>Ga0172362_10003372_pt1 | contig 13760 bp, 11 predicted proteins | sample LakKivs1_kivu2a2_FD_114534 | JGI IMG/M metagenome (GOLD analysis project Ga0172362, IMG submission 114534) | Sediment microbial communities from Lake Kivu, Rwanda - Sediment s1_kivu2a2 | ecosystem: Environmental > Aquatic > Freshwater > Lake > Sediment | place: Rwanda: Western Province, Lake...
GGTGCACCCGCCTTCGGGATGCTACTTCCACCCGAGGTGCCCGTGGGTGATGGATGTCTGCTCCCAGGTGGAGCCGGAGATGAAGGAGTGGCGGCCCGGACACCTCACTGCATGCCACCTCTACGACCCGGAGCACACGGGGAAACCGGTCGAGGACCTGGACCAGGCGGAGAGGGTCTACTAGCAAGGCCTTCTGAATCGAGACAACCCCCAGGTTAGGTACGGGGCCGCGGGGCTGGTGAAGGTAAGACGATTGCCTTTGGCATAGCGCAACGCAAAGGCAAGGTCATTGCAGAGGCAGTCCCCGATGTGAAGGCGCAAACACTCCTACCAGCTATCTCGGTCAAGAAGAGCCTAGCCCTGGGTCTGGTCAAAGAGTCCGTCTCCTTCGTCGAAGCGAAAGCGCAGTGAAGTCGAGGTGTCCACATGAAGTAGTGCCGTTGCATGGCCTTGTGGGCGCGACAGGGTGGTTGACATGAGGTAAAGAGCATCACTACACTCGTCCTCCTCGGGGTTGGTGCCCTCTCTGGGCGCAGGCAATTTGATATGGGGGATTCCGGTTAACCTGAGGTGGAAGGTCGCTGCCCTTATGGAAGCCGATTACGATGTCATAATCCTCGGTGGTGGCGCGGGTGGCTTGAGCGCCGCCATCTACTCCGGGCGGGCCATGCTCAAGACGCTGCTCCTGGAGAAGCTGGGCTCTGGAGGCCAAGTCCTCAACACCCTGCAGGTGGAGAACTATCCTGGCTTCCCAGAGGGGGTCCTGGGCCCTGATATCGCCCGCCGCTTTGAGGAGCACGCCCTGAAGTTCGGAGCCGAGATACGTTACGAGGAGGTCACGGGCGTGGAGCTCTCCGGGGAGCTGAAGGCGGTGGAGACCTCCTCTCAACGTTATACAGCGAGGGCGGTGATCATAGCCACGGGCGGCGCCCACAACAGGCTGGGCGTCCCTGGCGAGGAGGAGCTGGCAGGCAAGGGGGTCTCCTACTGCGCGGTGTGCGACGGCAACTTCTTCCGCGGCAGCGACGTGGTGGTCGTGGGAGGTGGAGATGCCGCCATCGATGAGGGCCTCTACCTCACGGGCCTGGTCAACCGGGTGACGGTGGTCCACCGCCGCGACGAGCTCCGAGCGAGCCCCATACTCCAGGAGAAGGCCTTCGCCAACCCCAAGATGCAGTTCCTCTGGAGCCACATAGTCGAGCGCATATTGGGCGATGGCGAGGTAAGGGCCATCCAGGTGCGGAACCTGAAGACCCAGGAGAGCTACCAGTACGGCACCTCGGGGGTCTTCATCTACATAGGCTTTCACCCCAACACCGCGCTGTTCAAAGGGCAGGTGTCCATGGACCCTCTGGGCTACATCATCACCGACATCAACATGGCTACCGACGTGCCCGGCGTGTTCGCCTGCGGCGACGTGCGCCAGTCCACCTACCGGCAGATGGGGACCGCCGTGGGCGACGGCATAACCGCCGCCCTCTCCGCATACCACTACCTGAGCACGAGACGTTAGCGCCTTTCCCTTCATTGCCAACACCCAGCGCCAAGTCGACTGCGCCGAGACGTTTGTTGTTCTGATTGAGGTAACAACAACTCAGATTGCCTAACCACACAACAATCAGGGCTTCTGTTCAACGCTTGGGCGCATGGATTCGAGAGTAGGTGCTCCAAAAGGGCTGGAGGGCCACCCAAGCTAGGAAATGACCTGATGCCACGGGCTCCAGAGCACCTGTATTCTGTATAATGTAGATAGAGAAAGAGTCTGGGGGTCTGGGTGAACAAGACCGTACTGGTTGTAGAGGACGAAGAGAACCTCATAGAAGTCCTCAAGTACAACCTTGAGCGAGAGGGCTACAACGTCCTTACCGCGGTCGACGGAGAGCAGGGGCTTGAGGTGGCTCGAACGTCTCGCCCAGACCTGGTCGTTCTCGACATCATGTTGCCGAAACTGGATGGCCTCGAGGTCTGCCGCATTCTGAGGCGGGAGTCAAACGTGCCGATCCTGATGCTAACAGCGAAAGGCGAGGAGGTAGACAGGGTGGTGGGGTTGGAGCTGGGGGCCGACGACTATGTCACCAAGCCTTTCAGCATTCGCGAGCTGATGGCGAGGTTGAAGGCGATGCTCAGGCGCTCCCGGATGGCTTCGGAGATATCTTCTGCATCGCCCGAGGTACTTCGCTCCGGAGACCTGGAAGTGGACCGTGCAGGTCACAGCGTACACCTTGGCGGAGTGTCTATCGACTTGAAGCCCCGTGAGTTCGAGTTACTGGCCCTGCTGGTGGAGAACAGGGGGAGAGTGCTAACCCGCGGCCAGATCCTGGACCGCCTGTGGGGTCATGACTATGTCGGCGACGAACGGACGGTGGACGTCCACATTCGCTGGCTCAGGAACAGGATCGAGAAGGACCCCGGCAGACCGGAGAGGATAGTCACCGTTCGAGGGGTAGGGTACAGGTTCGAAGTATGAGATTGCCCCGGTCACTACAGTGGCGGATCGCCCTCGCCTACACCGTCCTCATCCTCGTATCGATGGGGGCGGTCAGCGTCTACCTGGTCAACTTCGTCCGCAACAGCTACATCGCCAACCTGGAAGAGCATCTGGAAAAGGAGACGGGGCTTGTAAGCGAGACCGCCGCCGAGTATTTCCGGGGCTCGCCAAACGTTGCGGGACTCCAAGAGGAGAGCGAACGTATCGGGGAGCTGGTCGGAGTACGGGTCACCATTATCGCGGTCGATGGGTGGGTTCTGTCCGACACGTGGGAGGACCCCGCAGTGATGGAGAACCACTCCCAGCGTCCCGAGGTCCGGGCTGCCCTGACGGAGGGACTGGGCAGGGACACCCGTGTCAGCGCGACAGTGGGAGAGGAGATGTTGTACACCGCCGTCCCCATACGGGTCGACGGCACGGTTGTTGGCGTGGCGCGGACAGCGGTCCCCACCTCTCAGATCCACGCCAGCGTACGCCGTATCGTGACCGTCATCTCCCTCTCCGCGCTTGTCGTGGCATTCCTCGCCGTAGCCTTGGCCTACTACGTGGCACGTCGCAGCGTTCGCTCCGTCCATTCGGTCGCCGAGGGTGCTCGTCGTCTCTCTGAGGGCGACCTGGAATACCGGGTGGAGGCGCTGACATCGGACGAGACGCAGGAGCTTGCTCACGCCTTCAACCGGATGGCGGCTTCCTTAAGGGAGGTCATACAGGGCCTTTCCAGCGAAAGGAACAGGCTCTCCGCCGTGCTGGATACCATGGCGGACGGCATCGTCGTCATCGGCGGGGAGGGGCGAATCGATCTGATGAACCGCACCGCCGGGGAGATGCTGGGGGTAGACGTATCCAAGGCTATTCATGGCCGCTTCATGCAGGTGGTCAGAGACCACGATCTGCACAACCTTGTGTCGCAGTCGCTGAGTACGGGACAGCAGCAACACAAGGAGACGGAGATACTATCCAGCCGCCGCTTCTTGAGCGCCATCGCCACGCCGCTGGGCGAGGACGGCGCCCCGGGGGTGTTGCTCACCCTGCATGACCTTACGCGGTTCCGTCAAGTGGAGACGACCCGCCGCGAGTTCGTCAGCAACGTCTCCCACGAGATGCGAAGCCCCCTGGCTTCCATCAAGGCGATGGTCGAGACGCTGGAAGACGGCGCGCTTGAGGAGCAACCAACTGCGCGGGACTTCATCCAGCGCATCCACCGGGAGGTTGACCACATGGCCGATATGGTGAACGACCTGCTGGAGCTCTCACGTATCGAGAGCGGGCGGACGGTGCCCGTCCTGGTGGACCTCGATATGCGTCCCCTTGTCGAGGAGGTCAAGGAGCAGTTTCAGGAACGTGCCAGGGCCAAGAACATCGCCCTGGTTGCCAGTCTGCCCGAAAGCCTGCCACATGTGAGAGGCGACCGGGAGAGGCTGCGACAGGTGCTGGTCAACCTCCTGGACAACGCCCTGAAGTTCACGCCTGAGCAGGGCAGAGTGACCATCTCCGCCAGCGCACGGGCAAGAGATGTGGAGTTCTGTGTAAGCGACACGGGCATTGGCATTCCTCGGGAGCATTTGCCACACATATTCGAGCGGTTCTACAAGGTGGAAAGCTCCCGTAGAGATAGCGGGACCGGGCTCGGCCTGGCAATCGTGAAGCACATCGTGCAGGCCCACGGGGGCGAGGTCAAGGTGGAGAGCCGGGAGGGCATAGGGAGTACCTTCACCTTCACCGTGCCTCGAAGCAGCTAGGACTCGGCCACCGTCGACCGCTATGCGCCCTCTTCGCTGGAGGGCCTTTCTGTTAACAAGCCCTTCCCCATCCTCTAAACGGATGTTAACCATGCGATAAAAGGCTGTTAAAGAGAAGGGGGTAGAGTGGGTATCGATAAGGAAATGAAGAGGGAACCAAGGAGGATAGGTCAAATGCATCGGACGTTTCGCAAAACGCTTCTCGGAGCGGCACTGGTGCTGCTGAGCACCGGTGCCCTTCTATCAGCGTTCGCCTGCTCTGGAGGCGCCTCAACCCCTGCAACGGAGGTTGGGGAGCTTTCCGGCACCATAAATGAGGCGGGCTCGACCAGCGTGCAGCCCCTGGCGGAGAAGCTGGCCAACGCCTTCATGCAGGAGCACCCTAAGGTCACGGTGAACATCTCGGGTGGCGGCTCCAGCGCCGGCGTGAAGGCGGTGGCCGCCGGCACCGTGAACATCGGGGCTGCCTCCCGCGATATCAAGCTGACGGAGAACGACATCATACCCATTGCCATCGCCCGCGATGGCGTTGCCGTAGCCGTCCACCCCAGCAACCCCGTATCCGAGCTAGGCCTGGAGCAGGTCGCCGCGATATACGCCGGTGCGATAACGAACTGGAGCGAGGTCGGAGGCAACGACAAGGAGATTGTGGTTGTCTCCCGCGAGGAGGGCTCCGGCACCAGGGAATGCTTTGAGGAAGGCGTGACTAAGCCCTACGGCAAGAAGATCAAGCCCGACGCCCTGTTCTACGACTCCAACGGGGCTGTGAGGAGCAAGGTCTCCTCCGAGTCCAGGGCGATAGGGTATCTATCCTTTGGATACATAGAGGGGGTCAAGGCCCTCACCCTGGAAGGGGTCGAGCCAACGGTGGAGAACTGCCTGAGCGGCGATTACCCGGTGCTGCGCCGCCTGTACCTTCTCGTTAAGGAGACCCCGTCGGGCGCGGTCAAGGAGTTCATCGACTTCTGCCGCAGCGAGGAGGGCCAGCAGATAGCCGAAGAGGAGGGCTACATACCCCTGGCCAAGTAGGACGGATGGGCTTTAACGGGCGGACGGAACGCGTGCCGGGAGTCCTTCGGTGGGGGAGACACACCTCGCCGAGGGGCCTCCCTCGTTCAGCGACCTGGGAGGTCAAGGAGCAGAAGTGGTCTTGAGCATACGAGTAGCCAGAGCACGACTGCGATTGATGCGGGTCAGGGCGCGGCGCCTCCAGCTCCGGTACGTCACCGACTGGGGCTGGAAGCAGCTGATAGTCCTCTCCAGCATCAGCGCTTTTCTCATTCTGCTCCTCATCGCCGTCTTCACCGTAAGGGAGGGGCTTCCCGCCTTCGCCAAGGTAGGCCTGTGGAGGCTCCTCTCCGGCACCGCCTGGGATGTGGCCGAGAGCGAGTTCGGCATACTCCCCATGATCCTGGGGTCGATATTCGTCACCCTGGGTGCCCTCGTCATGGGAGTGCCCCTGGGGGTCGGGTGCGCCGTATTCCTGGCTGAGGTAGCCCCGCGCCGGGCGCGAGACCTGCTGCGCCCCGCTATAGAGCTCCTTGTGGGGATACCATCGGTGGTGTATGGCCTGGTGGGCATGCTGGTACTGGTGCCTCTGGTGGGCAAGCTCGGGGGCTCGGGAGACAGCGTACTGGCGGCCTCAATCGTTCTCTCCGTGATGGTGTTGCCCACCATCACCACCATCAGCGAGGACAGCATCCGGGCGGTGCCGCAGGCGTACAGGGAGGGCAGCCTGGCCCTGGGAGCGACACACTGGCAGACGGTCTGGCGGGTGGTCCTGCCGGCGGCGCGATCGGGGATCGTTGCCAGCATCATCCTGGGAATGGGACGCGCCATAGGCGAGACCATGGCGATGATAATGGTCATTGGCAACTCCATCATAATCCCCACATCGCCGCTGAGCCCGGCGCGGACGCTGACCGGCACCCTGGCGCTGGAGCTGAAGTATGCCGCGGGCCTCCACTGGAACGCGCTCTTCGCCACCGGAGCGGTACTCTTCGTTTTCATACTGGTCCTTAATAGCCTGGCGCTCATAGTCCACCGGAGGGCGGTGGCGCGATGAGGATGGCATCGCCAAGAGTGACCCAACGGATCGCCTGGAGCCTCACGTGGGCGTCGGCAGGCGTCGTCGTACTGGCCCTGGGGGTGATCGTGGGATATGTTGTCATCAAGGGCGCCGGTGCCATCGACTGGGAGTTCCTCAGCACCTCCCCCAAAGGAGGGCTGAGCGGCGAAGGTGGGGTGCTGAGCGCCATAGTGGGGACCGTCTACATCGTCGCGCTCACAGTGGCCATAGCTGCGCCGCTGGGAATCGGCGCGGGCATATACCTGGTGGAATACGCCAGGGAGAGCTGGTTCACGCGGCTTGTCCGCTCCGGCGTGGAGGTGCTGGCGGGAGTGCCCTCGATCATCTTCGGACTGTTCGGGTTTGCGCTGTTCGTCGTGGCGCTCAAGCTCAGCTTCTCCATCCTCTCCGGTGCTCTTGCCCTGGCGTGTCTCGTGCTGCCCACCATAATCCGCACCACGGAGGAGGCGCTGAGAGCGGTGCCCCAGTCCTACAGGGAGGCCAGCATGGCCTGTGGGGCGACCAAATTCCAGACCATAAGGAAGATAGCGCTGCCGGCCGCTCTTCCTGGCATACTCACGGCCATTATCCTTGCCGTGGGGAGGAGCGTGGAGGAGACCGCTGTGCTTTACGTGACCATGGGCGGCAGCGCGGCCATGCCCAGGTCATTTCTCTCGGGCGGGCGGACGCTGGCGTTGCACACCTACTTCCTGGCGATGGAGACGAGGGCTATGGGCAAGGCCCTGGGCACCGCCCTGTTGCTCATCGTGCTCATCATGCTGATAAACGGCCTCATCCGGTTTGTTTCCCGACGCTACATGGCTCGGATGTATGGCGGGAGGTAGAATGGAGAACCCCATGGACCCAAAGATGAAGACGGTTGACTTCGATTTCTACTACGGCTCGGCGCAGGCGCTGAAGGGCGTGAACCTCGACATACGGGAAAACCGGATCACCGCTCTTATCGGCCCTTCGGGATGCGGAAAATCAACGCTGCTGCGCTCCTTGAACCGTATGAACGACATTATCCCCTCGGCCCGCGTGCGAGGGCAGGTACTGCTGGACGGGCAGGATATCTATGCCCCTTCGACCGACGTGGTGAGGCTGAGAAAGCGGGTGGGCATGGTGTTCCAGCAGCCGAACCCCTTCCCCAAATCCATCTTCGAGAACGTCGCTTACGGGCCCCGTGTTCTGGGCCTGAACCACAGCCTTGAGGATACGGTGGAGAGGAGCCTCAGGGCCGCTGCCCTCTGGGATGAGGTAAAGGACGACCTGGGCAGGTCAGCCCTTGCCCTCTCGGGAGGGCAGCAACAGAGGCTCTGTATAGCCCGCATGCTCGCCATAGAGCCAGAGGTGATACTCATGGATGAGCCATGCTCGGCCCTGGACCCGATATCCACCCAGCAGATAGAGGACCTGATGGTCGCTCTGAAAGAGAGGTACACCATCGCCATAGTCACACATAATATGCAGCAGGCGGCGAGGGTGTCCGACTGGACGGGCTTTCTCCTGCTGGGGGAGTTGATAGAATACGGGAGGACCAGCGAGATTTTCAGCCGGCCACAGGACGAGCGGACTGAGGCCTACGTCATGGGACGATTCGGCTAGGGGAGGAAGGCAAATCATGGTAAGGATAGGGTTCAACCGGGACCTTCGAGCGCTGCAGGACGAGTTGCTGGTGTTGGGAAGCATGGTGGAGAAAGCCATCCAGAGGGCGCTGGATGGGCTGCGGAGGCGTGACCTGGAGGTCTCACGACGGGTCGTCGCCGACGATGCCTTGGTCAACCAGGAGCGGTTCCAGATCGAGGAGCGCTGCACTCAACTCATAGCCACTCAGCAGCCCACCGCACGCGACCTCCGCACCTTGATCTCCGTGCTGCACATAGCGGTGGAGCTGGAGCGCATGGGGGACTATGCCGCGGGCATCGGCAGGATAAGCCTGATGATGGGCGACGAGCCGCCGCTGAAGCCCCTCATCGACATCCCGCGGATGGCGGAGAAAGCGTCCGATATGCTCAGGCAAAGCCTCGATGCCCTGGTGAACAGGGATGTCGTCAAAGCCACCCGGGTGTGCAACGATGATGACGAGGTGGACAGCCTCTGCGAGCAGGTGAACAACGAGCTCCTGTTGTTGATGATACAGGACCCGAGGAACATCCAGCGTGCCACCTATCTTGTCTGGGTGGCCCATGACCTGGAACGCATCGCTGACCGTGCCACCAATATCGCCGAGCGCGTCATATTTCTCGTCACGGGCAAGATGACGGAGATCAATGTGTCCACGTACTAGGAGGAAGGCGGTGAAGCGAGTCCTGTTCGTGTGTGTCCGCAATTCGGGACGTAGCCAGATGGCCGCAGCGTTCGCGGAGCGGCTCGGCAAGGGGAGGGTCGAGGCGGAGTCAGCTGGCACCATGCCTTCTGAGGATGTCGACCCAGTGGTAGCGGAGGCCATGGCGGAGCTTGGCATAGACATCTCGCGGAACAGGCCGAAGATGCTCACGCAGGAGATGGTGGACTGGGCACACCTGGTCGTCAGGATGGGCTGCTCTATCGAAGAAGTCTGCCCGGCGGTGTTCGTGCCCTCTGAGGATTGGGGCCTTGAAGACCCTGCGGGCAAGCCAATCGAAGAGGTCAGGAGAATCCGTGATGAGGTCGAGGCAAAGGTGAGGGAACTGCTCGCCAGGCCGCCCTCGAATGCGCGATGACACGAACTGCATGTTGTGCATGGAGAAGGTGATTCATGCCAGGCGTCACCTGCCTACTATAGTGAATGCCAGAGGAACTCGAAGCTCGAAAGTGACGCGGGTTCGGTGTATTGCACATGCTGGTCCGGCAGCACACTTGAAAGCTGATAGGACAGCTGGCAAATGGCTGTACCGTTGCATTGAGGCATCGCTGGACAAAGTGGCGTTTCGTGGAAAGACGGAGGTGAGCGCCTGATTGGATTATCGTGCCCGGTTGTCTATTTGGCGAGTCGTTGGTGACTCCTGATGTCGGCCATGCATGTTGGATTCCCGAGGGGATCGTGTGCCAGGGACCACGCGAGATTCGAGATTCCACGGCACAAGGGAACACCCAGGCTGCTTCCACAGGGGTGGTTGCCCGAGAGAAGCAAGAGACGGGCTGTGCCCGCTTCGTCGCTGTGTTGCTCAGGTAGGGCTCACCTCACTAGACAGAAAGGCGGCCTTCTGCCCGTTTCCCACATGATTCCCTAGGGCTATAATGCACCCATCTCAGCACAAATGGAGTTCTCATGGCACGACTACAAGTTGGCCTCATTGGCTTGGGACGAATCACCGACCTACACTATCTAGGTTATCAGAACAACCCGAAGGCCGAGCTGTATGCCCTAGTGGATGTTGATGAGGGGTTGTTACGGCGTCGGATGCAGCAATGGAGAGTGCAGAAAGGGTATGCCGACTACCGGGAACTTCTGGCCGATCCCACTGTGGATGCAGTAGAAGTGGTGACCCCGCACCACCTACACGCTCCGATGAGCATCGCAGCTCTGGAATCCGGAAAGCACGTATCCGTGCAAAAGCCCATGGCGATGAACCTCCGCGAAGCCGATGCAATGATACAGGCAGCTGCCCGACACGGGAAGCTGCTTCGGGTTCTGGAGAACTTCCGATTCTATCCACCATATCTGAAAGCCAAGGAACTCATACTCGGTGGTGAGATAGGAGACCCCCTGTCGATACGGATCAAGTCTATTGGAGGCAACCGGAGTCATGGCTGGCAAGTGCCTCCTAGCGCCTGGGCATGGCGTGGTGACCCTTCTACCTGTGGTGGTGGCCCAGTGCTATTCGACCACGGGTACCATATCTGGTCCATCGCAATGTGGTTCTTGGGCAGGGTGGAGCGTGTTCACGCGTTCATTGGACGGACGGAGACGCATCCGGGTTGGTTTGCTGACAGTCCATCTGTGGTTACATGGAAGTACGCTGGTGTGGAGAAATACGGCTTGTACGAAACGGTGGCTTCCAGGGATCTCATGGTTCGCTCCAAGTACTATGCCAGTGATGAATGGACGGAGATAACTGGCAGCAGAGGTGTCATATGGGTGAATCATTGCAGTGGCCAGATGTTGGATGTACCGCCAGTGCAACTGTATAGGGATTGCGTCCTAACCAACTTTTCCGACATCGATTGGGACTGGGCCACTAGCTTCGCCAGCGGCGTACGGGACTTCGTGGATGCCATATGGGATAACCGCGAAAGCGAAATACGTTGCGAGGAGGCAAAGGAAGTGCTGCGGTTATCATTGGCGATACAACTATCCGGCAAAGAGCATCGGGAGGTCAGCCTTTCTGAGATAGTCGAGTAGTCTTTGCCGTGAGGTGCCCAGAGGGGCCTTCGCAGCATTGGATGATACAGTGCGATAGTACCTGACACTTGGCGAACCGCCTTGCTCATATCGGTCAGGATAGGCTTTATGCTTTGCTTCTCGGCTCTCGCCACCATAGTAGGCTCCTTTCGAGCGGCTGGCCAAAAACGCGTGACCACCCCGTGATTCTTGTGTGAGCCTCAAGTGATGGGACAGCCTTGACCGGTTAAGGAGTCAGGAGAAGAGTCAGTTTGGACACCGTGACTCGGTGAGTATCGAAAGGGGCTCCCCTTCGGAAGCCCCTGGAATCCCTAGCTGGAGCGGGTGAAGGGATTCGAACCCTCGACTTTCTGCTTGGGAAGCAGACACTCTGCCGCTGAGTTACACCCGCTCGAGCTAAATGGTAGGCAAAGGCTCACGCGTTGTCAACTGAGCAGGGACGTTGTCCTCCAGGCGTAAAGCGTATAATCTCAGCCATATGCGCCGAAGGAGCATCCCCTTGAACCGAGTGCTACGACCTCTCCTGGGCCAGACGTTGGGGCTAGGCCTCCTCTTCGGCGGGTTCTGGCTCCTCTACCTGGGCTTTCAGCGGCCCAGTGCGGGTTTGGGCGTGCTCGGCGGCGCCTTAATCCTCGCGGGAATGTGGGCGCTGGTGCGCGTGCGGGGCAAAAGCCCTTGACTGGCAATCGGGCCCTGGTTATAATGAGGTGGCTCGTGAGAGAGCGACTGTATCGTATGGGATACACCTGAGATAGAGCAAGAGGCTGGGTAACGCCGAGCGGCGGCTTGGGGTACCTGGCCGCCGCTCTTGCACGTTAAAAACTGAATACAGTTTGGAACTCCTAGCGTGGGTCAAGTTATTAAGGGCTTACGGTGGATGCCTTGGGGCCAAGGGCCGAAGAAGGGCGTGGCTAGACTGCGAAAAGCCCCGGTGAGTCGTCCAGCAGACATAGCCGGGGATTCCCGAATGGGGGAACCCACCTCGGCTTTGCCGAGGTACCTCTCGAGTGCTCGAGGGGAGGTCAGCGGGGGAACTGAAACATCTAAGTACCCCGAAGAGAGGAAATCAACCGAGATTCCCTGAGTAGTGGCGAACGAAAGGGGAAGAGCCTAAACCCCTACGACCTAACGGTCCGTAGACCTATGTCGTAGAGGTGTTGTAGGGGATACCCGGGGAGGCTCCGGCGCTTCCCGAGGAGTTACAAACCTCATCTCTAGCTGAAGGCGCCTGGAAGGGACCGCCATAGAGGGTGAGAGCCCCGTAAGCGAAAGGGATGAGGCTCCTGGTATCTTCCTGAGTACCACGGGACACGTGGAATCCTGTGGGAATCTGGGGGGACCACCCTCCAAGGCTAAATACCCTTGGCCACCGAAAGTGGACCAGTACCGTGAGGGAAAGGTGAAAAGCACCCCGGAAGGGGAGTGAAATAGACCTGAAACCGTAGGCCTACAGAAGGTCGGAGCCCTGGCTACGGCCGGGGTAACGGCGTGCCTATTGAAGAATGATCCGGGGAGTTACTCGGGGCGGCAAGGTTAAGGGAGCGGTCTCCCGGAGCCGAAGCGAAAGCGAGTCCGAACAGGGCGCAGGTCGCCTAGAGTAGACCCGAAACCGGGTGATCTACCCATGGCCAGGGTGAAGTCCCGTTAACCCGGGATGGAGGCCCGAACCCGTTGCTGTTACAAAAGCATGGGATGAGCTGTGGGTAGAGGTGAAATGCCAATCGAACCCGGAGATATCTGGTTCTCTCCGAAATGCATTTAGGTGCAGCCCCGATGCAAGGAGGATGGAGGTAGGGCACTGGATGGGCTAGGGGGCGTGAGCTTACCAACCCCAACCAAACCACCAATGCCATCCTGCCGATGCTCGGGAGTGAGACTGTCGGGGATAAGCTCGATGGTCGAGAGGGAAACAGCCCAGACCGCCGGCTAAGGCCCCCAAGAGCGGGCTAAGTGGGAAAGGAGGTGGAGTTCCCCAGACAACCAGGAGGTTGGCTTAGAAGCAGCCATCCTTTGAAGAGTGCGTAATAGCTCACTGGTCGAGGGGTTCTGCGCCGAAGATGTAACGGGGCTTAAGCCCGCCGCCGAAGCCGCGGATCCTGCGGGTGCATGCTCGCGGGATGGTAGGAGAGCGATCCTCGCGCCGTGAAGGTGGAGCGTGAGCTCTGCTGGAGCGCGGGGATGTGAGAATCCCGGAATGAGTAGCGTTGACCAGGGTGAGAATCCCTGGCGCCGGAAGCCTAAGGTTTCCTACGCAACGTTTATCGGCGTAGGGTTAGTCGGGCCTAAGCCGTAGGCGTCAGTCGAAGGCGATGGACAGCAGGTCAAAATTCCTGCACCACCCTCCTCTCGTCTAAAGGGACGGGGGGACGCGGGAAGGTAGATGGGGCATACCTATTGGACATGGTGTGTCCTCCCCTGTAGGCCATGCCGGGGCAGGCAAATCCACCCCGGCGCCACGAGCTGAGGGGGGAGGGGATTCGGACCTTGAGTCTGGAAACTCCGTCGACCCTACACCGACGAGAAAAGCCTCGTCTCTATGGGATGAGGGTGACCGTACCGCAAACCGACACAGGTAGGCTGGGATAAGCGTCCCAAGGCGTTCGAGCGAACCTCCGCTAAGGAACTAGGCATAAGAGCCCCGTAACTTCGGGATAAGGGGCGCCCTGGAGGGTGAACCTCCTCGCGAGGGGAGCCCCTCCGGGGCCGCAGAGAAGAAGGCCGGGCGACTGTTTAGCAAAAACACAGGTCTCTGCAAAGGGGAAACCCTAGGTATAGAGGCTGATACCTGCCCAGTGCCGGAAGGTCAACGGGAGGGCTGAGGCTCCAGCTTGCTGGAGAGTAGGTCCGAACTGAAGCCCCGGTGAACGGCGGCCGTAACTCTAACGGTCCTAAGGTAGCGAAACCCCTTGTCGGGTAAGTTCCGACCTGCATGAAAGGTGTAACGACCTGGCCACTGTCTCGGCGGAGGGCTCGGTGAAATTCCAGTGCCCGTGAAGACGCGGGCGACCCGCGGCAGGACAAAAAGACCCCGTGGAGCTTTACTGCAGCCTGGTACTGGACTGGGAGCAGTGATGTGTAGAATAGGTGGGAGGCTGTGAAGCCCCGACGCCAGTCGGGGTGGAGCCACCGTTGAAATAC
>Ga0172362_10003374_pt1 | contig 13755 bp, 6 predicted proteins | sample LakKivs1_kivu2a2_FD_114534 | JGI IMG/M metagenome (GOLD analysis project Ga0172362, IMG submission 114534) | Sediment microbial communities from Lake Kivu, Rwanda - Sediment s1_kivu2a2 | ecosystem: Environmental > Aquatic > Freshwater > Lake > Sediment | place: Rwanda: Western Province, Lake...
CGCGGCCTCCTATTCCTTTGAGAGCCACTCCCCCGCCTGGGAGGAGTGCGGCGGCCGCTGGACGCTCCACGGCGGCGTGGTGCAAGGCAGGCCGCCATCGTGGATCGCGGGGTTCTCGTCGGGCGAGCAGGCATTCCTCTGGGAGCGTGCCCTCCGGCGCGGCAACCTCGAACTCTCCGTAACCGTCGCCGCCGCCACCGAGGGCTTCGCCGACGGCGAGAAGCAGACCTACCCGATCGCCAACGTACTGCTGAAACTCCATAGCAGCCGCCAGCAGCCGCTCCAGGGCTACACCCTCCTGCTGCGGCCCGACGGCAAGGACATCGCCAGACTGCTCGCGGGCAACGCCGTCGTCGCGGAAGGCAAGACGGCGCCGCCGAGCGACGGGCCGCTGCGCGTGAAGATCAGCACGATCGATAAACGAATCGCCGTGACCCTTGACGACGAGCGTGTGCTCGAGTACGATGATGCCGAGCCCGCGACAGAAGGGCAGGTCGGCCTGGGCGTGGCCGGCTCGCGGGCGAGGTTCTCCAACGTCCTGATACTGCCGGTCAGGTGACAGCCGCCGCGGCCCGCGCCGCCGCTTTTTCCGGAAGCGCTATCATGCCGAAATACGCACTGATCTCGGAGCTGCACGCGAACTGGGAAGCCTTCTTCGAGGTCTACAAGAGCATCTCGCTCAATCCCGACATCCAGGACATCGTGTGCCTGGGCGACATCGTGGGCTACGGCCCCGAGCCCAACGAGGTGATCCACAGCCTCAGGCAGCTCGAGCAGCGCAACTACCGCGTCCGCTACGTCCTCGGCAGCCACGACGCCGCCGCGCTGGGCCACTTCACGTTCATCAGCCTCCGCGACGAGGAGGACATCCGCCGCGTGAAGATGGAGTCGGGCCTGCAGAACGAGGAGGAGATCATCCAGGCCTACCACGACATGGAATCGCGCCGCTACATCCCCGTGCGGCCCGAGGCCAAGGCGGCGATGGACTGGACGCTGAAGATGCTGACGGCGGAGAGCAGGAACTTCCTGAAGACGCGCCTCGAGAACAAGATCACGCTCAAGCCGGGCGTCGTGTGCGTGCACGGGTCGATCCGCGACCCCATCTTCGAGTACGTGCGCGACGCGGGCTGCGCCATGAGATGCTTCGAGTCGCCCCAGATGGAGAAGGAGTCCGTCTGCTTCGTCGGCCACACGCACTTCCCCGTCATCTGGCGCGCCTCCCGCAACGCCGTCCAGAGCTACGCCGGAAACGTCGTGCTCGTCTCCGAGCCCGAATGCCTCTTCGATGCCTACCACAGGATGCAGACGGAGGACTACCGCTACATCGTCAACGTGGGGGCGGTGGGCCAGCCGCGGGACGGCGACCCGCGGGCGTGCTACGTGATCTACGACAGCGACGAGGGTTCGGTGACCTACGTGCGGCTGGAATACGACGTGGCGAAGACCCAGCAGAAGATCCTCGATGCGGGCCTCCCGGCGCAGTTGGCCGACAGGCTCCGCGAGGTGTGAGGGCGGCCGGGGGCGTCGTCAGCCGCCGAGCACGGCCTGCAGCCGGGGCTGGAGGAGCGCCATCTGCTTCTCCAGGTCGCCCAGGGCGTCGCCCGCCTCCGAAAGCTTGGCTTCCCTCGCGATCATCTCGAGCCGCAGGGCCGAGTCGTAGGCGGCTTTCGCGGCGAAGTTCCCCACCGACCCCTTCAGCTTGTGAGCGGCCTCCTCAAGCGTGCCGGCGTCGCTGCGGGCGTAGGCGTCGCGGATCAGCGCCATCGTGCGGGGGCACTCATCGAGAAACAGCCCCGCAATCTCCCTGAACAGCTCCTGGTCGCCCTCGAGGCGCGCGATGCTCTCCGTGACGTCGAGGGCGGACGTCTCCTGCACCGTCCCCAGCACGATGCTGCGGCTGCCCGGGCAGGTGACGGCATCCTCGACGCTGGAGAAGAGATCGACCGACTTGATGGGCTTGGCGACGTAGCCGTCCATGCCGGCGGCGAGGCACTTCTCCTTGTCGCCCTTCATCGCGTGGGCCGTCATCGCCACGATGGGGATGTGCCGTCCCGTCGTGCGCTCGCGCTCGCGGATCTTCGCCGTGGCCTCGAAGCCGTCCATCTCCGGCATCTGCACGTCCATCAGCACGAGGTCGAACTGCCGCGTCTCGAGCGCCGCCAGGGCCTCGACGCCGGAGCCGGCCACCGTCACGAGGTGGCCTGCCCGTTCGAGCATCCGCATCGCCACCTTCTGGTTCACCACGTTGTCCTCCGCGAGGAGGATGTGCAGCCGCCGCGGGTTCTCACGCAGCGTGTGCTGCGTCACCAGGTCGGGCCTGCGCTCGCGCTTCGGGTGCAGGATCGTCAGGATCGTGTCGAGCAGGGCCGACTGCCGCACGGGTTTCGTGAGGTAGGCGGCCACGCCCAGCCTGCGGCAGAGGGCGCCGTCGCCCCGGTGCCCCGCCGATGTCATCAGGATGATCGCCGCGGAGGACAGCGCCGTGTTGCCCTTGACGCGCTCAGCGAGGTCGAATCCGCTCATCCCCGGCATGCACGCGTCGAGGATCACGAGGTCGAACCGCTCGCCCGCCTCGGCCGCCTGCTTCATCACCGAGAGCGCCCGCTCGCCGCTCTCCGCGCTCGTTGGCCGCATCCGCCACGCGCTCAGGATCTCGTGGAGGATGCGCCGGTTCGACTCGTTGTCGTCTACCACGAGCACCCGGAGGTCGTGCAGGTTGCCCGGCTCCATCTCTCGTGTTTCGAGCTCGGTCGTCTTCTGCAGCGCGAGGCGGACGGTGAAGTGGAACGTGCTGCCGCGGCCGCGCTCGCTCTCGACCCAGATGCGGCCGCCCATCATCTCCACCAATTGTGCCGAGATCGTCAGCCCGATGCCCGTGCCGCCGTAGCGGCGGGTGATCGAGTCGTCGGCCTGGGTGAAGGCATGGAAGATCGCCGGCTGCTTGTCCGTCGGGATCCCGATGCCCGTGTCGGACACGGACACGCGGACGCAGGCTTCCTCCTCGTTGTGCGATTCCTTCGCGACGCGGACGATGACCTCGCCGCTCTCGGTGAACTTGATCGCGTTGCCCACGAGGTTGAGGATCACCTGCCGCAGCCGGCCGGGGTCGCCCACCACGTTCTCGGGCACTTCCGGCGGTATGTGGCAGGCCAGCTCGATGTGCTTCTTCTGCGCGCGGGCGCCCAGCGTGCCCACGGTGTCGTGCACGCAGGTGCGCAGCCGGAACGGCAGCCTGTCCAGCTCGAGCTTGCCCGCCTCGATCTTCGAGAAGTCGAGGATGTCGTTGATCACCGTCAGGAGGCAGTCGGCCGATTCCTTCACGAGGAGCAGGTATTCGCGCTGCTCGTCGGTCAGTTCCGTTTCGAGGGCCAGTTCAGTCATCCCGATCACGCCGTTCATCGGCGTGCGGATTTCGTGGCTCATCTTGGCGAGGAACTCGCTCTTGGCCCGGCTGCCCTGCTCGGCGGCTTCCTTCGCCCGGCGGAGGTCCTCGGTGCGCTCATCCACCTGGTGCTGCAGCGTCTCGTTGAAGAGCCGCAGCTCGCCGTCGCGCTGCAGCAGCGCCAGGCGCATGTGGTCGTGGGCCCGGGCCAGCCTGCCGATCTCGTCGGCGGCGGCGTCGGTGATCTCGTGCGTGTAGTCGCCCCGCGAAATGCGCTCGGATGCGTCGACCAGCTTCTGCACGCGCTTCGTCCACGACTTTATCAGCCAGTAGACGACGGCGAGGCTGATGCCGACGATCAGCAGCACCGCGCCCAGCGTGATGCGCGCCTGGAGGCCCTGGGCGAAGCGCATCGGCTGCTTGGAATAGCCGATCACTACGCGGCCGCTGTGCCACTGCCCCTTGAGGGGCACGCTGACGGACCGCTCGCTCGTGAAGCACTCGTCGAATCCCACCGTGCTCTGGAGCCATCCCTGCCACGCGGCGTCGTCGCGCGCGGTGTGCGTGATCAGCCCGCCGCCGTTGTCGAGCACTGCCACGAACAGCACGTTGGGGTCTCGCAGCGGCTCCTGGACGATCGCGTCGAGCGAGGCGTTGTCGCCGGCGGCCGCGAACGACATCGCCGAGCTGTTCGCCACCGTGTTGGCGCGCTGCTGTTGTTCCGTGGCAATGGAGCGGTTGGCTTGAACGATCGTTGCCAGCGCCACGCCCGCCAGGCAGGCGGCGCTCACCAGCAGCACCACGGCGGTCGCCCTGAAACGCAGGCTGAACCTTGAAAGCGGACTCATGGCTGCCGTTCCTCCCGGACACGACGTACCGTCAGATTGCGCCTGTAACCGTAGTGTCGGCAGTTTTCAACCGTGGAATCACCGATTTGCTGGTGGAGGATGCCTGGCTCGCGGGGCGGCCGGCTCACCTCTGGTAGATGGGCAGGTAGCGGTTCTTGATGGACAGCGCCAGCGCTGCCATCGCCGTCTTGTAGACGTCGCCGGCCGCGTTGGCGTTGCCGTCGCCCGGCGCGGGCGGCCAGTTGCCGTCCTTGAGCTGCTTGTCGAGCAGGAGGCGCTCGATGTGAGCTTGCCAGAACTCCCAGTACGTCCCGCCTGCCTGGAACATGGCGTTCGAGCAGTGGTAGAGGGCGTAGTAGAAGAACTCGCTGTTCCAGTCGAGCGGGTTGTTCCTCAGGTAGTCGGCCCCTTTGACGACCAGCGGGTCGTCGTAGAGGCCGCAGAGCTGGAGGGCGAGCACGCCGGTGCCGGTGCGCGATTGCTGCGGCGGGCCGCCCGGCTGGTAGCCGAAGCCCCCGGAGGGGTGGGCGCAGCGCTTGATGTAGCCGATGGCCTCCTCGATGGCCTCCTTGGGGACGTCGAGGTCGCAGTTCTTTGCCGAGCGCAGCGCCACGAGCTGCCAGCCCGTGACCGAAATGTCGCTGTCCGGCGAATTGGGCTGGTAACGCCAGCCGCCGCGGTTGTTGGGATCGTTCTGCTTGACCTTCTGGGCGTCGAGGATCAGCTTGACCGCCGCGTCGAGGCGTTTCTTGACCTCCTGCGACTGCGTCATCCCGTAGACTTCCGACAGCATGATGGTGGTGATGCCGTGGCAGTACATCGGGCCGTGCGACGAGTGGTCGAGCATGATCCCGCCGCGGTCCGGCAGCTTGAGGATGTAGGCCAGCCCCTTTGCGACGGCGTCGGAGTATCGCCCGCGGTCCGGCAGGTTGCCGTTCGCCATGAACGCAAGCAACGCCAGCGACGACACCCCCGAGCTGGGTCCGCCGTAGCCGCTCATCCACGAGCCGTCCTCCCGCTGCTGCGACGCGAGGTACTTGAGCGCACGCTCGATCGCATCGTCCGCGGGGGTGCGCTTCATCTCGTCCGCAATGGCGGCTTCGCCGTCGGCGGCGCGCGCGGGGCGCACCCAGCCGGTCATGCACAGGGCCGCGAGGGCGATGGCGATCCACGTTCTCATCACTGCGCTCCTGCCGGTTACTGCTTCTGTTCTTTTCCGGCCGATTCGGCGAGCCCGCGGAAGTAGATCTGGATCATCTTCTCGAATTCCTTCGGGTAGCCCTCGCCCATCGCCTGGAGGATCTCGTTCCTGACGTTGCCGGGCAGCTTGCCCCAGTCTTCGCCCAGGTTCATGACGGCCTCGGGGAGGGCTTCGCCGGTGAGTGTGCCCTGGCCCATGCCTCCCGTCCCCGAACTGCCGCCTGTCTTGTTCTGCCGCATCGCCGCCATCGAGGCAAGCATAGACCGGGCCGAGTCCTGCAGGGCGTTCTGGATCTGCTGCTGCAGTTGAGCCACCTGTTGCGGGTCGGCCCCCTGGTCGAGCATCCGGGCCGCCCCACGCATCTGGTCGGCTGCCTCGGAGAGCTTCTGAGCTGTCTGCTGCTGCTCGGCCTTGCCCTGGCCCTGCTGCTGCGCCGCCTGCTCGCCCTGGTGGCCTTGCCCCTGCCCCTCGTGGGCCTGCTGTGACCCCTGCTTGCCCTGCTCGCCTTGCTTGCCCTGCTGGCCTTGCTTGCCCTGGTGGCCTTGCTTGCCCTGCTCTCCCTGCTTGCCCTGCTCGCCCTGGTGGCCTTGCTTGCCCTGCTCTCCCTGCTTGCCCTGCTCGCCTTGCTTGCCCTGCTCTCCCTGCTTGCCCTGCTGGCCTTGCTTGCCCTGCTCCTGGGCCTGCCGGGCGGCCTCGGCAACGTCCTGCCGGGCCTGCTCGATGGCCTTGGCCGCATGGGCCATCTCCTTTGCGGCATCGTTCTGGACGGGCCTGGCCTGTTCCGCGCCCTTTTCCATCGCCTTGGCGGCGTCGGCCATCTTGCCCGCCGCTTCCCTGGCCTGGGGCTCGGCCTTCTCCTTCAGCGGCTCTGCTGTCTCCGGCGCCGCCTCTTCGAGATTGTCGCGCACGTCCTCCAGGTTGCCGGCGAGTTCCTCGGCTTGCTGCCGCAGGGCCTGCTGGGCCTCGGCGGGCGTCGCCTGCTGGTTGGGTTGCTGCGCCTGCTGGTTGGGCTGCGGCGTCTGCTGGTTGGGCTGCGGGGGGATCTTGCCGGCGGCCAGGTCTTCCTGCTGCCGGGCGAGGTCCTCGGCCTGCTGCTGAAGCTCCTCGAGGTTTTCGCGGGCTTGCTCGAGGGCGGCCTGCTTGCCTTCGGGCGTCGCGGCGAGGTGCTCCATCAGGTCCTTGGCCAGCTCGTCCTGTTCGTCGGCCAGCTTCCCGGCTTTCGCGGCGTCCTGCCGCTGGAGGTCGCGCGTCTTCTCGGCCAATTCTCCCTGCTTCTCCGCCATTTCCTGGACGTCGGCGAGGTCGCGGCGGAGCTGGTCTTCGGGCGTCTCCGCCTTCTGCTGCTGCTCGGGTTCGACGTCCTTCGCCAGCTCGGCGGCGCGGCCGAGGGCGTTCTCGATCTGCTGGAGGTTGTTCTCGGCCTTCTTGACGAGCGGCACGGCCTTCTCGAACCGGCCCTCTTCCATCTCCATGCCGGCCTGCTGCATCGCGTTGCGGGTCGGCTCGCCCAGCTCGGCGGCCATTTCGGCCTGCTTGGCGGCCTCGGGGTCCTTCTGCTCGAGGGCCTTTGCGAGGCGCTCCGCCTGGTCGGCGAGGTCCTGGGCGCGTTCGGCCGTCTGCCGCTGGGCGTCGGCGAGGACCTCCCGGTTCTCCTCGTCGTCAGGCCGGGCGTTGGCCGCGACGGGCGCCATCATCGCCTGGTCCTCTTTCAGTTCGGCCGCCTGCTGCGCCGCGTGGCGGAGCTGCTGCTCGGCGGTGGCGGGGGCGGCCTGCGCCGCCCGTTCAAGCTCATCGAGGGCCTGCTGTTGCTGCTCGGCGGCGTCGGCGAGGGCCTCCCTGCGCTGGGACTTGTCAGGGGCGGCCATGGCTTCGGCCATGTCGGCCTGGGCCTGTTCCATGGGGTTGTCGGCGGCGCGGTTGAGGGCGTCGCGGGCGCGGTCGAGCTCGCCCATCTTCTCGAGGTTCGGCTCGGGTCGCGCCCCGATGGCGTTGGCTTCGCGGGCCAGCTCCTGAGCGAGTTCGCGGGCGGCTTCCTGCGCCTCGGCCTGCTTGTCGCGGGCGTCGGCGAGGGCCTTGGCTTCGCCGGCGGGGAGCGGTGCGGCCGCGTCGGCCACGTCATCCCGGGCCGCTTCGAGGGCTTCGGCCGCCTCCTTGTGCTGCTCGAGCACGTCGTCGAGGCGCTTCTCGATGTCCGGCTTCGCGGCCGCCAGCTCGTCGCGGGCCAGGCCGGCTTGGTCGCGGGCGAGCTGCTCGGCGCGGTCGAGGTCGCGGCGCAGTTCGTCGAGCTCGCGGCCCACCTGCTGCTGGAGCTGGGCGGCCTCGCGGGGTTGGGCGGCGAGCATCTGCTGGGCCTGGTTCATCTGCGCGGGGATCGGCTCGATCCGCCTGTCGGCCTCATCGAGCTTCGCGGCGAGTTCCTTGTCGTCCTGCAGGCCTTCGCGGGCATCGGCTATGTCTACGTCGAGCCCGGCCAGTTCCTGCTGGAGCTCCTGCTGCCGGTCGGCGAGGTCGTCGAGCGTGGCGTTGTCTTCGGGGTTGGCGCGGCGGGCCTGCTGGGCGAGCTGCCGCTGCTCGGCGGCGACGTCGGCGGCGTCGCGGGCGGCCTCGTGAAGCTGCTGCTCGGCCTCGAGCAGGTCGAGGTTGCCGGCGATCTCCTGGAGGTTCCGGGCGGCTTCGTTCTGGCGCTCCTGGGCCTGCTGGCGGGCCTGCTGATCGGGCCGGGCGAGGAGGTCCGCGGCGTCGGCCATGGGCTGCTCGGCGAGCCGCTCCAGCGCCTGGGCGGCGTCGGCGAAGTCCTGGGCCGCGCGGAAGTCGGGCCGGGCTTCCTGCTGCTCGCGCCGGGCCTCCTGCATCGCTTCGCGGGCGAGCTCGCGGGCCTGGCCGGCGAGCTCTTCCTGTTCGTTGCGGACACGCTCGACCGCCTTCTCGTCGCCCGCCTGCTGGGCCTGCTGCAGTTCATCGGCGAGCCCGAGCTGCCGCCGGGCGAGCTCGCGGGCCTCCTGCGGGATGTCGGGCTGCAGGCGCTCGATCTGCTGCCCGGCTTCCTGGCGGGCCTGGGCGAGTTCGGCATCGGCGGCGCGGAGGGTGCGCCGGGCCTCCGAGAGCTTCTGTTCCGCCTGGTCGATGTTCTGAAGCGCCTGCGGCATCTGGTTGGCGTTGACGGCGCCCGCCGCTTCCTGCATCTTCTGCTGGCCGGCGGCGAGCTGCTGGCGGGCCTGGTCGATGGCCTGTGCCGCCTGCGGCTCGGGCTGCCGGATCTCGTCGGCGAGCTGCTGCATATCCTTGTCAACCGCCTGCGCGGCCTGGGCGATCACCTGCTGGTCGCGGGCGGCCGCCTGTGCCTCCTCGGTTGTTCTGGGGGGAGCGCCTTCGAGCCGCCGCTCGAGCTGCTCCTCGGCGTGGGCTAGGTCGCCTGCGGCTTGGCGCACGTCCTCCAGCTTCTCGTCCATGGCGATGCGGTCGAGCTGCTGGGCCAGCTTCTCCGCGTTTTCCGCGGCGGTGCGCTCGTCCGTCTCGGCCTTCGCGATCCGGTCGGAGCGCTCCTCCCGCCCCTGCTCGGTCTCGGCCTGCTTGAGCTGCTGCTCGCCGTGTTCGAGGTTTTCGTCCACGCCTTCCTCGATGGCCTGCTTCACTTGGGCAAGGTCCTCGGCGAGCTGCCTGTCGTTGGTCTTGCCCATTGCAGTGTCGAGGCGAATAGCGACGTCGGCCGCGGCCTTGCGCGAGTCTTCCAGCCGCCGTTCGGCTTCCTTGAGTGCTTCCGCGTTCTCTTTCGTCCACGGGGCCTGCTCGTTGCGGGCGGCCTGCTTGAGCTTTGCCACCTGCTCGGCGTCAATCCTGATCTTCTCGGCCAGTTTGCGGAGGTCCTTGCGTGCGGCGTCGACTTCGTCGAGCTGTTCCTTGCGTGCGGGGCTTCTCTCGGCCAGCCCGATGTGGATGGTGTACTCAGATGAGTCGCCCCGGCCCTCGTCGCCGCGGCGGTCGAATGCCGAGACCTTGTAGACGATCTCGTCGCCGGCCTTGCAGTCCACCGCGGCGAGGTCCCACCGGTAGGGGATCACGAGGCTCGTCGCCATCTTCTCGGGGAGCCTGAAGGCGATCGATTGCTGGTCGCCGGCGTTCACCTTGTAGCACAGCTCGACCTTCGCGATACCGAAGTCGTCGCGGACGGCGCTCTCCACGTCCACCGCGGCGGCCTTCGGCAGCGACAGGTTGCGCCCCGGCGACTGGATCCTCACCACAGGGCGGCGGTCGGGAACGCACTCGATCACGTACTCCGCCAGGGGAAGGTTCTCGAAGCCCTCCCTCGACACGAGCCTGATCATATAGATGTCGCTGCGGCTGATGCTGAAGGAGAAGGCCGCCTCGGACTCGGCCACCTCCATCTCCTTGAACGTCCCGTCGCTCTTGAAAGAGATGGAGGCCTTCTCGAGGGGCTGCGTCGCCTTCACCTTGAGGTCCACCTTCGTGCCGTCGAGCTCGGAGACCGTGCCGTTGACCGTGTTGATCCTCTTGGGCTGGAGGCCCATGTACGACGGGTAGGTGCACGTGATGGAGATCGACCCCACCTCCGGCCGGGGCACCACGCGCACGAAGTACTCGGGGCTGAGGGCGTCGCCCGCGCGCACGCTGTACCTGAAGCTCACCTGCTGGTTGCTGAAGGGATAGGCGAACCCGCCCGAACCGGTCTCGAGCATCCTCATCCGGTCGCCGTTGCCGGTCTCGGGCTTGTAATAGACCCACGCGGCCTCCGGCACCGCCCCCGTGGCATTGGCGTAGACCGTGATCGAGCCGCCGCTTAGGATGGTGTCGTTGCCTGGGCCCACCGTGAGGCGCGTGTCGGTGAGACGCGGCACGTTGGCGAGGAGGAACCGCCTGAAGAGGTGGGAGAAGTCGTTGAACTGCAGCGCCGCGTAGACGCCGATGCCGGCGAGCACGACCGCTGCGACGCCCACGGCGCGGTAGGCGATGCGCGGCGAGATCGACCCGCGGAAGTCGATGTGTTGCGCCTGCACCACCGTAGAGTCGACGAGAGCCTGGATCAGCTCGGGCGAGCCCTTGATCGCCTGGCTGTCTTTGCTCTCGAGGATCTCCACCGTGCTGGCGAGGCTTTCGTGCAGCTCAGGGTGCGCGGCCTCGACGGCGAACGCGAGCGAGTTGTCGGCCGGCTTGCGCACCAGCGGCTTCACCAGGCACAGCGCGACCGCGGCCGCGGCCCCGCCCACCGAGCCGGCAAGCAGCAGCACTCGGTGAAGGCCCGACAGCACCAGGAAGCGGTCGAGCACGAACGATGCCCCCATGCAGATGATGAACACGGAGAGCATGATGGCGGAGCCGCGCGCTGCGTAGACGAGGCGCATCTTCCTCGCAACGGAGCGCAGGTCATGCTGTAACTCACTCGGCAGCGCATTTGAGATGGATGCAGGTTTCATAGGAAGGTCCCTTTCATTCGGGGGGAGAAGGCCGTCGTCGCATGTACATTCTAAGCGCGCCCTGCCGGCCAGTCAAAGCAAATCGGCCTCTGCGAGGGGCCCAATGCGTTCTATTACAAGATTTTACGTGAACGGCTGATCAGCGGACGTGCCCGCCGCCGGCGAGCTCGCGGATGATGCTCTCGAGCGTGCGCACCGGCCGGTAGCCCACCAGCCGACCCGCGAGGGAAATGTCCGGCACGCGGCGCGGCAGGTCCTCGAAGCCCTCGGCGTAGGCCTGGTTGTAAGGGATGTGCCGGATCGCGGCGCCGGGCTTCACGATGCTGCGGACGAGTTCGGCCAGCTCGCGGATGGAGATCTCGCGGTCGCTGCCGACGTTGACCACGCGGCCCTCGGCCTTCGGTTCGCGGCCGAGGCTGATGATGCAGCCGACGGCGTCGTCCACGTGCGTGAAGCTGCGCGTCTGCGTGCCGTCGCCGTAGACGGTGATCGGGCCGCCGTCGATGGCCTGCTGCACGAAGCGCGGCAGTACCATGCCGTACTGCCCGACCTGCCGGGGGCCGGCGATGTTGAAGAAGCGCGCCACCACCACCGGCAGACCGCGCTCGCGATGGTAGGCCAGGGCGAGGAACTCGTCCAGCAGCTTCGAGCACGCATAGCTCCAGCGGCTCTTGTCCGGCGGGCCCAGCACCAGGTCGTCGTCCTCGCGAAACGGCACCGACGCCCGCTTGCCGTAGACTTCCGACGACGACGCGATGAGGATGCGCTTCTTCTGCAGCCACGCGAGCTTGAGGATCGTGGCGGTGCCGCCCGCCGTCGTCTCGATCGTCCGCACCGGGCTGTGCACCACGAGGAACACGCCCACCGCCGCGGCGAGGTGGTAGATCGCATCGCACTCGTCGACCAGCGGGGCCGTCAGCGTCTCGTCGAGGATGCTCCCGACCACGAACCGGAACCGCGGGTTGCCGCGGAGGTGCTCGATGTTCGCCTCGCGGCCGGTGGAGAGATCGTCGATGACGACCACCTCGCCGCCCTCGGCCAGCAGGCGCTCGGCCAGGTGCGAACCGATGAACCCCGCCCCGCCGGTGATGAGGATCTTCTGCTGCGCCATTGGCTTGCTCCGCGCTTTCAATATCACCCATTCGCTCTACCTCATTATATCGGCGGCGCCGGCGCTCCGGAAGGCCAATCCGCCTTCTTTCACTACCCGTTGCAAAGCTGCCCCTGAAGGTGGTATAATGCAGGCTGACGATTGCCCGCAGGTAAGACGATGCGAAGGAGACGACCATGAAACTGCGATGGCTGGGCCACTCGTGCTTCCTGATGACGGCCGACGACGGCACGCGCCTCATCACCGACCCCTACGACGTCAAGTCCTACGGCGGGACGCTGACCTACAAGGACCTTTCCGGCACCAAGGCCGACATCATCACCGTCAGCCACATGACCCACCCGGACCACAACCACTGCGACGCCATTGTCGGCGAGAAGCACATCGTCAAGAAGGCCGGCGACCACACCGTGGGCAACATCGGCATCTTCGGCGTCACCTCCTTCCACGACATGGCCAAAGGCAGCGAGCGCGGCCTCAACATCATCTTCATCATCACGATGGACGGCATCCGCATATGCCACCTCGGCGACCTCGGCCACGTCCTCACGGAGGGCAACGCCCGCGGGATGGGCCAGGTCGACGTACTCCTCGTCCCCGTCGGCGGCGCCTACACCATCGACTCCGGCCAGGCCGACGCCGTCATCGCGATCGTCAAGCCGAACATCGTGGTGCCCATGCACTACAAGACCGACCGCTGCGGCTTCCCCATCGACCCGGTCGGGCCGTTTTTGGCCGAGAAGCAGAACGTGAAGCAGTGCCCGGCCGAGGTCACCATCACCAAGAGCACCCTCCCGGCCGAGACCGAGACCTGGGTGCTCGCCTACACGCGGTAGGGAAGGAACAGCGCCAGCGATGAGCCACACAGCCACACTGCTGCCCGGCGACGGCGTCGGCCCCGAGATCGCCGCGGCCGCGCGCCGCTGCATCGCAGCCACCGGCGTCAAGATCGACTGGGACGTCCAGCTCGCGGGCGCCGAGGCCTTCGAGAAGACCGGCACGCCGCTGCCACCCGAAACAATCGCCTCCATCCGCCGCAACCGCGTGGCCCTCAAGGGGCCCGTCACCACGCCCGTCGGCACCGGCTTCCGCAGCGTCAACGTCGCCCTCCGGCAGGAGCTGAACCTCTTCGCCTGCGTCCGGCCCTGCAAGACCTATCCGGGCGTGAAGACCTTCTTCCCGCCCGTCGACCTCGTGATCGTGCGCGAGAACACCGAGGACCTTTACGCGGGCATCGAGTTCCAGCAGGGCACCGACGCCTGCCGCGAGCTGATCGCCGCCATCGAGCGGCTCGGCAAGAAGCGGATCCTGCCCGACTCAGGCGTGAGCATCAAGCCGATCTCGGTCTCGGCCACGCGGCGGATCGTGCAGTATGCCTTCGACTACGCCCGAGCCAACGGCCGCCGCAAGGTCACCGCCGTGCACAAGGCGAACATCATGAAGTTCTCCGACGGGCTGTTCCTCAACACGGCACGCGAGGTAGCCGCGGGCAACCCCGGCATCGAGTTCGAGGACCGGATCGTCGACAACATGTGCATGCAGCTCGTGCAGAAGCCCGAGCTCTACGACGTGCTCGTGCTGCCGAACCTCTACGGCGACATCGTGTCGGACCTGTGCGCCGGGCTGGTCGGCGGCCTGGGCGTGGCGCCGGGCGCCAATATCGGCGACGACGCCGCCGTCTTCGAGGCCACCCACGGCAGCGCCCCCAAGTACACCGGGCAGAACAAGGTGAACCCGACCGCCGTGATCCTCTCGGGCGTGCTGATGCTGCGGCACCTGGGCGA
>Ga0172362_10003376_pt1 | contig 13749 bp, 17 predicted proteins | sample LakKivs1_kivu2a2_FD_114534 | JGI IMG/M metagenome (GOLD analysis project Ga0172362, IMG submission 114534) | Sediment microbial communities from Lake Kivu, Rwanda - Sediment s1_kivu2a2 | ecosystem: Environmental > Aquatic > Freshwater > Lake > Sediment | place: Rwanda: Western Province, Lake...
CGCGTGATTCGGCGTTCTGCGATCATTTTCTGTAGATTGTTCATGGCTTCCTTTGCCTGTGTTGCGGTTTGCTGGTTACGCACCCATCCGGCGTTCCATCTCACACTCACGCCGAAAAGCGGCCCTGTCGTCCTCCCGCTCGTGGATCCGTTTCAGCAGCGCAGGGTCCACTTTGTCCTCGTCCAACACGCGTACCACGCGCTGCCCGCCACACTCGGAACAGGTCACGTCGTACCTGCCGTCGAAATACTCCTCGCGCTCCTCGGTGGACCACTCCTCCTCGAACTCGCGCGCTGTGATTCCGTGGCCATCGACGGCAGGGTTGACGTGCTTCCCCTCGCCGCGGCACCGCCCGCACACCGCATACACGGTGGGCAGCGTGTGCGTCTCCACCTCGCCGTCGTCGTCTACCAGTTCCACAGTGATCGTGATCATCGTACGTACCCTTTCCTCGTTGTAACGATAATGCCGGTCAAGTCGGCACCGTGCATCTGCGCGTCACTCAGGTCGCAATCACTCAGGTCTGCTCCACTCAGGACGCAATGACTCAAATCCGCCCCGCTCAGGCAAGCGCCACGCATGCGACTACCGTTCATGCGAGCGCCACTCAGGTCAGTACCGCGGAAATTGCACCCGCTCAGGTTGCAATCACTCAAGTCCGCCCCGCTCAGGACGCTCTCGCGGAAATTGCACCCGCTCAAGTCCATCCCGCTCAGGTCCATCCCGCTCAAGTCCATCCCGCTCAGGTCCGCCCCGCGTAACTCGGGAAGGATCTGTCCTTTGTGGCCCACACTACTGACTGTCATACGACCTTCGCTCTCTTTCTGCGAACCGAAGCTCACAATCCAAACGCTACGTGATTAAAACGCAGCCGTCAAATAAAAAAGAGCGGCAGCCGGAAAAGATCGGGCTACCGCGGGCACCCTCACTCACGAGTGATGCCACGACCCGCGCACGTAGGGCACACCGTGCACCCCTCTGCCAGCTTCCACTTGGCCGCCACTCCCACCGACACGGCCTCGACCAGGCCCGCACGTCGCATGCGCTGCAACAGCACCGTGGCCGCTTTGGCGTCGCCCACCACGTCCCATCCCAGGACTCGCTTGATCTCGGTCAGCGAGTGCGGGGCACGGTCGCCCAGCGCCGATAGCACCCGGTGCACGTCGCGCAGACCGTCACTCGACACCGGACACCTCCGAGCGTCGTCGGATGGACCATGCCCCCAGATCACGCAGAGCCACGACACCCTCTGCGCTCAGCGCCACAGTGTTGTCCCCCTTGCGTACCAGCATGCCCATCGCGCACAGAGTGTCTATCCGGAGCGTCACTACGTCAAGGGACAACCCAGTCCGTACCGCCACCGCGCACGGTTCGCGTGCCACTGCGTACCGTCGCGCGGCGAGTGCCTTCAGGATCGGAAGATCCCCTGCGGTCAGATAGGGCACCATTAGGCCCGACGTGGCATCACAATCGCGATGTACGAACCTGCCCGCACCACCACAGGCGTGATGCCAGTATCCAGCCCCAGCTGGAACTCATCGTCCACGAGGCCACCCAGGGCCGCCACCAGCTTGCCAATGTCCAGGTTGATCGGTGCGCTTGGATAGTTCTTTGGGGACTCAATCTCTATCGAATCGTGGATCGCGAACAGCGTGTGGGCGTCCGCCGCTTCGCTCTCGAACGCCAACCGATTGTGACTGGCACGCAGGGTCACGTACCGGGCGCTCGACTTCACGCGTTTCAAGGCGGCCAGCAGTGCCTCGCGAGACACCTTCGCGAGCGGCGTCCTTTGCGGAATCAGTTGCGACAAGTCGGGCATCGAATCAGGTGCGCACTTCAGGACGCGATAGCGCGTCCCCGCTTCATCCTCGGACACGAACAGGTGCTTCTCATCGCACGCGATCCATCTTCGACCGGACCCAAGCCCCGTCATGAACTCGGGATACACCTGCACGCGACGGCCCAGCACAGTCGCCCACTTAGTGTCCGTCTCCAGCCGACTCATGACGGTGCCGTCAACGGCCTCAAAGCCGTCGTCGCACAACCGCACAGTGCACAAATGAGGCCGCGTCTGATCCAGACTCACAGCCCAGGCCACGCGGGCGATAGCGTCCAGACCTTCCACGACGTGCCATTTCAACTTGGGATCCGGCGCGTAAAACGCAGGTGCACTGGACGTGTCCATCAACGGTAATTCAGCAGTCGATGCGTCGCACGTGATCACAAGCGCCTGCTTGTTCACCTTGAACGTGACCGCGTGTTCCCCCTTGGACAGCGCGCGCAACGCCTTGACCAGGAGATCGCGAGACACGCTACACGTGACCTTCACGTCTTCCAGCGTAGCGAGCATGCCACCGTGCTCAGTCTGAGCGTACACAGCGGTCCCCCGAAAATGCACGCCTTCCCAGTGGGATCCGTACCGTTCGCCCGTCGGCGACGCAAACCCAGCCACTTTCAGTATCAGTTCAACGTCAGGAGTCATTTTCAACCTTTCGGCATCGGAAACAAATAGTTACGCAGCTCAGAGAACGCCATAGCATCGCCGTCTCCCCGCAATACCACGTCCCAGATCTCACCCTCGCTCATGTACTCGTTCGCGTGCACGGACAGCGCCACGACAGACCACCCGGCCTTTTCCAGACGTTCCCAGATCAGGGCAGCACCCGCCTCCTGCGCTTGGATGCGCGTAGGGGCGGGCTTCCAGGGCAATTCCCCGGCTGTAAACCGCAAGTGAGCAATCTGTTTCATGGGCAAAATCTCGTCAATCGATCACAAAATACCGCGAACGGGGTGCCCTGGATCTCAAGGCTGGCAAGCATGGGGTGCTCTACCCCGACAGCACAGCCCGTGAGGATCGGCTTCCGAATACCCAACGCGTACCCGATCCAAATCCATTCCTCCAGGTACCAACAATCCGTGTCAGCTCCGCACCACGCAGCTACGCAGGACACGCACTCCAGCAGCGGGACAAGCTGCGCGCGAGTGAACCGCGTCTCCTCCGTCAGCAGGATCACGGGCGTGCGATACGAGTGCAAGCTGGCAGGGCCCTGCACGTGCAGGGCCGCTTTGCGCTGCCAATCGCCGCGCGCACCTCCCAGGAGCAAGCACACAGGAACCCCCACAGGGGGCAGCATCGGGTATCGGTACAGGCGAGCGTCAACGACGGGAGCCATGCTTCGCCTTGTTCAGCTCAGTCGCACGCCGTTTATCGCGACGATCACGCTCTACGCGACCAGCCGCGGTCAGGCGCACCAACCTGTACCGCGCACGCTCGCGCACCTCTACCCAGCCCCGACGTGCCATTCTTTTCAGCTCCACGTGTCTCCAATCCAGACGCACGAACGTCCAGTCGATCCCGATCAGATCAAATACTTCGTCCACTCGTTACACGGCACCCAGACGGGCCACCGCCACTTCCACGAATTTTGAATCACGTTCGATGCTCGTGGACGGCATACCCAACTTCCGCGCGCACACGGCAGTGGTGCCCGAACCCGCGAACGGATCGAACACGTGCATGGGTGCCTTCGCATGGATCTTCAGCAAGGCGCTGATCAACCACTCGGGTTTTTGCGTGGGGTGCACTCTATCGCCGGACGTGCCGGGCATGCTCGGACCCGAGAACACGTTCGAGTGTTCCGCACCGACACCCGCCACACTCCGATCAAAGTGCGGCGTGGCACCGGGCTTCACTGCCCAGACGATAGCCTCAACAGCGTACGGATACACAGGCCGATGCGACGGGGCAGGGTTGGTTTTTTTCCACAGCAAACACTGCCGGTATTCAAGCCCAGCCACTTTGCAGATCCACTCGTAGTCCCCGACGACCTCAATGGGGCAGAACGCCAGCAGCTGCCCACCAGGCACAAGCAACGGCTCCACCTTGAGCACCCATCCCACGTCCAGCTTGTCCCATGCAAAATCTTTGGGGTTGAGTGACTTACGCGCGGTGTGCGTGATCTCCGAACGCCCGCGCTCGTACGGTGGATCGGTCAGCACGAGATCGTACAGGTGCTTGCCTGTCATGAAGTCCGCGCAGTCACCGACGTGGACGACGGCAGGGGGCAGCTCTTTCGAGCCAAGTACAGCCTGCTTGGCGGTCACTGCCTTCTCTTTCAGGGCTTCGACCTTTGCGGCGTCTCGCGCCTCACGGACGTGACTTTGAATCAGTTTGTTCCGCTCAGCGGGTGCCGCCTTTTCGATTGACTGCTTCGCCGCAGCGGGCAGTGCTGCGATTGCCAGCAAGTCGTAAACCTTGCGCTCACTCATGCCCATCGCCTCAGACGCCACCGTCGAAAAACGAGGCACCTTGGGCATCTTGGGCGATTTACCGTGCTGCGCTCCGTGCTTCCCATGCTGCGACTGCGGATACGCGCGCTCGTACAGCTCTTTGGATCTGCGTAGCGCCTCGGCCTCCTCCAGCGCGTCGAACTGCTTTCGATCAGCATTCTCCCGGATCTCGCGCATCAGCTTGCGGAAATTGAACTGGACCTTGTTGTCTCCGCGAATGCCCACCTTCACAACCTCGGCGCGCACGCGCACGCCCAGCCGTTGACAGGCACGCAGTCGGCGCAATCCTGCGTCTAACAGCAACTCGCCAGACGGCAATTCGAGCACAACAATCGGTTCTATCTGCCCCTCTCGGCGAATGGATTCCGACAAGCCGTGCAAGTCTCCGAGATCGGTGCGTATGCGAGTGCCCACCTTCACTGCGCTTGGATCCAAGTGCGTGACAGAGTACCCAACGAGATCGAACGGCTTGTCCTCGATGATAGAGAACGCCGTCAGCGCCGAATCCAGTACGCCTTGCGACTGTGAATTACTTGCCTTCGGTTTCGGTGTCGGTTTTCGAGACTGCTTTTTCGGCATTAGGTTCCCCTTCAATTTGCTTCATACGTTTGATCAAAATATGGCGAGCCATCTCGCGGTACTCATCGGGCGTCAGCATCGCCGACGACTGCTCAACGTCAGTGCCCATCTCGGGCTCGATCATGCTCAGCACACGATCACGCTTATCGTCGGCCAGGGCATCCAGCCGCACAAACGCGTTGACCATGCCTTCGAGACTGGACGGGCGAACCTTGAACGTGCGCACGCCGTTGATATCGCGGGGCATGATCAAATCGTACAAAGCCGCCCGAATGTTTTGCAGCTCTTGCAAGTCTTTCACGCGGTCATTGACCGCACGATTCTTCGCTTGGCGCAGAACCTCGTCCGTCACGGACTGCCAGTAGGAAGCACGTCGAGTGACCCACATTCCACGTTTCACCCGCGCCAGAAAGTCGGGCAGCGAGAACAGATCGGAACAAATCTGCTCCCACCACCATTCCGGGCTTCGGCGTGCACGGTCAGTCAGGTACCCGATCTCAGCCTCGCGGAACTTCTCCTCGCGCTGCCAACGCTCGATCACCTGCTTATTTCGCGGATCGGACAGGTGCCACCTCCGGATCCAGATCCACACGGCGGTACGCACACTCCGCACAACGGTGCATCAGTGCCATCATCGCAACCGTCACCAGATCAGCTGTCTCACTCGCAACGTACTCAGCCACGCCGTTTGCCACGGGCAGCACCCACTCAGTCGGTGGGTTCGGCACGAGTACCTTGAACTCTTTGTTTTCGATAACCACGCGCACGTGGATCGCATCAATGCGCAGGTGCGCAGCTGCTTTCGTATGCAGATCAGCTGCCACCGCAGCGAGCACCGACGAATACCCCGTGACTAGGGTGCCACCAGGCGGCACCGGGTATCCGGCCTCAGCACGCTTGTTCCGCCAGTCGTCGAACACGGCCCACCCCTCCGCTAAATGCGCAGGGATTCCCGCCTCGCCGAAAAATTCACGGGCCACGCGATTTCGGATGTCTTCCTCGCTTACTGACGACGTGCCTTTCAGCAAGCGTGCAAGCCTCGACGCCTCCGCAATTTTGACGGAATCACTCATGGGATGGAGGCTCCCGATCCGCGTCCAGTGGGCTCGACGTGAACTGCAACACAGCCGGTTTCACATTCGCCGCCTTGCCCATGATCTGATTCGCCGTCACGTCACTGATTGGCTTCAGCCGCACTAGCTGCGTGGTGTTTGTGAGTAACAGCACCGAATGCCGAAAGTTGGCCTCCAATATCTTCTGCAACGCGATCCCCTGCTCATTGGAAACGCTTGGAGGCACTAGGACCACGCACACGTCGTTGTCGGGAGGCACCCACCCCGACAGCAACACGTCCTCGTCATTCACGCGCAGGACTTGCTGCGCCTTCCCGTCAAAAAACGCAGTGAGACGATACCACTGCTCCTTCGCCTTTTGGATCACAACCCGCGCGCGCGGCTTCTGACGCTGCCCCGTCACCTTCTTCTGCTTTTTCTTTGGAGTGCTCATACTTTCCTTTGCTCAACCAGAACGGTTCCACGCGTTTTCGTGACCAACAATTCGGAATCGAACATTGCACGGAACTCAGGATCATGCGTAATCACGAGTGCCGTCGATTTCTCGTTACGCAGCTCGCCCAGCACAGCCCGCAACCCTCGCCGACCTTCGGCGTCCAGGTGTCTATCGGCCTCGTCCAGCGCCAAGAAACTATAGGCTTGGCTTGCTCGACGGGCCATCAGCCGCGACAAACCAAGATCCACCGCCAGGCTCACACGTCGCTTTTCGCCACCGCTCCAGACACGGTACGGGCGCTGCGTAGTCGTGCCATCCGGGTTCCATCGGTAGATCTGCACGTCGATTTCATCGCGCATAGCTCCCTTCGCCGTCTGCTTCTGCGTCGTGATCTCAATCCAGATCACACCTCCGCTCATCACCTTCAGCCACCTGTTTGCCTCCGCAGCCAGCTCCCCGGCCAGCGCATCGAACAGCCACGTCTTGAACCGGGGTAGCTCGGCTTCCCACCACAGGCACACGTCCTGCGCACGGGCCAACCGCACCTGCTCGGCCTCGGCAGCTCGCACACCCGCCTCCGACGACACAACCTCTGCCTCGTGGGCAGCCACCGCGGCCACGTGCGGGTTGATCTCAGCGCCGATAGTCGCAAGCTGCTCGGCCACGCTGGACCACTGTGCACGCGTCGTGGCCAGCTCCGTTTCGAGACGCGAGCGTGCTGTCACCGCTGCTTGATACGCGGAAAGCTGCGCGGCGTACGCGGTCAACCGTGTACGCGAGGCCACGTCCTGCTCAAGATGCGCAGCCTTCTCCGCTGCCACGGCCTGCGTTGCCCGCTGGTACGCTGCCTTCAACGCATCTCCGCGCCCCTCGACGGCCTGCCACCTCTGCGTAGCCTCGCCCAGTAGACGCTCAGCCTCGGACACGCACGCCACACGATGCGCCTCGCTGATTACCTGCCCACACGTCGGACAGGACGCAGTACCCACCCGCCCGCGCACACCGTCCAGGTTGGTACGCGCAGCTTTCACAGCGGCACCCAGTTGGGCCAGCTCAGCATCCCCTTGCTGGCACGCACGGCGGGCCTGCTCCTCTGCCGCGAGTAACGCGGGCGTGACGACAGGAGTGACCCCCACGGCGGGAGCTTCCCCAGGGTGTGTGGCCACAGGCAGTGCGCTCAACGCAGCCGCTTGCGCTTTGCCGCGCGTTTCCAGCTCGGACTGACGCTGGCGTGCCACCAGCAATCGCTGCGCTCTCTGCGCTTCCCATTGCGCGACAACAGCGTGTGGGTCCGCCTCCAGCAACCGGGCGTGGTGCGCACGCAGGACACCCAGCTTGCCCGATTCGGTGGCCAGCAAATTGACAAGGCCCCTCTTTTCGTCCCGGCACGCGTCCAGCCAGCGATCTACGTCCTCCAGCCCGCGCACCGTCGTCAGGATATCCGCACGCTGTGTAGCCGTCGCATCGCAGAAATTGAACGATGCCTCCTGCCCGAACACCACCCCGCGCGCCCAGATATCGTACGTGATGCCCAGGTGCTGACAGATCAGCCGATCTGTCTCGGCCTCGTCCAGGGTGTCGTACACCACGTCACCCACCACCAACCGCACACCGTTGCTGGCCTTGTCGCCCGTTCTTTCCCGCCACTTGCGCCACCGGGCAATCCGGATCGGATGCGCGCCTCCGTCCACCGCGACCAGGACGCGACACTGCTTACCCAGCGTGTCGTTCAGCACCTCGTCCGCGCGCACACCGCGTTCCGCGTTCCCCTGCGGGCGTGGCAACCCCTCGCCGAACAGGCACCACGTCAGGGCCTCCAGCAACGTCGATTTTCCGGACCCGTTGGAATCGTTCCCAGGGTCGTCCAGGTTGCGGCCTGCGACGTGGAGCAACCCTTGATCGCCCAATTGCACAGTGTGTTGACCGCGCCAGCCCATGAAGTTTTCGACAGTGATCGAGCTTGGGTACATCATCGCGCCCACCTTCCCAGCGCGGCCAGCGCGGCATCAGCGTCCACCGTGCGATCCGCAAACCGCTCACGCGCAAACGCCTGCGCCAATTCGGGCAGGGACGCGGAAGGATCGTGCGCCAGTCGCACCTCACGCTGCACGGGTAACGGATCCACACTCACACGGGCAGCATCGTACCCACGGCCAGCAAGCACCTTCGTGAACTTGCCCTCGACCAGCATGGACTGACTGGCGCGTACGCGCAGCCACACGCGATCAGTGTCCGTGCCAGGACGTGCAGGGGGTAGGGCATCCACAGCAGGATCCCAATCCACAGTGAAATGCTTGGGCGCACCGACTTCCAGCGCCTGAAAAATAGGCGGGCTCCCCACAGGGGGCAGCACAAGAATGCCACAGGTGTTTCCCACCTCACCGTAGGACGTTTGGTACGGACTGCCCACGTATTGCCAGTGTGGCCACCCGTTCGCGAATCCCTCGGGAGACACTTGCCTCTTGTGATAGTGGCCCAAAATCAGAGGCGGGTACTGCACCGAAAGACGGATTCCATCCGGACTCGCAGCGCCGTTATTCATCAGCGATCCGTGCACGGGCAGGTGCGCGAAAATGAACGCAGGACGTTGTGCGGACAGCGAGTCCAGCAACGGGATCACGCCCTCCTTGCGATACGGCAGGAAACCCACGTCGCCCACGTGCAATCCCGGAATCTGCGCCACACCGGGCAGGGTCCACACGCGCACAAACGGCCACGCCGAAAAAACCTCAAGCGCATTCGCGCCCGCAAGATCCACCTGATCGTGATTTCCGGGCACGATGTCCCACGTGATCTTCAGCTCGGACGACTTACGCAGCACCGCGTGTACCAAATTGTTCAGGCGCACACCGACTTGGTACCGGATCTGAAACCAGTCCCCGCAAAACACCACGTGCCCACCAGGCCCGGCCTGCGTGAGCACAGCGTCCAGCACGCGTGAGCACACGTCCGCCGATTCCTCGCGCAGGTGCAGATCGGAGAATACGACTACGGGCATATCAGAACCCCTCCATATGCTTCTTGTTGTTCCAGTTGTCGGTGAAATACTCGCAATCCACGATCACGGGCACTGACATTTGAGGCTGGCACGTGGACTCCATGATGCGCTTCACCTCGCGCACAGTCGCTGCGCTCCCCGCGTACGACATATCGAATTGAAGATCATCGTGGACCATCAGCACCATGTTGGCCTCGCAGTTCTTTTGCGTCTTGACGTATTTCCACGCCTCCAGCATCGACCGCTTGATCAGATCAGCTGCGCTCCCCTGTACCAGGGACGACGTGATCTGCCTCTCTGCCCGCGAGCGAGCACCCTTCTTCGTGGATAAGATATCCGGCACACGACGGGGCCGACCGAACATATTCCAACCCAGCCCGTCGTTCCGCTCGAACTGGTACCAGAGTGCGCGTCTATACGCGTCCACGCCTCGATACTTGGCGTACCAATCCAGCAGCGCCTTGTTTGCGCTTGCCTCGTCCAGTGGCGTCTGCCCGACGGGCAAATCCTTGTTCAAGTTTCGCTGGACACCCACCTCGGTAATCCCGAACGGAATGCCGAAATTTACGATCTTGGCCAAACGGCGCATGTCGATGCCGTTGACCTTTTGATCGGTGCCGAAAACGGTAACGGCAGTCTGCCTGTGTACGTCGCCACCTTCACGGTACACCTTCAGCAACAACGGATCCTGCGATAGGTGTGCGAGCAACCGCAATTCGATCTGCGAGTAATCCAGGCAAAAGCGGACCATCCCCGGCCTCGTGACAAACGCCTTGCGAATCTCGCGCCCCAGCTCAGTGCGCACAGGCACGTTCTGAAGGTTTGGCGATTTACAACTAAATCGACCAGTCTTGGCACCCGCAGGATCGAACTCCGTGTGCAGCACACCGTGATCGTCTGCCAGCTCCACCAGTGGCCGCGTGTACGTGGATACCACCTTTTCTGACTTGTTCCATTCCCGCTGGTACTTCGCGAGTAGCGATCCGTGATGCGTTTCGAGCCACCAAAGCGCATCGTCGTCCACCTTGTCCAGCTCCCCGGAATGCTCCCCGTCCTCCCACCTCCCTTTGGTTTTCGAGTGTGACGGATACCTGAGCTTGTCGAACAGCACCCGGCGCAAAGCCGTATCGTTCCCCAGCTCGAACTCCTCACCCGCCTCTTTCCAGATCAACGGGGCCAGCTCGTCGAGACGTGCTTGCTGCGTAGCGGACACCTCGCGCAGCAACGCCACATCGACAGGCACCCCGATCTTGCGCATGTCCACCGCGCACCAGAACAGCTCCATTTCCATGTCCCAAATGCTACGCCAGCGATTGTTCAGCGGGACTTGCGCCTCAAACAACCTGTGCTCGTAGACTGCATCTTGGCACGCGTACAAGCCCAGTCGCGCGATATCCACGTATTTGTAGCCGTGTTCATCGCGCACACGCTTGACGCCTTTCTGCCCGTACAGCTGCTTGGAGGCCGCCTCCAGATCAGGCGTGATAAACGCCTTCCAGGTGGGATCGTGAACAATCCCAAAGTCGCGCAAGCAATCGGGCAGCTTGTACGAGTACCGATTCTCGTCCGCCAACTTGGCGGCAGTCAACGTGTCGTGCACAGGACCGCACACGTGCAGGTTGTCGGGCAACGCCAGCATCACGTCCGCTTGCAGGTTGTGCCCAGCCTTCAGCACCCGCGGATTCTCAAGCACAGGCCGCAGTGCAGACGTGACCAGGGCAGGATCCAGTTGGGTCAGCGTACTGAACAGCCCGAGCAAACTGGCATGCCGAATGGGCACGTAAAAGGACCGCAATTTCCCATTCGACGCGCGCCATGCGAACGCGTGCCCGATGATCCTGCGCCCTCGAAACGGGTCTAACCCGTCGGATTCCACATCCCACGATATGCACGATTGATCCGACAGCTCACGCACCCATCGCTCGAACGACGGCGCGTCAGTCACGACGGCGAACTCCACTTCGGGATCGTGCAAAAACGAGTACGTCACGCCACGGGTTCCAATTCCGCTTCCAGCTCCAAGACGCACGCGCGCAAGCCAGCCTCCCCCTTGCGAGCGACGACACCGGAAACCCAGGCGATATCGCCGAGCGTGAGCTGAAGGTGCTTCGCGGGCAGCTCGCGGTCAAACGGTTCTGCGACCAAATGCACTGCCCTGTCAATGGACTCGCCGTAGAACACCACCTCGATCACGGGCCCGTAAGCACCTGTCCACAGCGGGGGCGTTGCCAACGTCACGACACGGGTAGCACTCGGGTCAGTGAGATCCACGCTGATCCCCGTGTGCAGCGTCCTCATACGCGCCCGCCCTCAAGTGTAGCCTTGGCCGTCGCACGCGAGATCATCGACTGCGCGCGGGCCTTCAAAAATTGTCCTTGTTCTGGCGTCAGCACTTGCAGGATTTCAAGCATCGCCAGCTCGCCGCTTATACGGCCCAGCCACAGCATCATTCTGCGTTCCCAGCGTATGTACGGATTGCCGTTCAAGGGCTGATACGGGCCAGGGTACTCGCTGGAAATGATGCGCTCGAAGGTATCAAGGTGCTCCTCGAACACTCGTATGACGCCCTCGCGCGAATCAATCGTGACACCGGGAATAATCGACGAAAACGGATCCAATTACGCACCCTCCTGCGTGACAGGCTTGTTGAGCTTCAAGTGTTCGGACATCAACCGTTTCCACAGCCCAGTCCGATCTTCATGACTGGCAATCACGGATCCCAGTCCCAAGTAGCCGCCCTGGAACTTGCGATCCACGACGCGCGCCAACTCGGCATCGTACGCTGGATCGAATGAGTACCACCCGCCTGCCTGCTTGATCGCTCCAGCGCCCTCCAGCGTGTTGAACACGTCCCACACGTTGCTGATACCGACACCGTATTCGACTGCGATCTGCCGAGATCGGTGCGGGGGTGCCACTCGGTTTTTTACGCACTTGACGTACACCGTTTGGCCCAGAGGAGGCTGGCCCATCTCCTTCTCGGAATTGGTGCGCCAGAACTTCGACGGATGCGATACCGTCAAGCGCACACTCGCAAAATACGGGATCCCAGATCCGCCATACGCCACTTTGTACGCCTGCCCACTTGGCGTCTGCCCGTTGTAAAGCTGGTTCACGATCAGCAGCAGCCAATTGCTCTTTCGCAGCACGACGTTCAGACGCCGCAACTTGGCCTTGATGATCTTCGCAGGGCCGAACCGCTCATTGGTCTTGTCCTCGTCCAGCTCAGCAGCAGTAGGCGTGCCCGCGGGCGTATCCCAAACAATCACACCAGGACGATCAGGATCGTTCGCGACGTGCCACGAGATCAGCTCGGTCATTACGTCGAAACCTTCTTCCATCGAATCCGCGTCAATCTGACCGGCCTTCGAGCGAACAATCCCGACCTTCCGCTGGTAATTTGTATCACGCGCGTTTTCCGTGTCCCACAGGTGCGCGTGGAATCCGCGGCGCTGAAACTCGGCCATCACGTGATCAGCGATAGTGCTCTTGCCCACGCCTTCTTCCCCAGTCACGTCTACGATTCTGGACAACGGCAAACCGCGTCCGTGTTCGGCGTCGCACACCCAGTCGAGTGCCAGCGATTGCGTGGACACCCACCCCGGCACCGTCGTATCCAGCTCGTCCATCTTGGACACGACGGGCCGCCGAAACTTGGAGGCCAAATGCGCAGCAGCAGCCTCCAGCACTTGTTGCTGCGTTGCCGCGCGCACCTTGGGGGACGCGTGTACAGCAGCAGCAGACGCCGCGCTTTTCGGCGTTGCCTTTTTTGTCACGCGCTTCGTTCGCTTCGTTGCCTTGTTCTGCGCCATTTACGTTCCGCTTCTCGTTCTCAACAAACGCTCCAGGGCTTCGGGATCTTGGGGCGGGTCCATCACAGGGGGCGCACTCGCGTCAGGTGGCGTTTCCCGCTGGCACAGGGAACGCACATGACACGCCGAACACGTCCGATCTTCCGTGTGCCAGTGCCCGAAGCACACGGGCACACCATCCGGGCGCGACGGCGGCACGGGATCCGCCGACGCCCCACCTAGAAAGGGGGCTTTGGGCCTGCACTAAGCGCCGACGCAGCAGGTGGTGCCGCGGGGTATCCAGGCGGCCCCTGCGGGGGCATCGGCGGGGGAGCGTAGGCAGGAGGCCCCTGCGGGGGCATCGGCGGGGGAGCGTAGGCGGGAGGCCCCTGCGGGGGCATCGGTGCAGGAGCGTAGCCAGGAGGCCCCTGCGGGGGCATCGGCGCAGGAGCGTAGCCAGGAGGCCCCTGCGGGGGCATCGGCGCAGGAGCGTAGGCGGGAGGCCCCTGCGGGGGCATCGGCGCAGGAGCGTAGGCGGGAGGCCCCTGCGGGGGCATCGGCGCAGGAGCGTAGGCGGGAGGC
>Ga0172362_10003377_pt1 | contig 13749 bp, 16 predicted proteins | sample LakKivs1_kivu2a2_FD_114534 | JGI IMG/M metagenome (GOLD analysis project Ga0172362, IMG submission 114534) | Sediment microbial communities from Lake Kivu, Rwanda - Sediment s1_kivu2a2 | ecosystem: Environmental > Aquatic > Freshwater > Lake > Sediment | place: Rwanda: Western Province, Lake...
AGAATGGAGGTGATGATTGAGGAGAATGGAGGTGATGATTGAGGAGAATGGAGGTGATGATTGAGGAGAATGGAAGTGATGATTGCTAAAAATTGATTTTAAAATTTGTTGTTGTGAAGAGAACCAATATAGAATATTAATGCCTGCCTGGAAATACGATAGTCACTGCAATGATATGGTCATGGAGTATATCAATGATAATTTAGTTGAATTGGAAGTAAAAGTGCAACAAGACATGATGGATTATATTTTGTTTGAGAAAGGTGAATTAAATTATGAATTCGTACTTGGAGTTGTTATCTACTCCTTACGAATTGGAATTGTATTCTCTAATGAATTTTTAAAAGTCATTAGAGACATGATAGATCACCTAATTGAAAACGGTAAATTTAATGATTGGGTTGATAGAGAAATGCGAATCGAAAAAATTAAACACGAAAGGAAAATTATTAGCAATATCTTAAATGGTAGAGACTTGAAATTTTCTAAAATGGTGAAAAAACCTTTGGAATTTGAGAGTGTTAATGACTGCTACTAATTTGTAAGAAAAGGTATTTCTATAATTTGATGTGGAATACTCTTCACCTGTTTTTTTATAGTAGTGAGAATCTTCTTCTCATCCTTCGAAAGAAAAGCATCTCCAATCACCTCATGGAACTCAATAAGTCGTTGGTCTCTTTCCTGTTTATCTGGATAAGATTTATAAATTAGTTTAACTGCTTTCGCATAATGTGGGAAAATCGTCTCCATTGTTATATTGAGTTTTCCCTCAATGTACTGCAATTCCTTCTCAAAAGATTGATACTTCTCATCATTCTTCACCTTATCTATCTTTTTGTTAAGCGCGTGGAGTGCCTTCTCAACAGCCTCCCTTTCTAATTTAGTCTCGTGATCCATATAAGCATCCATCTTGTCATAAGTATCGTTCATTTGACTCTTATAATGTCGCACTTTTTTTCCTATGATTTGTATTTCATTATTGTCCAATTGGGTGATTTTTTCTAAAGATGGGGAAAGAAGCTTACGCGGTTTTGCAGGGACGAGTTCTTGGTTGGAAGATAAAGATGATTCGCTCATAAAATATATATGAAAAATATTTTTTAGAATTTAACTTAAAAACTTTTGAAGAAATAATAATATGAAATGGAATTAGTGGGAGATAGTGATAAGGATAATAATAGTGTTGAAGTATTTATTGAAAGTCATAATCTTCAAATAGATGTTCTTGAATTTGCAGGATGGAAACTTTATAATAAAGGAACTTTTCCCTGCAAGAGAAGATTGGAAGATCTCTATATGAAAAAAATAGTTGATGGAGAAATAGTAGTTAAGAGTTTTTCGAGTGGAGTTGACGAAGAACAAGATAGTAATGAAAAATTTATGAAAAATAATTTTGAAGAAATTAGAAAAATTCAACCAGAAGAAGTCGCCTTCCAATTAAATGAAGGAGTATATAAAATCCCTGTAGATGATGATTTTATTGAACTAGAATATTACTTCTCTCAAAAAATATACGCGGTCTCACACGACCTTTTTCCATATAAAAAAGTTTATTTGAGAGGTGGCGAGAGGCTTGTTCAAAAATTTATCTCTGAGATGGATCACTATGTAAAAAAAATAGATAAAACATTCATCAAGGTTTTTAGCCCAACTTCTAAGGGATACTGGGATTTATTATGCAAAAATCCTAAGAGAGAAGTTGATACAGTCTTCATCAAAAATAGACAGGAAATTATTGAAGACCTCGAAGATTTTATGAATAACGAAAATGATTATCTAATTTTTGGTCATCCCTACAAAAGAAATTACCTCTTCTATGGACCTCCCGGGAATGGTAAAACCAGTTTCATCAACGCTATCGCCAGTAAATATAATTTTAAAATTTATATGCTATCCTTCTCCAATTCTATGACAGATGAAGTCTTCAAAAAATTAGTTTCCTGTATTCCCAAAAATGGATTACTAGTTATGGAAGATATCGACGCATTGTTCGACGAGAAAAAAGCACTTTCAATGAGCGCTGTCTTAAATATAATGGACGGTATCGCTAGAAAAAATAGGATTATTTGCCTTATGACAACGAATAATTACGAAAAGTTAACGGAAGTATTCAAAAGACCAGGAAGAATTGACTTAACTGTTGAATTCAATAAGGCGGATGAAGAATGCTTCAAACAAATGGCGGAATTCATGTGCCAATATCATAAAAAAGAAAATGTTGGTATTGGAGAAGTTGCCTCGAAATTCTATGGACTAGTCTCCCATATGGAGCCAAGTAGAGCATTAGTTCAAAAATTTTTATTTGAAAACAGGAAAAAAAATCCAGAGGATATTTTTAGCAGTAGAATGCTTGGAAAATTTAAGGAAATGCATAATAATTATTGTGTAAAAGAAGTAGGAACTAATCTATATTCCTAAATTGAATTGTTGATTGGAGTGGGAGATGATCACTTGGATTTATTTTGTTGGGACACTTTTGAATGGAATTTATTAGTAAATTGCTACTAATAGTTTTTAGATTTGGGGAAATAAAGATATAATCTAGAGTATCCATAAATTCTCCTCCCCATTGGGTGTTACTAAAACAAGTGAATGAGGGTTCCTTACCATGATGTTCCTTATAAGTCGAATTGAGTGTGAGGGTTGAATGAGGACGCGGTGGGAGATAATTGCTGTGCTCTTGAGGAAGGAAAGCTGTCGTAAAATAAATATATCCAATGGAATTGGGAGTTAGATTGAAATCCGTGGCTAAAATAGTAGGAATCTCTAGGTGCTGGAAAATAAGCTTCTTGAGAGCATCAAGATGTAGTGTTTGAATTATGGGTGTCTTAAAGGCACAGGGCATATGGTAATTATATAATATGAAAGTTTGTGTGGGTTGTGTGGGTAGGTTTTGTTGGGTGTGTGGGTTGTGTTGAGTTGGTGAAGCATTGATTGTTAGTTTAATTGTAAAATTGGGGCGAGCCTTTGCATTAGTTATGAGTTCTTTAATGACTTCTTCCTCACTAGATTTATCAACATATCGACTTATAAATAAGTCAAGAAATGATGGGGCTGTTTTCGTTGCTGTGATTGATGAGATAAGATCCGCGGGAAGAGTTTCGATATTATCTCCAATAGGAAGATATTCTATTTTTTCGATGATGTAGGATTGGGGAACTGCCGTAGAAACTCCAAAATATCCATTCTTCTTATAACCATATGACATTGTGAAAAAATTGTACTTTCTATTGAGGAATAATTTTTCGAGGAGACCCTTCCAAGAGTAAGGAACCTCCTGTAAGCAAATAATAGGAGGATCTTCTTGAGACGTCCATTCATCGATTAAGAGAATGATTTTATTCTTTCGATGATTAGGATCAAGATCCTCTTGAGAATATTCTTGGAATTCTGTTGGATTGCAAAGATGGGGCGAAAGAATATTATAAGTTATGACCTTTATGTCTTTAATCATTTTGGGATAATGATAATGAGAATAAATATAATTATAATATTCCAATCTTATTAAACCAATTTTTTTTCTATGGTTCTATTATGAAATCCCTTTTTAATTCAAATAATATTACAGTTATTCTATTCATTCTATTTATCATTGCTCTCCTGGTTATTCCATTTCGCGGTGGGATTGAAATGTTCACATTGGGCAAATGGGAAAATAACATTAGAGATCCAGCAGCTGAAGCTGGATTTTGTGGACCGGATTTCTCCCAATTTAGTGATAAAGATAATGTCGCGGTGAGATGTGTGGGGAATGGAACAATGACCAGTGAAGATTGCTGCCGTTTACGCAACATGGGTCAAGTTTGTGGTGTGAACCTGGATAATTGGGAAGCATATGAATGCAAATATTATAGTGGAAAAGCTTGTGAAAGATGCAAAACACAAAATGCACAATACTAAATTAAATTGTCATTATAAATAAAATATGGAAACAATTCTTATTTTATTAATCCTATTAATTTCATTAATCTTTATATTAATATTTATTTGGTGGTTAAATTGTGATGGGATGGGTAGGGGGATGGGGATGGGTAGGGGGATGGGGATGGGTAGGGGAAGAAGAGGAGTTAGTGAAAACTTTACTGTAGATTTCATTCCATATCAAGAACCATACTTTGGATTTTGTTATCCTAATCTAACACAGGAAGAATATGACTCTGGTAATTATGACACACATTGTTGGGCAAATTTTGCTCTTGAGGATTGCGATCTATTAAATAAAAATAAATATAATTGTGGGAGAAATTTAAAAACGGGTGAACCTCTACCTTGCTACCATAATACTGGAAAATGCAAGGACGAACCTCAATGTTTCTCCACCTGCTACGAACAAGTCGGTAAATGCAAGGAGCCATATATGATAAAAGTAACTAGAGATAATCTCATTGGATTAGGAGCAGCCTAGATAGGGTTTTTTTGGGGGGGGGGGGAAGGTATTATAATTTGGAGATATCTCCCTGTAACGTGTATAGTATGCATTGGGAAAACCACTGGTTCCTGCACGATTTATACAATAAAGTGTTTTTCCATTGCTGTCTCGAATAAGTAATTCATCCATTGTCTTCGCTACGGATGAAATAACCTTACCCTCGTAAGTGGGAAAGTAGAACTCATAATTGGGATCATCAAAATGCTTTTGACTATGAGGGGTGAATGTGATCTTGACCCAGTCTCCTCTTTGAAGAAAAGAAAGGTCGCTGTAAGATAAGAATGGTTCCCACATATAATGATAGGGATTGTAATTTGCTAATTTTTTAATCAATTTTTTTGGGTGGAGTGAGAGGGCTTAAAAAAATTGAATTATTTAAGTTAAGTATTATTTGAATATACATCATGAGTACTTCTAAGAGACTACCGCTCAACACGAGTACCGGTATACAAGAATTACAAGAATTAACTCGTTGGGTTAAAGTTTTAAAGCCCAATGAATTAAACTTGTTTGATCGCTTATATACTGGTAAAATTGTAGAGAAATCTTCCCCAATGAAGATAAAAAATAACGTAGATGAGAATCGATTCTCAACAGTTATCGAAATTTTGGACTCTACAGGAGACGAAGAGGAAAGAGCCTCAAGACTAATATTCCTCGTTAAAAAATTAGAGGATGATATTGACCAAATCCAAAAAAATATGGAAGAATTTGAAAGAGGTGATGATGAAACTGCTAAAAGAAAACATCTAGTTGAGACTAAATTTTTAATGATTTTTGATGCAATTTTATTGATAAGAGAAGGTAGAGATTATGGATTAATTAGAACACTCGAAGAAGGAGAAATTGCCAACGAATTAATTGAAAGATACTGTAAATGGGAATACGACAAATCCATCAGCACTAAGTTACCTCGATTCGAGAAAAATAGAGGGGGTAATTTGGATAGGGATAATGATGGCGTAGATTATTCCAATGTGGCTTTGTTCCAACAATTATGTGGTAAACTGCCACCAGCTCCAATCGCTCACCAAATTCTGTCATTTTCGCTTTTGGATTGGCAAAAAAGAATGTTCGATAAATTGAAAGAAGGTAGCAACGTCATTTGTTGCGCCCCAACCTCATCTGGTAAAACAATGATTGCACTTGGATTTATCTACACCTACCTCAAATATCGTCCAAAATCTTTACTTGTCTATGTCACACCCAATAATGTGTTAGCTATGGAAGTGAGCGCTATTTTAAATAAATATGTTCCCAACCAAGTGAGCACGCTGCTGGATGATAGAATGGATCGAAAAATGGACGAGAGAGTAGTTGTGGTGACACCTACCGGTGCTTTTACTCATCGTTTTATTGATGAAAAAATACCTGGAGACTCATTTCTTGTGGTTGATGAAGTTCATTGCATTGGAAACAAAGAAGGTGTGAAAATGGAATGGTGCTTACGCAAATTTTCCTGCATTCAAACTCTTATATTGTCCGCGACAATGACGCAAAATACAATTGAAAAATTAAAGGGATGCATTCGCAATAGCGAACCAATCCACGAAATAAATGAAACCACAAGATTTATGATTCCCCAACACATTATCCCAAAATTGGGTGTTGGTGTTGGTGTTGGTGTTGGTGAAGTTTGTGTGGGTGGTGATATCAATTTGATGCCATTGAATCCAGTTGGAAGTATTATACTTGAAGATCTATCCAATGAAAATCTTGATATTCCAATGACTCCTCGTGACATTCTTTCCCTATTTGTCAAAATATTCAAAACATTTGGAATGTCTTTACATGGTTGGCTCCACCCAATTCGATTCTTCTTCGTAAATAAAGGAAAGAAGCCGGATGTGGTGGAAACTCTCGAAGATATCGATGAAAGGATTGTGTCTGGCGATGGTGATGGCGATGAAGAAGGTCCACTGGAATCTGGAGAAATTAGAAGATTGAGTCTTGACGATTTCGCCGCTTGGCAAAAAGCTTTACTTGATTTTCTTGGTGGATTGGATGAAAAAGAAAAAGTCCAATCTATATTCGATGCCTATAAAATGTCATTGACGGATGAAGGTACTGCCGTATGTTCCTTGGAAAATGCCTACAAATTAGTAGAGAAATTGAAGGAAGAACATATGCTTCAAGGCTTATTTTTCTTTCCCAATATTTGCCGCGCTTTCAAATATGCAACTTTTATTTACAAGGAATTAGTAAAGAAGCCTTCCAGCTCTCGAGCTCAACGAAAGGACAAGGAAATTGAAGGTAAAATTGAATTATTGAAAAAGCAATTAGCCAGTCTCGAAAAAGTTAAATTGAAAAAAGGGGCGGATGCCAAAGATTTGAAAGAGAAAAAATACCAAATTAGAGATATGATTGCGGCATTGGAAGGAAGTGGAAGTTTTGTCCAATCCCAACATTCCCTCGCAGAGAACATGATCACTGGTGAAGATTTCGATCTACTTGTGGATTTATTGAAAAAATGGAATTCAAATATTAACCAATCTAACCCACTGGCTCAAATGTTTTTATTTGGAATAGGTGTCTTGAGCGGTGATATGCCATACAACCTACAAATTTTAATTAGGAGACTGTACGTCTCCAATAATATTGGAATTTTAATGGTGACGGAGGATTGTGCATATGGTATAAATACTCCTACCAAAACTGTGATTCTTAGCGACGGTTTTAGCGAATCTCAAAGAAGACAAATGGCTGGAAGAGCTGGTCGAAAAGGATTAGTTACCAGTGCTTGGGTTGTCTATTTTAGATTACAAAATGTCGAAGAAGCCGGTCAAAAATTATGCGATTTGAAGGGAAACGAATTAGTATTGTACACTAACAATAAATTTCCTGGAGAACATAAATGGATCACTAAAATAACACACGAAACACATCCATATGTGTTTAGTAAAGACGAATTAGAAAGTGTGGTACCATTTTTTTTGAAAACGCGAAATTCTTTTGGTCATAGTGCTATTATGGCTCCTTTTGTTTTGGATTCTGTTATTAAGGGGACTTTTGGTCAAACTAATCGACACATTTGTTGCATTTTAGCTGTAATTGCGGTTTCCCCTTTTAATCGTCCATTTGGAGTGAAAGAAGGCTGGAACTATGAATTTCCTGCAAACGTGAAGAAATTGTATGAAGATAATGGATTTAAGGGTGTGGTTCCCAATTATTTAGCCTATTTATGGTTGACAAATCAAACTTCTATCTTGAGTATTGATGAAATTGAAGAATTAGTGGAAGTGTCAAAACACTGGACTTACCTATTTATGCTATTGAAATCTCATTTTATAGGTGACGAGGATAAATTATATTTGCAAATCTTGGATTTGATTACAATGTCGAACATTCGAACCTCAACATTAATTTAGACTTTTATTTCTTTTGAGAATGAAATTATAATATTGTTATTTAGTAAATAATGTACGAAAATTTTTGGACGTACGCTATCTTTGTTGTGGTTTTTTTTGTGGCTGTGAATTATTTGACGAAAAGTTGTTTGGTTGGATGGCTGGATAAAGGAGTGATTTTCGTGGTTTATCTTTTGATTGCATTCATTGTGGCGAGTTCTATGCGATACACATTGAGTGAAGTTGAGGAGGGAAGAGAGAGGACAGTGAGATTATCATTCGACGTGGTATTTGGATTATTAATATTGGTGTCCGCATTTTGCAGGTTAGGTGGAATGGAAGGCATTGGAAACTTTGGGGGAAAAAGTGTGAAGGCGGTGAAAAATTTGATGAAATAGGAAGATAAAAATGTATAATATAATATAATTAAATGAATTATATTAGAATAATTGTCATCACTGTTGTGACATTTGTCTTGTTCTTTATTGAAGCATTACTACATTTCAACATTGGAAAAAACGATTACAACAAGGAAATATCTATGAAGGTGACTCTTCCCACGAAGAAAGAATTGGCTTGCATTATTGCTGTGCTGGCGATATTCTCTTTACTTAATGGAGTGATATCACAATTCATAATGCGATTACTAGGATAGATAGGATGTTAGTCACCACGTAGTCAGTCGGTTTTTTTGATTTTCAAAGAAAATCAAAAAAATTGGATAGTTGCGTGTAACGCAACTCCTAAATTTTTTATTTTGCTGCGCAAAATAAAAAATTGATAGTATAAAATATTTATCTTATATTGTTATTAGAGCTTTAAAAATGAACTCTACCTTAATTACTCCCCCTCAATCTCCCATTCGTTCCATTGGATTCGATAATGAAGTGACAAATATGGTTATGGGCTCTCCCAAGAGAGTGCGACCCCTGTACTTTGACACCTGCCCATCCCCACCCAAACGTGCTGTCGCACGAAGCTGCGGTGTGCCGGAATGGTTGCCCAAGGTTCAAGGCTTGGTGTCTCCCCAAACCCCTGTCGCTGCTCAAAATTTGACTCCTCTTGGAATGACTAAAAATGGAGACCAATGCAGAGTAAAATTCTATGGATCCCCAATGGGTCCAATCGTCGAACGAACCTTCTTTGTAGGCAAATCCTCTAAGGCTAACCCCAAGGGTGTCTCCCCGGACGGTCTCAAACTGGTTCATCCCGGCGATTTCGAAAAACAAATTGAATCTCTCGAAATGAGATTACCCCACTGCCTCTCTCCCGTTGGAATGATGGGTGAGGTAGAAGAGGGCAATAATGTTCTTAAAGTTTCCCAATTCTTTCCCGCTGGCATCCCTTTGGATGACTTCGTTAAGGAAAATCCTATGCAATGCAATGTCATTTGCCAAAAATGGTCGAATGCGATCGTCGAAACTGTTAGACAAAGTGGAAAATTAGTTAATGATCCCAAACCACAAAATGCCGTTGTCTTCAAAAATGAAGAGAACGGTGAATGCGAAGTTAAATTGATTGACTTCGAACTTGTGGATGAAGATGATGTTGATGATTTTGGAGATATTATCTCCGGTCGCTACTTTGTTGGTGAAGAAAGCAAAGATGATATCTACACTGCAGCCATTGAAATTGGTATCTTAGATATGCAAACAGGATTCTCCCTCGAAAAGGAGGATTTGATTAGAAAATATTTGGAAAATTATAAAAAAATCATTTTAGTCTAGCAATAAATCTAAAAAGAAAATCTATAAAACTAATAAATAAATGTTTAAAGAATTATTATTTGACTATTTAAATCAAAATAAACCAACTGTGATAGCATTTGTCTTAGTTACTTTATTGACTTTCCCACTAGAAGCAATTCTCATACCGGATTTATACGGTCGATTATACACTGGAATAGGAAATAAACCCAATCAAAAAATTTTTAGTCGATTGGGATTTATAATAATATTAATCGTGAGTGTTTGGGTTTGCATCCAATTATTCTATTATTTGAAAAATTGGCTATTGGGTAAAATTCTTCCGACCTATTTAGAATTTACAACGAAAAAATTGTTCGCCAAAATCATTGAAAATTATGAAACCAATTACCAAGATATTAAAATATCCAAAAACATTGCGCGTTTATTTGAATTGTCTCGAGACTTGAAAGATCTATTCTATTATGCCAGCAGTACATTGCTTCCCTTGACACTAACGGTAATTGTGGTTAATATTTACTTTTTTTATATTGATTGGAAGATAGGCGCTGCTACTATGGTTAGTCTATTAGTTTTACTGGGAATATCATTGTATTTTTCCAAGAAGATTATTGATGTCTCTGCTAAGAGAGAGGAAAAATATTTTCTTATGAATGAAAAAGTTTATGATAGCTTCGAAAACTTGATGAATGTTTATTTAAATAACGAAAAAGACAGCGAAATGCGAAAAACTAATAAGGCTCATGACGAACATACCAAATTTTACATGCAACAACTGGATTATGTAAATAATATGGCTCTATCTACATCTTCCATGAGTGTTCTTATATTTGCATTGGTGATTGGAATCGCCTTCTATAACTTGAAGAAGGGAATATTTGATGGGAAAAAATTCGTGACTGTATCTTTAATAGTGGTTTACTTTTTGGGATTCTTAATAAATATAACTACTTGGACACCGGAGGAATTAATGAGATTAGGTATTATCAAACATAGTGCTGGATTTATTAAAGGAATATTGAAGGGAGAAAAAAGGGATTTTGTTGTAAATCCCAAGATAAAGGGTGGGGATATTGAATTCAAAGATATCACCTACATCTATAATCGAGGAAAAGTTCCAATCTTCAAAGACTTCTCATTTAAAATTGAAAATGGTTCAAGAGTTGCTATATTAGGCTCGAGTGGTAGCGGGAAGACGACTTTGATGAAATTACTGTTGGGCTTGCATCGCTTAAATAAAGGTGTTATCTTAATTAACGGGATACCGGTAGATAAGATAAACCCTAAGGATTTGAGAAATGAAGTCAATTACATCAACCAAAGAACGAGCTTATTCAATGGAACTGTGCTCGATAATATGATGTATGGAAATGATATTAAAAAGGACGACTTAATAGCATTACTCAAGAAATACCAACTGGATGAAAACTTTAAAAGATTAAAGAAGGGAGTTGATAGTGATGTTGGAAATCAAGGTAAAGGTACTAGTGGTGGAATGCAAAAAATTATTATGAATGTGCGTGGTATCTTGAAAAAAGGAAGTATCATTATTTTTGATGAACCACTAGCTGGACTGGATGCTGGGGCGAGGGCTAAGATGATTAGATTGATTGATGATATGACTAAGGGGAAAACATTGATCATTATTACTCACGATAAGGAAATTTTGAGCATCACGAAAAAAGTGATTGATCTGGAGAAAATGAGGAAGGAGGCTGGTTTGGGGGGCGGGGATGGGGCTGTTGGTTTGGGTGGGTTTGGGGGCGGGGATGGGGCTGTTGGTTTGGGTGGGTTTGGGGAAGGGATGGAGGAGGAAGATTCTCCAATTGAATTCTTTCATAATCAAACATTTTGAAATCCCAATAATACATATGGTAAACCATCTCCTCTAATTCTGGGGTGAAATAGGATTGGATGTGCGATGTTGGACGAGTTCTTTGATTTATATGTGGAAGTGGGGGAGTAGAAAGATGGTATTTCTTCTTGAATCTCTTGAAATCCTTTTTTAGAGTCTCGAAACGAAGAGTGATGTCCATTCCATTGGCGCCATTTTCGTTTATAACGAACTCCCATTGAGGGAGAATAACGACGAAAGGATCAACGCCTTTTCGATAATACTTATCTAACTCTTTGTGGACCCAATGGATGAACTGGGGGAAAGTTTGCCCTTTTCCTAGGAAGTGATAGGCACTAATAATACGATCATAAGGATTACGCACAATGCAAAATTTTTTATAATGTTGGAGTTTCCTCTTCTTGAGATAGAGTTTTTGATTATTATAAATATCCATATAAGTAAGATGCTGGAGAACTTTATTGAGACGAATACCCCAAAGATGCTTCAAATCACATAGAAAGAGACTAACTAACCAAAAGATGAAAAGACGCCATCCTCTATTGCGCATTGAGGCTACCATCCACAGTGAAAATTTGGTTTCCTTGAATATGAGATTAATTACGAAGTCAAGTGGAGCGTGATTTTTTAAAAACATTTTCTCTATAGATGATCCTCCTGCTTTGGGTATATGAAAAAAGAGGAGTTTTTTATATATCATCTAGGGATTGGAATAATTTAATATCACTATTTCAACGTATTGATTGATTTTTAACTTATAGATTCATTGATTCATTGATTGATTTGGAGAAGGGGAAGTGAGAAGAAGAGGGCTAGAGTAAAAATTGATTGTTTATTTGATTGGATTATTAATGGATAGAAAATGGATATTCGTATGTTTATTTTGGAATCATTGAGTGGAAAATGTCCTCTCAATGCTAACTATATTAGATTTTATGATGATCAACAAACTTGTTGTAATTGTAAAGATAAATTCTTTACAGTTCGTAAAACACATCGTGGAAAATTATGGTGTGTGGATTGCTATATTCAAAAATACTGCAATATAGTTTGTGAAAAGGGTGGTTTTATTATCACCAATAAAACAACCAGTAGATTATTATTCAATAACACTGCCAACATTGAAAGAGCAATTGCTAGCGCGGAGATTGAAGGCGTAACAGAGGAAATCGCGAAAATTGAAGTGGAATGATTTGATGATTGATTGATTTTACTGGATTAATGTGTTTAATTTGATTAATTTGATTAATGTTTCATATTTTTTTCTAATAAATGAAGAGATTCCTTTTGCCAACTATTCATACTACTACGTGGATTCTTCTTTTCGACGAGGGCTATCGCTTTTTGAGCGGATAACTTATGTCTATGCATAAGATATGCAGCAACTCCACAGTTGCTCCTTCCCTTTCCTGCATAGCAATGAATAAGAATTTTCTCATGAGGATGAGTGTCTAAAATCTTAAATAGTTGCTTGTAATCCTCGTGAGATGGTGCTGAATAATCATAGACGGGAACATTATAATGTTTGAATTTGGGACTATTTTTTATCCAATCTATTTGATTTAAACCATATTCACTAGGGTGCATGAAACTGATGATAACCTTGAAACGGTTGACTACGGCTTTATAATCTTCTCGTGGAAGACTAGAAACGGACACTCTCTCATCAATGGGGAAAATGTGAAAATCATTATAATATATAAAGCCAGTGAGCTTCGCTAAATTCGTTAATTTATTGAAAATACCTGAGGTGACATAGTTTACACAATACCCTATCATAATATAAATGTATACAACTTAAAAAAATTATGGTTTTTACATATAATATAATATAATAATAAATAATATAAATGAATCTTGAACCCTCTAAATCAATACATCGCTTAGGAACCGATGGATACCAACGTCCTCGTAAAACATATACCGATATGCTGCAGACGGAGGATGCTATTGAGGAAAAACTAAATGGATACGTTGAAGTCGATGAAAGAGATGTCGATAATTTATCATCAGGTAGTTTCGTACGATATATAAAATACGACGCTGGGAGTGGTAAGGAAAGATTTGTTATGGGAGGAGTAGTGATGCGTGTTCTACCAGAGTACATTATCATTAAGGGAAAAGATAACGGAACATTTAGTGCCCAAAGATACACCTACGATAAAAAGGGAAATCGAGTACATATAACTCGATTTTTTAAAATGCTTAGCAATGAAGATAAACTAAGAAATAAATTACTAGAAATGCAGCGAAAGGCAAATGAAATTATTGGTGAATTGGAAGATACCATTGACAAACAGGCTCAAGAAATAGAGGAATTGAAGGAAATGATAAGAAAATTGAAGAAGCAGCGATAAGAAAATTGAAGAAGCAGCGATAAGAAAATTGAAGAAGCAGCGATAAGAAAATTGA
>Ga0172362_10003378_pt1 | contig 13747 bp, 9 predicted proteins | sample LakKivs1_kivu2a2_FD_114534 | JGI IMG/M metagenome (GOLD analysis project Ga0172362, IMG submission 114534) | Sediment microbial communities from Lake Kivu, Rwanda - Sediment s1_kivu2a2 | ecosystem: Environmental > Aquatic > Freshwater > Lake > Sediment | place: Rwanda: Western Province, Lake...
CCCCCGGCTCCGTGAAGATCGACGTGCTGCCGACAACCAGCGGCCTGCTCGTCGCCGGGGCGGGGGGCGTCGACCTGCTGGACCCATCGAACGGCGCCAAGGTCAAGTCGTTCGACGTCAAAAACGTGTTCGATATGCTCGCCTCCAACGGCAAGCTGTACCTGTTCACCCGCGGCTCCGTAACCGTGATTGCACCGTAGGGGGCGAACCATCGTGTTCGCCCTCGTCAAATGGCCGGAGGCCCTCATTTTCTGGCCTCGATCAATTGGACTCGCAATGATGATTCGCATGACGCAACTGATCATACTGATCTCCACAATCGCCGCCCTCGCGCCGCGCTGCCTCGCCGGCCAATACCTCATCGACAACTTCACGGAGGACACGCACCGCGCGATCAACGGCCAGGCGAGCGTCGCCGCCGACCGCGAGAATGCGAAATTCGGCCTGGGCTGCCTGGCCATCGAATACGATCTGACGAAGGCCGACCGCGTTGACATCCATTTTGACAGCCGCGGCCGCGAGATCGGCAAGGTCGATTTCTGGTTGCGCGGCGATGGATCGTCGAACAACGTCCGGCTCGTCTGGCGTGCGTTCAAGTTCGACAACAACGGCAATGCCCGTGACCTTCCCGGCGATCACGCGACCGACGTCAAACTCGATTTCATCGACTGGCGCCAGTTTTCGGTTCGGCCCCCCGACAACGCCGAGAAGGACGCCCTCGTCCGGTTCGCGCTGGTCCAGATCACGAAGCCGCAGGACTCACAGCAGCCGGCCGGCACGATCCTGCTCGACGAGATGACGGTCGATTCGCCCGCGTCCCGGCTGCCCGGCAGCGTGGCGCTCGCGGCCCCGAAGCTGCTCGACGGCCCATCCGGCCGCGTCTGGATCGCGCTCGACGTGCGCAACTACAACCCCAACGACAAAGCCGCCTGCACGCTGCAGGCCCGCCTGCTCGACAGCAAGGGCAACAGGATCAGCGAGCTGCGCCAGCAGTGGGATGCCCTCCCCGGCAGCAGCCAGGAGAAGGAGTTCGCGTTCGACGCCAAACTCGAGGGCTTCATTCCGCCGCTCGAGCTGAATTGCCAGTTCCTCGCCGCCGCGCTCAACTCCGATATCTCGATCTCGCGCAAAATCCCGATGCCGACCTCGCAGGACGTGCTCGAGGATTTCTCGAACGTGACCGATTTGTGGCGCGGCGGCAACGCTCTGCTCGAGCAATACCTTGAAACATCCGAGCAGCCGGTCTACGTGTTCGACGTGCGCACCGTGGTCGGCCGCGTGGCGAGCGAAGCGCCGTTCGGCCCGTTCGCGCTCGAATGGCGCTACGATCTGTCGAACGGCGGACGCGACGACGTCTTCTACGCGCAGTTCATGCCCGGCGCCCCGATCGCGATGTCAGTTTGGGTGAAGGGCGACGGCTCCGGCAATCGCCTCGTTGCGGGCGTGCGCGACTGGGGCCGGCGGGTTCGCGGCGGCGGCAACTACTCGCGTCACTACGAGCTGCCCCTGTGCAGCCTCGATTTCAGCGAATGGCGGCAGTTCACCGTCAACCTGCCCGGCGAGGGCAAAGGCGCCTACGACTCCATGGGGCCGGGATACACCGATTATCCGCTGGAGCTGAGCGGGCTGTCCGTGCGGACCGGCGGCAAGGATTTCCCCGCGTCCGGCACCATCCGCGTCGGGATGATCACCATAGGCAACCAAGTGAAGTCAAGCGACGCCATCGCCGTCCGGATCGCCGGCAAGCAGGACGACGGATTGTATCACGCCGGCGCGGGCGCCGCCACGGTCACCGCGCTCAACACGCTGCTGTCGCGCGGGCGCAAGATGCGGCTGACCTGGTCGCTGCGCGGGCGCGACGACGTCGAGCTGGCCAAGGGCAGTGATGATTTCGATCTGGCGGCCTCCGCACACAGGTCGTTCGCGATCGCATTCCCGGCGGTGACTCCCGCGATGGCGTCGGCCGCGCCGATCACGCTGACCGCAACCGTCCGCGACGTCGACGACGCAGCCGCCACTGCCAGCGCCGACGCCGTGTTCAGCATTCCCAACGCCGCCATCACGTGGGACTTCGACGTGCATCGCGAATACACATGGGGCTTCCAGCCCGCAACGCTGGTGCCGGGCACCGTGATGGCCGACGTCGCCGGGCCAGCCATCGGGCCCGTCGAGGAGCCCGGCGCGAAACGCAAGACGCTTGCGCTGCCGTGGAGCAAGGCCCGGCGAAACGCCTCTGCACGGCGCGACTCGCCCGCCGACTCCGTGACGTCCCTCAGCGCCGTCACGATCGATCCCGCGCTCCCCGGCCTGCCGGTCAAGCTGTCGGTAGACGTCTTCGGAGACGGCAGCGGCGTGGCGTTCTATCCCGTGTTCTGCGGGAAGGGCACCGAGCCGCACGATACCTACCAGAACAACGTGAATACGCTGACCGGCGAGGTGCGGATCGACTTCACGGGCTGGCGCCGGCTTGAGTTCCGGGCACCGCTCGTTCACAACCTGTGGAAGACCGACAATGCCTACAACCGCCACCGGCCGACGTATCCGCTGAATCTGTGCCTGGTGGCAGCGGCCGACGACGCCACGAAGGGCGAATCCGGCCGACTGCTGCTCGACGGCCTCCGCGTTGAGACGCAACTGCCGCCGTCCGAATGCTTGCGGATGAGCCTGGCGGCGGACGATGCATCGGACTTCCTTGCGCCGTCCCTCCCCGTGAATCTGCGGCTGGAGAATCTGAGCCTCGGCGCACCGCGCAAGCTGAAGGTCGATGCCGTGCTGTCGGGCCCCGACGGCGCCGAGATCGCGCGCGTGCAGCGGCGGGCCGACGTCCCGCCCGCCGGTCACGTCATCGTGCCCCTCGCCGAGAAGGGCCTCCCGCGCGGCGGATACTGGCTGGCGGCGGGCGCCGAAGACGCAACCGCGCGGGCCGCCCTCCACCGGCCGATCGTGATCATGGCCCCGAACGACCTGGAACCAGATGCCGCCTGGCCCGAATCGTTCGCCGCCGTCCAGACCGCCCACTGGCCCGAGGTGATCATTCGGGCCGACGCGCTGCGCCGGGCCGCCGGCGAGGGACGCGAGCTGGTGAACCTCGACTGGGACCTTCTGGAGAATCGCCCCGAGCAGTTCGACTTCGATTCCGTGGTGGGCCGGCTGAAGACCCTGCGGGCGGCCGGCTTCCGCACGCGGATGTTCTTGGGCTTCGCCGCCCACTGGGCGTCGGGCGACGGCATGGAGCTCCGCCGGCGCGGCGCCTATTGGCGAAACACCCGCCACGTCGGCTATACCCCCGATTTCTGGCACGTGCCCGAGGACATCGCCGACTGGGACAACTACGTCTATCGCCTGATGCGCGAGGCCGGCGAGCTGGTGGACACGTGGAGCTTCTGGGACAACCCGGACGTGCCGGGGCTGCTGGAACTGCCGCCGGAGCGGGCGGTCGAGATGCTGAAGTGCGTCCGCACGTGGCAGCGGCGCTACTCACCGCAGAGCGAGGTGCTGCTCGCCGGCCTGAACGTCGGCACGTCCGTCGGCTACCTGAAAGCCCTGCACGACGCCGGAGGCGACGACCTGTACGACACGGTGAACGTCAAGGTGAACCCCGGCGTGCATCCGCCGGAAGTTTGGGGGCTGCGCGAATACATCCTCGGCCTGCAGGCCGCCGCACCGGGCAAGGACGTGTTGATCAGCGAGATGGACTGGCCTGTCGAGCCGACGCAGCCCGACGGCTCCGGCTTCAACGCCCTCGGCCAGGCGCGAAACGTGGCCCGAATGGCGCTCCTCTGCCACTGGATGGGCGTCCAGCAGCCGATCATGCGGCTGTCGAACACCGATCATTACCCGACCGGCACCGGCCTGGCCTACCGGCTCGACCTGGGCATTTCGGGCGCCCGCCACACGACGCGCTACATGGTGCCGCGGCCAGCGTTCCTGGCCCTGATGACGGTGCGGCGATGGCTGCAGACGGGCGGGCGATTCCCGGCCACCGAAGCGGTCGCCGAGAAGCCCGCCCCTACGGGTCTGAAGCCGTACGCGCAGGTTGAACTCGACGACCTGTCGCCCGGCAACTCGCACGTGTTGATCTACTCAACACCGAATGGCTCGGCGGCCGTGCTGTGGCGCGTCGAGGGCGCCGCCGCGCTCGACCTGCCGGAATCCATCAAGCTGTCGGAGGCATTCAACGCCTACGGCGCACCGGTCAGCCCGGAGGGCCGCGCGATTCGCCTCTCGCAGACGCCCGTGCTCATCACGTTCGACGGGCAGTCGCCCGAAGCCGTTCACCTCGCATTGCTGGCCGCATCCATCCATCCCGACGAGACCGAGGCGAACGAGAAGGTGATGCACCAGAACGACTGCCTGCTGCCGGCCGTGAAGGCGTCGGCCGAAGCACATCAGTATCAGGCGAAGGGCAGCGTTCAGCCGCTGAAGGCCCGCGGGATCATCCCGGCACGCGGCGCCGTCGACGCGGACGGCTTGGCAGGGATCGAGCAGGAGTCATTCGAGCTGGCGTGCCCGGCGTCGGCCGACATGGTGCTGTGCAAGCGATTCGAGCTCGCCGGCGAGGGCTTCAGGGCTAAGGTGATCGCTAACGGCAAGCCGGCAGGCGTGCTCGATCTGACGCACACACGAACCGAGCTGCAGGGGGGCCTCCGCGACGCGCATTTCATCATCCCCCGCAGCCTCCTCGCCGCCGACGGGCGCCAGAAGATCGAACTGCGATATGATGCCCCCGGCAACTCGTTCGCCTACCGGGCGTTCAGGCTGAGGACGCCAGCCATCCCGCTCGGGCAATTATCGCCCATCTACGCCGCCCAGGCAGTGGGCGAGATGCGGCTCCACCGCAACGTGGTGGGCGACGAGTTGAAGGTGATGACGACCGCCTACCGCCGGGGCATCGGCACCCACGCTTGGAGCGTGATCGAGTACCCGCTGAACGGGCAGTTCGCGTCGTTCAGCGTGCTCGCCGGCGTCGATGCCTGCAGCGATGGACGCGGCACCGTCAAGTTCGAAATCCTCGGCGACGGCCGCACGCTGTCCGGCACCGCAACAGATCCCAAGACCGGCCAGACGCGCGAAGTGCTCGGAAAGACCGATCTCGCCAGCGGTCTCGCCGAACCCCGCCGAATGACCGTCGACGTCACCGGCGTCAATCGCCTCACCCTGGTCGTCCACGACGCCGACGACGGCAACAAGGCCGACGCCGCCGACTGGCTGGAGCCGGTGCTGCAGTGCAAGTAGGCTTGGTCCCGCCGAATGGGAATTCATCGATTTATCTGTTGACGGCCGCACCCGCGCGAATATAATACAGTTGCCGTGATGAACGAGTTGCACGTGAACTTGAGGGCTACCGGACATGACGCTTGAACGCCGCATCAGTGAGAGGCGCGAGGAGATCCTTCGCATTGCCGCCCGCTATGGGGCCTACAACGTGCGCATCTTCGGTTCCGTTGCCCGTGGCGAAGCTGACGAGGCGAGCGACATCGACTTTCTCGTCGACATGGAATCAGGCCGGTCCCTGCTCGACCTCGGCGGCCTTCAGATGGAACTGGAGGCATTGCTCGGTTGCAGGGTTGACGTGACCACTGAGCGCGGCCTGAAGGATCGCATCCGTCAGCGCGTGCTGCAGGAGGCGGTGCCGGTATGAAACAAGGTTCCACTCGTAAGAAGAGCATGAAACAGAATGCGACACGAGGCATCATCCTTAAGAAGCTGAGGCAGCACATGCCGCAGCTTCGCAGCAAGTATGGGATTCAGCGAATTGCCTTGTTCGGCTCGTTTGCCCGCGATACGCAGACGCGCAAGAGCGACGTAGACTTGCTGGTTGAGCTTTCGCGGCCGCTCGGATTTGAGTTTGTCAGGCTGGCTGATGATCTGGAGAAAATCCTCGGCCGAAAGGTCGATCTCGCTACGTTTGAGACTTACCATCGTTCGAAACAGGATCCGCGGAAGCGCCGCATCGCTGAGAAGATTGAGAAGGAACTCGTCTATATCCCATAACCAGTGAGGTTCCAATGCGCAAACTTGCATACGCTTTGCTAGCCCTCGCCATCCTCTGCCTCCCCGCCCTGGCCCTCGAGATCACGGAGGTCGCCCCCGGCGTGCATTTCCGGCTGGGCGATCTCGACCGCGGCCAGGCCAACGGCGGGTTCATCGTCTGCGACGACTTCACCATCGCGATCGAAGCTCCGTCGAAGGACGCCGCCAACGAAATGCTCGCGGAGGCGAAGAAGATCAGCGACAAGCCGATCCGCCTCCTGATCATCACGCACGGCCACTGGGACCACGACGGCGGCCTCGACGCCTTCGCCGGACAGGGCACGCCCGCCGTCGTGCACGAGACGCTCCGCCAGCGATACGTCGAGAAGAAACGCCCCGGCAACTTCGTCGGCGTAAGCGACCGATTGGTCCTGACGTTCGGCGCACGAACCATCGAGATCATCACGCGGGGCACCAACCATTCGCCCAGCGACATCTTCGTGTGGCTCCCGAAGGAGCGCGTGCTGTTCACCGGCGACAGTGCCATCAGCACCACGTCCGCCTGGTTGGGCGAGTGCGACCTCCAGAACTGGATCGACACGCTTGGTTGGCTGGCGAAGCTGGAGCCGAAAGTCGTCTGCCCCGGCCACGGGCCGAGCGGCGGCCCCGAGATCATCGCCAATCACGCCGCATACCTGACACGCCTGCGCGATGAAGTCGGGTGGCAGATCACGATGGGGCGGTCGTACGAAACGACGCTTGCAAACGTGAAGCTGCCCGAGCACGCGAAGTTCTGCAAAGGGGAATCGTTGAAGGATCACGTGAAGGCCGCCTACACGCAGCTCACGGCCGACCCGCCGCAGCCGCCGACCGACGCCACGCCGCGCGCGCTGGCCCTCATCGGCGACCATTACCATCCGCCCGCATACATCCGACCGCCGCTGGAGGCCGCCTTTCGCGCCATCGGGATGCCCGTCGAATTCGTCTACGACGTCACGAAGGTGAACGCGCAGACACTGAAGGGCGTGCGCCTGCTCGTCGTGCTGCGCGACGGGATGATCTGGCCGAATCCCACCATCGAGAAGCCCGACGGCGAGGCGGTCTGGTGGATGACCGATGAGCAGGAGAAGGCGATTGCCGACTTCGTGCAGGCCGGCGGCGGCTTCCTCGCCCTCCACAATTCCACTGCCCTCCGCCGCATCAACGACAGCGAGTGCGCCTACCGCAATGTCCTTGGCAGCAGCTACAACGGCCATGGCGCCGGCGACGAGAAATTCACCGTGAGGGTGATCATCCCGGACCATCCCGTCACGCGCGGCGTCACCGAATACCAGGCGGTCGACGAACGGCACAATCCCATCCTGCACGCGAAGGATGCCACCGTCCTGCTGCAGGCGGTCTCGGGCGACAAGACCTCGGTGAACGGCTACGTCCGGACCGTCGGCAAGGGGCGCGTCTGCCACCTCGCCAACGGCCACAACATCGAGATGCTCCAGCTTCCCCAGATGCAGCAGTTGATCGGGAACGCCGCGATGTGGTGCTGCGGTCTGCGGAATTGATAGATCAACCTATGCCGCAATACACGCCGGAACACCAGCGCGAGCTTGACGTCCTCCTCGCTGCGCCGGAATGGCGCCAGACGGTCGAGTCCGGTTTCGTCGACGAGGTGAAGCGCACCCGCATCGAGCCCGGGAAGACCCGCAATTTCATCGACACCGTCGTGGCGGAGCTTGTGAGGCACAACGAGGCTCGCGCGCGGAACCTGATCGCCGACGGCATTCGCGACGAATCGCGCCTTCTCGACGTGTTTTCGCGCTGGCCCGACAATCCCAACGGCTGCCTGAACCCCCCGATCACCTTCCTCGGGTTGAACGTGACCGCCGCCTGCAACTTCCAGCCGCGCTGCGTCTATTGCAACCAGGAGCAGGTGCCCGCGGCGCTCGATCTCGCCGGCTGGAAGCGGATCATCGCCGAGTCAATCGGCGACGCGAAGGACGGCGGGCCTTACATCTACATCACCGGCGGCGAGCCGCTGCTGCTCGGCGAGATGATCTGGGGCGACGACGGCATCATCCGATTCGCCACCGAGCGCGGGGCCGCCGTCAACGTCAACACCAACGGCGTCTTCATCACGCCCGAGATCGCCCTGCGGTTCGTCAGGGCCGGGCTGTCGAAGCTCCACATTTCTCTGGACACCTGCGACGAGAACCTGCAGAACGAGCTGTGCTGCGGCGACCGCTTCGCCGCCATCCTCCGCGGCATCTACAACGTCCAGATCGCCCGCGACCTCGTCGGCGTGCAGTATCCCGTCATCCACACCAACTGCGTGCTCACGAACCGCAACCTCGACCAGTTCCCGCAGTTGTTCCAATTCATCCTCAGCCGGCACAAGCAGACGGCCGACCGCAATGACCCGTTCCGTAACGACCTGTTCCCTCACGTGATCCCGATCGGGGGGCGGTCGAACGCGGCGCTGCGGCCGACGGAAACGGAGTTCCGGCGGTTCTACGAAACCGTGTGGCAGGAAGCCTGCGGGCTGTGGGATGAGTTCCAGGCCGGGCTGAACATCCCGAATGATCAGCGCGGCGTGCTTTTCGGCTACTTCACGAACCCATTCCTTCGCGTGGAGCACAAGGGCGGGCTGGACGCCTACGTGAAGGCGTCGGCGGAGGGGGTGTACGGCAAGCTTGCGCTCTCCCGCCACTGCTACGTGGCGCCCACGCAGGCATCATACACGTCCGACGGCCTGCAGTTCCGCTGCGGCTCGCACGCCATCCGCCGCATCATGCCCATCGGCAATGCCAACGAGAACGGGCTGTTCGACGGCATCCGCCGCGGCATTCCGGGTCTTGCCGAGCTGCCCCAGGAAGACCTGTGCTTCGGCTGCGCCCTGGCCACGCTTTACATCAACCAATCCGTCGAAGGCAAGCTCAAGGAGAAGGTGAAGGCTATGCTGGTCGGATGATGATACCGGATTCCGTCAGAACGTGATGGCCACGTCCAGCAACGCGAGCGTCGTGTTCGGATTATTCTTACCCACCACGATGTACTGAGCGCCAAAATCAACGCGAACCGACCTTGACACGGGCATGATCAGGCCGCCTGCCACCGTGAATCCCTGGCGGTTGGGCGCATTCCGTCCGATAGCGTAAAAATACCCGAACTCCACTTCCGGCTGCAGCCAGTCCAGCACCTGATAGCCGACCGCCCAACTCGTGCTTGCAATCCCTTTGATCGTGGCGTTCCCGGCGTTTATGAAAAACGAGTAACCGATGTCGGCACAGGTGATCAACTTGGGTTTCCAATCGGCGTTGGCCGCCAATCGATGGTCGAAGATGTAGGCCTCCTGGCTGGGGCCGATTGTCGATATCGTGCTTCGCGTCCCGGATGGGAAGAGGAACGTCGGAATATACGAAATGGCGAACTCCAACCGCCTGGTGTGGTAGAACATGATCGTCGAGCCGATGCCGAAGTCGGTGAACCCGCCCCCCGTGCGAGCAGGATTCTCCTCGTCCAGAATGTCGGAAAATCCGATGGATGCGGAGATGTCAACGTCGCGGACAACTCCCGTCGATGCGATGAGCAGCCCGGTGTGCTCGATGGTCGTGCCGCGCGGGTTCAGATCCCAATTGTCCCCCCACTCGTCGGTCGCTCCTAGGAACAGATACATCGGAGACAACTGCACGCGGCCGGGTTGGACGGGAAACGGATCAGAGGTGAACAGCTTGTTGTGCTCGTAGCGGAACTTGGTGTATTCCTCCTCCGTCTTCTTGAACAGCTCGATGGCGGCGCACTGCGAGGTGCCCATGATCGCTGCCAAGGCAACCCCCCACCCGTACCACCTCCATAGTGCAACGTGCCGCCTGATGGCCAATCCCTCCCGCCGCTTGCTGCATCTGAGGCCTGTCCGCGGGGAGTCTCGGACTCGCCGCCGGGGCGTCTTCAAGCCGACAATGCGACAGTTCCATTATCGTTTGAAATTGTGCATGCAGAAAGCCCGAAAGCCATCAAGCAGATTAACTGGGCGATGAATTCAGCGATGCACTATTCATCCTCGATCTTTGATCTTTGGCCTTTGATCATTCATCATTCATCATTCATCATTCACTCGTACCTCCCGTACGTCTTGCACACTTCCACCAGTTTCCACAGGTTCTCGACGGGCGTGTCGCGCCCGCACTGGTCGCCGGTGGAAAGGATGAACCCGCCGTCGGCCGCCGCGTCGTCGATGCATTTCTTCGCCGCAGCCTCCACCTCGCCCACCGTCCCCCGCAGCATCACCTCGGTGGTGTGAAGGTTGCCCATCAGGGCGATCTTCTTGCCATAGAGGTGCTTCAGCTCCGCCAGATCGGAATCGCCCATTGGCGGAATTTCCAGCGGGTTCACGCAATCCAGATCGGTCTCCTCCGCACAGCGTTTCACGAGATGGGTTTCCTTTCCGCAACTGTGCAGCATCGTCGGCAGCCCAGCCTGCTTGCACATGTGTGCCACCTGTTTGATGCAGGGCAGCGAATACTTGTCGAACAGTGCCGGGCTTTGCATGGTGATGGCGCCCGATCCGCCCAGCAGGATATGTTCGAACAGCCCGGAATCGATGATCATCTCGGTCTGCTTCACGATCTGGCGCGTCTGCAGCTCGCAGATTTCCTCGAGCAACCCCGGCTCGTCGGCCTCGGCGTAGGCCAGCGGCTCAATGCCCCCCTCCACGAAGACGTGCCAGATCTGAAACCCGGGGAAGCTCACGCATGCACCGAACGCGTGCTCGCCGATCTCGGCCTTCTGCCGCAGGGCCGTGTCGGTCGTGTAGCCGACGGGTTCTGCGAAGAGTCTGCGAAACATCGGGAAGTCCTTCTTTATGTCCTTGATCGGCTTCTCCGTCGGCGTTGGCGGATCGGCACAATAGTACGTCGTCTCCGCTTCCGACGTGCCTTCCGGCGTCGTCATGCAATGCCGCTGCACGATCCGCTCGTCGGTCTGTGAAACTATCCTGCTCTCCCACTTCACGCCGGAGTCGGGATACCGGAAATCGAGGCTCCCATCGAAGAACCATGCGTCGACCCCGAAGTAGTTTGCCGCGTGCAGATACGCCTTCCACAGCGGCGGATTGTTATTCAGGTAGATCTCCCAGAACGGCTTGCCGGTCAGCCGGCACGGAATCATGTTGCTGAAATCGGGAGAGCAGGGCACACGGTCCGGCTTGCCACCGGTCATCGCAGTCAGAAATCGTTCGCGGGATGTCATCCGAGTTCTCCTGTAATCTGCCCCGCTGGATGGGCATGTGGATATTATAAGCATTTAATGGGCGATTTGCAGCGGGGTATTTGGCCCCGATACAGTTCCGGCGCCGCAGCACCGTGCCATCCGGTTCAACATGTGGAGCAAAGGAGAATCCGTTCCATGCTAAGGAGCTTTACATAATGAAAATCGGTATCATCGGATGCGGCAAGGTGGGCGGCACGCTAGGCAAGCGGTGGGCTCGCAAGGGGCACGACGTGATTTTCGGCTCTCGTCATCCCGACAGCCAGGACATGCGCGAACTGCAGCATGAGGCCGGGCCTCATTCCTGCTGCGTAAACGTCCGTGAAGCCGCGGCCGCCGGGGACGTCGTCGTGCTGGCAGTCCCGTGGAGCGAGGCGCAGAACGCGATCAAGGAAGCCGGCAACCTGGAGGGCCGCATCATAATCGACGTGATGAATCCGTTCAAGCAGGGCGCGCACGGCCTGCCGGCCGGGATGGCGGTCGACGCCGACACGTCCGCCGCCGAGCTCGTCGCCAAGTGGGCGCCCAACTCGCGCGTCGTGAAGGCATTCAACCACATGAGCTTCCTCGTGATGGCTGAGCCGGAGTTCGACGGCCGAGCCGCCACCGCCTTCATCGCGGGCGACGACACCGAGGCCAAGAACGTCGTCTCGCAATTGGTCAGCGATCTCGGCCTCGAACCGTTCGACGTCGGCCCGCTCTACGAGGCGCGTTACCTCGAAGCTTTCGCCATGCTCTACATCGACATGGTTTACGTGCACGGGCACGACCCGCACTTCACGTTTGCGGTGCTCACTCGCAAGGCACCCGCACGAATCGAAGGCGAAGCGGTGACGGCAGGCTCCAAACGCTGAACGCTGAACGATGAGTAATGCACGAAGAACGGGGCGTTGAAAATCCGTGGCCGTCGCGCCTCGTTCGTTTGCGCATCGCCAACCTCAAGGAATTTCAGATGGATCTTATCCGGCTGATAATAGCGATCCTTCTGCCGCCCCTGGGCGTTTTTCTGCAGGTCGGCATTGGGCTGCAGTTCTGGATCAACGTCCTCCTCACGCTGATGGGCTACGTCCCCGGAATCGTCCATGCCGTGTGGATTATCGCCACGAGGCCGCGGCTCGCGTGACGATCGACACAACGAAAACAGCCCGCGCCGTACGCCGCGCGGGCTGTCCGTGAGTCATTCCGCTTTCCCTTTCCTCTTCTCTTCTTTTTTCATTTTTCATTTTTCATTTTTCATTCTTAGTTCACTAGCGTCCATCGCACGCCGCAGTTGGGCGATCGCTCCCAGTAGGGATGGAGCGTCAGGCCGTTGATCTTTGTCACCGCCTTGTCGTGCCCGTACTCCACGCTGGGGCCGTCGCTGTTGCCGATCTTCCACGCGAATCCGAGCGTCGTGCCCGCCTTCAGGTCGAGCTTGGTCAGCTCCGACTTCGGGATGGCCATCTCGTAGACGTATGTCTTCGCGTTGGCGTCGCGCACGACCGCATGGGCGGCCTTGTCGACCGGCCCGGTGGTGAACTTGCCCCGCGGCTGGCGGGGGAAGTCATGGATGCGCGGCACACCCGGCGCAAGCTGCCGCCACAGCTCGCTCTTCCCATCGCCGCACAGATACAGGCTGTACTCGTAGTCCGTGTCGGGCACGTTATGGAAGCCGTAGGGCACCCGATCGGTCGTCGCCTTAAGATCGTGCCAATCGTCGACCACGTCGAACGCAACCTGCAGTCGATCCCTTCGGAATGGGATTCCGGCTTCCGGGCTGCGGGCATACACGTAGGGCGCTTCCGCCATGCTTCGGCCGGGGAACTTACCGAGAAACTTCTTGAACTGCGGCAGCTCGTCGTCCGCCTTCGTGTGGAAGTAGCTGTTCTCGTCGCGCCCTTCCATGCGGATGGGCGACTTCTCATCGGTCGGGTCGTTCACCATCGCCGACACGTACAGGAATTTGTCGTCCCACGCGAGCTTGACCTCGCCGAAGGTGCCGTCGGGCTGCTTTTCCTTCATGTCCAGCCACGGCCGCCGCAGCAGCTCCGTCAGGTCCGTCTTCTCCTTCGTCGCCACGATCATCACGCCCGGGATGTCTCTCCAATCGTCTAGGCTACCGTCGACCTTGATGGTTCGCTTGACGGCGACAGCGGCGTTCATGTTCTCCTCGTATTCTGCGCTGCCGGCGTCCGATGTGAACTGGAACGCGAAGGGATAGGAGTTCGACGCGGCGGGCTTGGCGGATGCCACCTCGAACGTCAGCGTCCTGGTCTGCCCGGCCTCGAGTACCGCGTCCTGGGCATCGGCCTTCAGCGTGACGCCGTCGGCGATCTTCGTGATGCGCAGCCGGCCGGTGATCTTGCGGTTCAGGCAGTTGTGGAGATCGACGTTCAGCTTGGCCCCGGGGGCCGTCAGCGGTGTGGCGAAGTCGCGCGGCAGAATCTCAACCGGGCGCTTGCCCGTGATCTTCGCCGCCGCCAGCCGTTCGGCCGCCCCTTTCGGGCCTTTCCTGCTCGTGATGTACGTCGGGAAG
>Ga0172362_10003379_pt1 | contig 13746 bp, 16 predicted proteins | sample LakKivs1_kivu2a2_FD_114534 | JGI IMG/M metagenome (GOLD analysis project Ga0172362, IMG submission 114534) | Sediment microbial communities from Lake Kivu, Rwanda - Sediment s1_kivu2a2 | ecosystem: Environmental > Aquatic > Freshwater > Lake > Sediment | place: Rwanda: Western Province, Lake...
GCAATAAATTATGCTTATGAATTGCTTAATTCTCGATTTCAAATTCCCAAATCCAAAATGATTATTACGATTTTTGCTGGCGACAAGAAAGTGCCCCCAGATAAGGAATCAGAAAGAATTTGGGAAAAAATTGGTTTTTCTAAAAAGAAAGGAAATTTACAATATAAGGGCAGGGAAGATAATTTTTGGGGACCCACTGGAGAGGAGGGACCTTGCGGACCAACTACCGAAATTTACATTGCTGGAATTGAGCTCTGGAATTTAGTTTTTAATGAATATTATCAAGACAAACAAGGAAAATTAACTTTGTTAAAGAAAAAAGGAGTAGATACGGGTATGGGTTTGGAAAGATTAGCCATGATTATGCAAAATAAACCCGATGTTTATAAAACTGATTTGTTTGAACCGATTATTAATGAATTACGAATTAGGAATTACGAATTACGAAACATTAAGGCAGAGCGGATTATTGCTGACCACATAAAGAGTGCAGTATTTTTAATCTCAGAAGGGGTTTTCCCCTCTAATGTAGAGAGAGGATATATTGTCAGAAGAATTTTAAGAAGGGCAATAAGGTATGGCAAATTATTAAATTTACCAAAAAATTTTTTAATACCCTTAGCCCAAAAAACAATTGAAATTTACCAAGATACTTATCAGGAACTAAAATCCAAGGAAACAGATACTTTAACCATTATTCAAAAAGAAACTGAGAAGTTTGAAAAAACTTTAGAAAAAGGATTAAAAGAGTTTGAATCAGAGCTTAAACACTGTAAACTAAAAGAAGAAAAAGTAGTTTCGGCAAAAGTAGCTTTTAATCTTTATCAGAGCTACGGCTTTCCTTTAGAATTAACAAAAGAATTAGCCCAAGAAAGGGGTTTGGGAGTAGATGAGGCAGGTTATGAAGAAGAGTTTCAAAAACATCAGAAAATTTCTCGAGCTGGAGCTGAAAAAAAATTTGGCGGTTTAGGTTTACGAGCTAATTATTCAGCTATTAAACTTCACACAGCCACCCATTTGCTTCACCAGGCCTTAAGAGAGGTTTTAGGGAAAAATGTGAAACAAATGGGTTCAGATATTACTTCCCAAAGATTAAGGCTTGATTTTTCTCATTCTCAAAAACCAAGTCAAGAAGAGATTAAAAAAGTTGAAGACTTAGTTAATCAAAAAATTAAAGAAGATTTGGAGGTTAAAAAAGAGGCAATGAGTTATCAAGAAGCTTTAAAGTCAGGAGCTTTAGCTTTTTTCAGGGAAAAATATCCTCAAAAAGTAACTGTTTATACAATAGATAATTTCTCAAAAGAAATTTGTGCTGGCCCTCACGTTAAAAGAACATCGGAGCTGGGACGCTTTAAAATTATCAAGGAAGAAAGTTCGGGGGCGGGAGTGCGAAGAATTCGGGCTACTTTAAAATAAAGGTAAGCCGAATTCTTCTTTCCCCTCACTATTGCTCGGGAGTGCGAAGAATTCGGGCTATTTTAAAATAAAGGTAAGCCGAATTCTTCTTCCCCCTCGCTATCGCTCGGGAGTGCGAAGAATTCGGGCCATTTTAAAATAAAATAAATTTGATATGATTAAATCATGGCCAAAGAAGTAATTGATATTTTACCTCCAGAAAAAATCGAGAAAAAGAAACCTTCTTTTCCCGAAACCACAGAAATCAAGGAAGAGCCTGTCGAACCAAAAAAGAAAGTCCTGGTCCCCAAATCAGAAGTTTTCAAACCCTCTCTTCCTTCTTTTAGAGGTATTGTCACTAAAAAGAAATCTCTATTTTTTATCGGAGCTTTAGTTTTACTTTTTGTTTTGGCTTTTATTATTTTACCTAAAGTAGAAATAGAAATTCAGCCAGTTTCAGAAATTATCACTTTTGATACTGATGTCAACTTCGATCAAAGCCTCAAAACAGCTAATTTTTCTTCTGCTCTCTTGCCAGGAGAAATTTTGAACATTGAGAAAGAGTTGATTGAAGAATTTTCTGCGAGTGGAAAAACCATGGAAGAAAAAAAAGCTGAGGGTGTAATTCGAGTTTATAATGCTTACTCAACCGATTCTCAAATTCTGGTGGCAACTACTCGTTTTGTATCAACTGAAGGAAAATTGTTTAGATCTGTAGAAAGAGTCACTATTCCTGGCGGTCATTATGAAGGAGGAAAGCTGGTACCAGGATTTTTAGATATTCAAGTAAGAGCGGATCAGCCGGGTGAAGATTATAATATTGGACCCTCTACTTTTTCTATTCCTGGTTTTGCAGGTACAGCAAGATATACTTATTTTTATGGTAAATCTTTTCAATCAATGACCGGCGGTCTTTCAAAAGAAGTGAGCAGGGTTACTCAGGGAGATTTGGACCTGGCTAAAAATACTTTGATAGAAAAAGCTAAAAAAGAGTGCCAGGCTGAGCTGGGAAGAAAAATTTCTCCAGAACTTCTTTTACCTGAAGAGGCTCAAAAAATAGAGATTCTGGAAACTTCCTCGTCAGCCAAAACCAATGAAATAACCGAAAAATTTACCTTTCGAGTTAAAGCACAGCTTTTAGCCTTAACCTTAAAGAGAAAAGACCTGGAAGATTTTGCCAAACAATTTATTTCTCTTCAAACTACCCGAGCGAGAGCTGAGGCTGAAGATGAAGGAAGTTTATCGACTGGGCTTGACAAAAAACTTTACGAGCAAAGCTTAGAAATAGACTACCTTATTAAAAGCTTGAATTGGGAATCGGGAAAGGGGACTCTATCTTTAAAAATTACAGCTAAAATTTATTCTGACATTGATACGGCTAACCTAAAAAGAGCTCTCAGTGGAAAGTCGATATCAGAAACAAAATTTTATTTAGAAAGTCACTCTCAAATTGTTAAAGCCCAGGTTCATTTTTGGCCATTTTGGGTTAAAAGCGTTCCCCAGGATGAAGGAAAAATAAAAATTGAATTAAGGGTTGACTAAACTCATCTTTTTTGTTAATCTTAATATTATCTTGATAAAGAAAAGAGAAATCATAAAAAAGCAGGGAATAGTTTTAGAGTCGTTACCCAACACTAATTTTCGCGTAAAATTGGACGATGGAAAAGAAATTTTAGCTCATCTGGCAGGCAAGATGAGAATTTATCGTATTAAGGTTTTACCAGGAGATAGGGTTAGCGTTGAATTAAGCCTCTACGATGAAAATAGAGGGAGAATAGTTTATAGAGGTAAATAGTCAAAGAGAATAAATTCTCTTTTTCATCTTTATCTCCTTTGGAAGCTCGATTTATGAAAGTTAGACCATCGGTGAAAAAAATTTGTAAGCATTGTAAAATCGTCCGACGCAAAGGACGAATTTATGTAATTTGTAAGAATCCCAAACACAAACAAAGACAGGGATAAAATCAAATGCCAAGAATTGCCGGGGTTAATATCCCCGAACAAAAACCAATAGAAATTTCTTTAACCTATATATTTGGAATGGGTCGTTCTTTGAGTAGAAAAATTTTAGTCGAAAGTGGAATTGACCCTCGTCGTCGAGCCAAAGACTTAACACCAGACGAAATCAGCCGACTGAGAGAAATTATTGAAAAAAAGTATAAAGTAGAAGGAGAGTTAAAGAGAAGTTTAATGATGAACATAAAAAGATTAAAAGACATTGCTTCCTGGCGAGGAATTCGTCATCTCAAGGGCTTGCCAGTCAGGGGTCAAACAACCAGAACCAACTCCAGGACGGTTAGAGGAAATGTTAGAAAAACAGTGGGTTCGGGTCGTAAACCACCCCCAGCCCCCACCTAATAAACCATGGGAAAGAAAAGAGTTGCGGTTAAAAGTAAAGAAGAATTATTAAAGGAAAGAGAGAGGATAGAAAGCAAACTCAAAAAAGAGATTAAAAAAGCGCCTCAAAAAGTAAGAGAGGGGAAGCTTTATATTTCTTCTTCTTACAACAATACCATTTTGACCTTGACCGATACAGAGGGTCGGGTTTTACACTGGACCTCAGCTGGCAGTATTGGTTTTAAGGGCACTAAAAAAGGTACACCCTTTGCCGCTTCCAAGGCAGCCGAAGCCCTGACTTTGGCTGCTAAAAAATTAGGTATTGATAAAGTAGCTATTTTTATCAAAGGAGTTGGAGCTGGTCGGGAATCAGCCATTCGTTCAATTGCCACTCATGGATTAGAGGTGAGCTCAATAGCCGATGTTACTCCAATTCCTCATAATGGATGTAGGCCACCCAAGGTAAGAAGGGTGTAGTTTGAAACTATAAACCTTCAACTATAAAAAGATGATAGATAATAAATGTAAAATTTGTCGGAGGTTAGGCGAGAAACTTTTTTTAAAAGGGGAGAAATGTTTATCTCCCAGGTGTCCAATGGTTAGAAAGCCCTATCCGCCCGGACAGAAGGGTAAAAGACGCAGGAGCGGACTTTCAGAATATGGGAAAGAATTAAGAGAAAAACAAAAATTGAAAAACTGGTATAATTTAAAAGAAACACAATTCCGGAACTACGTAAAAGAGGTTTTAAAAAAGAGGAGAAGAATGGAGGATGCAGGAGCTCAATTAATTCAAATCTTAGAAAGGCGTTTAGATAATGTAGTTTTTAAATTAGGCTTTGCTAATTCTAGAAATCAAGCCAGACAATTAGTTTCCCATCGTCATATCTTGGTTAACAATAAAATAGTCAATATCCCTAGTTTTTTAGTCAAAAAAGGAGATAAGATTAAAATCAAGCCTGCTTCTAACAAAAAAGAAGCCCTTAAGCATCTTTCAACTACGCTTAAAAAACAAATACCACCTCAATGGTTAAGTTTAAACATAGATAAACTAGAAGGAGAGGTAAAAATCCTACCAACCATTGAAGAAGCTGAAATCCCAGTCGAGGTATCAGCGATATTTGAATTTTATTCACGTTAAAAATAAAAATATGTTATTTTCTTTTCCACAAAAACCAAAATTAGTAGAACAAAAAGAAAATTGGGCTCGTTTCGAGATAGAAGCCCTTTATCCGGGTTATGGAATAACCATTGGTAATAGTTTAAGAAGAGTGTTGCTTTCTTCTTTGCCGGGAGCTGCCGTAACTCAAATGAAAATTAAGGGGGTGCCCCACGAATTTTCAACTGTTCCTGGTGTTTTAGAGGATGTAATTTTAATTATGCAAAATCTCAAACAAATGAGATTCAAATTTTATGGAGCAGACCCTCAAAGAGCCAGGCTAAAAGTAAAAGGTGAAAAAGAAGTTAAGGGCTCTCATTTCGATTTACCCAGCCAGATAGAATTAGTGAACAAAAATTGCCATATAGCTACCTTAACCCAAAAATCCAGCGAACTGGAAATGGAAATTCAAATTGAAAAGGGAATAGGTTATTTACCCAGAGAATTGAGAAAGAAAGAAAAATTAGAAATCGGGGCAATTTTGCTGGACTCTATCTTTACTCCGGTCAAAAGAGTGTCTTTTAGAGTAGAAAATATGAGAGTAGGAGAAAGAACTGATTTTGATAGATTATTTTTAGATATTGAAACAGATGGTACAAAGGCCCCGGAAGAAGTTCTTGGAGAGGCATCTGAGATTTTAGTCAAACACTTTTCCTTAATTATGGAAATTTTTAAAAAAGAAGAAGTGAAAATAAAAGAAGAAAAGCCTAAAAAAGAAAAAATAAAGAAGAAACCTTCGTCCTCTGTCAGCCGACAGAAAGGAAAAAAAGATGAAAAAGCGAAAAAGAGGAAGAAAACTTAGTCGGAAAAAAGACCAAAGAAAAGCTCTGTTAAGAACGCTAGCTCGCTCTATTTTTTTGAATGAAAGAATTCAAACTACCATAGCTAAAGCTAAAGAGGTCGGTCCTTTTGTTGAAAAGATGATTAATAGGGCGAAATCGGGAGACCTTGCTTCTCGAAGGATGTTATTAAAGCATTTTTCTTCTCAAGTGACCCGAAAAATAATTGATGAAATAGCTCCAAGATATAAAGAAAGAAAAGGAGGATATACGAGGATAATAAGGATGGGAGCCAGAAAATCAAATGGAGCCAAAATGGCAATTATTGAACTTGTGAAATAGTTTCCCAAATTATGGAGCGTCAAACTCATACAATTGATGCCGCGGGCAAGGTATTGGGCAGATTGGCTACGCAAATTGCCGGGCTTTTACGAGGAAAACACAAACCCGAATTTGTACCCTATAAAGACATGGGAGATTTTGTCATAGTAAAAAATATAGATAAAACTAAAATCACCGGCAAGAAAATAGAACAGAAAAAATACTATAAACATTCAGGTTTTCCTGGGGGCTTTAAGGAAGTCTCCCTGAAGACTCTTTGGGAAAAAAATCCTCAGGAGGTTTTGAAAAGAGCAATTTATGGAATGTTGCCCAAGAATAAATTAAGATCTCAACAAATAAAAAGATTGAGCTTTGAGCAAAATGCCTAAAACAAAAAATAAAAGCAAAGAAAAAAAAGCCCAAAAGAAAAAACCGATTAAGAAAGTTAAAAAAGAAGCCAAAAGGACAAAAACAAAAGTCCCTGGCTATTTTAGGGCAATAGGAAGAAGAAAAACAGCTACGGCCAGAGTCAGGTTGTTCAATCAAGACAATCAGGGAATTTTGATTAATGATAAACCATTAGAGGTTTATTTTGCCAATGTTTTTTTACAAGAAATTGTTAAATCGCCCCTTGAGGTGACAAAATGTTTAGATAAATTTAAGGTTACCGTAGTGGTTAAGGGAGGTGGTATCACCTCTCAAGCCGAAGCCATAAGGCATGGGATATCTCGAGCTTTAGTCAGTTTTAATCCTGATTTTAAAAAAGAATTAAAAGGGGCAGGTTTTTTAAAAAGAGACCCCAGGATGCGAGAAAGAAAGAAATTTGGTTTAAAGCGAGCCAGACGTGCTCCTCAGTGGTCGAAGAGGTAAACCTCTTCTCCTCCTTCGCTGTTGTTCAGTGGTCGAAAAGATAAATCTTTTCTCTCACTTCACTCTCGTTCAGTGGTCCAAACGTTAATATGTTAAGAGAACTTATCAATCAATATTATTTAGATAGACAGAAAGATAAAGAACAGCATCATTTTTATATTACAGATGCTGGAAAATGCGGTCGAGCACTTTTTTTTAAGTTTAAAAAAGCTCCTCGGGAAAAATTAGAAGCAAGAGTTTTGCGAATGTTTGATCACGGAGACTATATCCAGATGCAGATTTTAAATATTTTATTTAGCTTGGGAATAGTCAGAGCTTCAGAGGTTTACATTCCTCCACAAGAACTTGTTTCTGGCAGGGCCGACGCTATCGTCACTTTAAACAATGAACTCTACGTAGTTGATTTCAAAAGCATGAACAGTTTAATTTTCCAAAAATTAGAAGCTCCCAAAGAAGATAACGTTAATCAGCTTCAACTTTATTTACACTTTTTTAAAATTCCCAAAGGAATTCTTTTGTATATAAACAAGGATACCTTAGAACTAAAAGAATTTTTTATTGACTATAATCCATCTAGCGCCAAGGTTCTTTTAAAAGAATTAACCGAGATCAAGAAAAAAATTGAGGACAATATGGTACCCGAACGATTGCCAGATTATCCAGATAATTGGCAATGTCGATATTGCCAATTTAAAGAAATTTGTAAAATAACGGGTCAGGGAAAACTGGGCTGGGAAGATTTCAAAAATAAAATTGAAAAAAAAGAACTAAGGCAATAGGTTTTCTGAACGATAAAGAGTCTCTTGGCTCAAGATATATAATTTTTTATTAGTTTTATTAAAAAAGACTTCAGGATTTTCCACTTGAGCAAAATTGACAATATTAATTCTATCTCTTTCATCAATCTCTGAAATTTTAACGTTATTAGCCGTAGTCAATACCAGATAGTCAGAATTTAACCATATAACCTGGTTAATTTTTTCTGAAAGTCGAAACAAAAAAAGTCGTTCTCCCTCTTTTTTAAAGAGGGGTTGATTTTTCTCTTCTAAAAACAAAATCCAGATTTCATAGTCTGAGAAATAAGCTAATTTTTTATAATCAGGAGAAAGTGCCAAACCTTTGAGGTTTTCAAAAAATTTCTCGAACGATTTTGTTTCCGGGTTTAGAAAATATAAAATTTGGCCCTCTTGAATGAAAATAAAATCCGCAAACTTTTCTATTTGATATTCGGTTTCTGGCAAAATAGAAATGGGAATTTTTGATATTCTTGTTTTTGAATCAAAAGCCCGGTCGGTTTTAAAAAGATGGCCAGAGTTATCTAAATAATAAACTTCTCCATTAAATTCTTGGTAGGTCAAAACATCTTCAGGAAGAAATAATTCTTCCTTTTTTTCTATTAAAACAGGTGGATTTTTATCAATTTCTAAGACATAGCTTTTTAAGCTTTCTTTGATGCCTACTTCTAAAAGGATTTTTTTTGAATCTTCGGATTTAAGAGTTATCAAATCAGCTCCAGGATAAATGTCTTTATCTTCTATCAAATGACCTTTAACGCCTTTCCCCAGATCATAAATTTTGAGAGCCCAGCCACCGGTTTCCTTTAATTCTTTTAAAATCACCTGTTTTTCATCAATTAAGAACCAGAATTTTTCTACATTTTGACTTAAAGTATTGAGGCTTGGATTTTGGGAAAACAAAATAATATTCTCGGCTAACTGAACTTTTTTTTCCTCTATTGATAGGGTTTTTTCCCAGGGATGAAAACCTTCTTTTTTAATCAGGACGTTGTATTTTTTGGGCAATAAGTTTTCGATCAGGGCTGAACCAAAGAAAAAATCCGTTTTCTTCTTCAGCCTTGAATCCAAATAAATTTCTACCTGTTTTGGCCAGACTTTTAAAAACAAACCCCCTGTTTGGCTTATTTTCTTTGCTTCCCAATTGATTCGATAACCTTGAGAATACAAAACCACGCCGGGAGCTACTACTATGAAAAAAATCAAGCAAAATAGAAATATAATTTTTCTGACTCCTTTTTCCATATATTTTTCATTATACAGCAAAATAAGAAAGCTTGCTAAAATCAAAAACTTGGGCTAATATAGAAAAAGTAAAGCTTTAAACCATATGTTAATTAGAAAAATTGGAATTGATCTTGGAACCTGTAACTCATTAGTATTTCTGCCCGGTAAAGGCGTAATTTTACAAGAACCATCGGTAGTAGCTGTAGACATTGCAGATAATAAAATTTTAGCCGTGGGAAAAGGGGCAAAAGAAATGCTGGGTCGGACTCCCGACACAATTAGGGTTTATAGACCATTAAAAGATGGGGTCATTTCAGATTATAGGGTAACCCAGGCCATGTTGAGATACCTTATTGATAAGGCTTCTGGCCCCTTTAAAATACTTAAGCCAGAGTTACTGGTTGGGGTACCCGCCGGTTCAACATCAACCGAAAAAAGAGCTGTTATTGAAGCTGGAATAACAGCTGGAGCTAAAGCAGTTTATTTAGCCCAACAGCCAATTTTATCTGCCATTGGAGCCGATGTTCCGATTAATTCTTGTTCTGGGAATATGATTGTTGACATTGGTGGAGGAACCACCGAGGTGGCGGTAATTTCCCTTGGCGGAATAGTCACCTGTCAATCTATGAGAATGGCCGGAGACAAAACAGATTTAGCCATTTCTGATTTTATTAAGAAAAAACATAATTTAGCCATTGGAGAACAAACAGCCGAAAGAATTAAAATAGAAATTGGCTCTGCCCTGCCAGAAAAAGAGGAAAAGACAATTGAGATTAAGGGCAGAAATCTAATTTCGGGCTTACCAAGAACTATTCGCATCTCTTCTAATGAAGTTTGTGAAGCAATTTCTGATACATTAAAAGAGATTATTCAGCTTATTAAGTTGGTTTTGCGAGATACCCCTCCTGAGTTGTCTGCTGACATTATGGACAAGGGCATGGTTCTAACCGGTGGAAGCTCTCAATTAAGAAATCTTCCCGAACTCGTTGCTCAATCAACCGGGGTGCCTTGTATTTTGGCCGATGAGCCCATCTATTGTGTGGTCAGGGGAGCCGGAGTTATTTTAGAGAACTTAGATTTGTATAAAAAAAGCGTTATGTCAAAAAAATGATTATTGGCCACCAAAAACAATGGGAATTTTTGAAAAAATCAGGGGAGCTAAAAAAATTGTCCAGAGCTTTTTTATTTGCTGGCCAGAATAAATTAGGTAAAAAAACAATAGCTTTAAAGTGGATTTCTCTGATTAAAGGCTCTACTCTAAGGGGACAGGACCCAGACTTGATTTTGATTAGTCCCAAAAATAAAACAATTCAGATTTCCCAAATTAGAGAACTTATTTGGAAATTACAACTTACTTCCCCTTCAGCTTCTTTTAAGGTAGCCATTATAGATAATGCTCATTTAATGACCACTGAAGCTCAACACGCCGTTTTAAAAACCTTAGAAGAGCCCAGAGGAAAGACAATTTTAATTCTAATTAGTTCCCAACCAGAGTCTTTATTTTCCACCATTCGCTCTCGCTGTGAAATTATTAAATTTTATCCCGTAGCTAAAATTGAAATTGAAAACTATCTTAAAAAACAAGGAATTTCAGAGAAAAAAGCTCGGTTGATGGCTTCTCTATCTCGGGGAAAGCCAGGGGAGGCGATTGATTTACTTTTAAATCCTCAAAAATTAGAAAATCGACAGAAAAGCATTAAAGAATTCGCTCAAATTTTAAACTCTCCGCTTTATCTTCGTTTTCAATATATAAAAGATTTAATTAAGAGAGAAAACTTAGAAGAAACTCTTGATCTTTGGTTATATTGTCTAAGAAACTCCCTCATGTCCAGTTTTCAAAAAAACCAAAGTAATCAAAGAGAATTAAAAAATAATATTCAACTTTTAGAGAAAATAAATTTTTTATTATCTACCACCAATTTAAATTCCAGGTTAGCTTTAGAGATTTTATTTTTAGAATTATAACCATGGATTACAAAGAAATTATTAATAAAATTAAACCAGAGCTTGATAAAGTCATTAATTTTTTAGGAAGAGAGCTAATGCAAGTTAGAACTAATCGTGCTTCTCCTGCCCTGGTGGAAGATGTTGAAGTAGAATGTTTTGGCAAGAACTTTTCCCTGAAACAATTAGCGGCCATCTCAGCTCCCAAAAGCAGGGAAATCTTAATTCAACCCTGGGATAAATCTTATACCGAATCCATTGTAGCTGCTCTTTCCAGGTCGTCTTTGGGTGCCAATCCCATAACAGAGAGCAATTTAATTCGTCTTATATTGCCTCCTTTGAGCATTGAATATAGGGAGAGTTTAAGACGGGTTATTTCAGAGAAAAAAGAAGAGGCTAGAAAAACTGTTAGAAAGTGGAGAGGAGAAGCTTGGGATAAAATTCAGGAATTAGAGAAAGAAGGAAAAATTAGAGAAGATGATAAATATCGTGCCAAAGATGAACTCCAGGATTTAGTTGACGAATATAATCAAAAAATTGAAAAAATCATAGAACAAAAGGAAAAAGAAATAACCGAGGAGGAATAATGTTGGCTACATTCTTAATTACATTATTGACCATAGTATTTTTAGCTGCTCTGCATGAGTTTGGTCACTTTATTTTAGCCAAAAAAATGGGTGTGAAAATAGAAGAATTTGGCTTGGGTTATCCTCCTCGAGTTTTGGGAAAAAAAATTGGCGAAACCACTTACTCTTTAAACCTTTTACCCTTTGGTGCTTTTGTCAGGCCTTCTGGAGAAGAAGACCCCATAGAAGATTGGCGAAGTTTAAAACAAAAAGCCATCTGGCAGAGAGCCTTAATTACCTTAGGGGGAGTGGTTTCTTTTTGGATAATCGGAGTTATTTTATTAACCATTGTTTTTAATTTAGGAATGCCAACCGCTATTTTAGATACAGATTTAGCCCCAAATTCTAAAGTTCAAATAGTTGATATAGCTTCTAACTCTCCGGCTCAGATGGCTGGTTTACAAATGGGGGATAGCGTAAAGAAATTGACAATTGACAATTTACAATTCCCAATTGCTAAGGTTGAAGAACTTCAGAAATTGATAGAAGAATATAAGGGAGAGGAAATTGTTTTGACAATTGAAAGAGGGAAGGAGATTTTTGATGTCAATTTAGTTCCTCGGGTTTCTCCTCCTCCAGAAGAAGGTTCCCTGGGAGTAAGTTTAGTTAGAGTAGTCATTAAAAATTATCCTTTTTACATTGCGCCCCTGAAAGCCATGGATGCCTCCATTAAGACAACTTTAAATATTTTCGAGGGTTTTAGCCAAACTTTTACCAGCTTAATTGGAGGAGAAGGATTGCCTCAAGGAGTCGAATTAATGGGACCGGTAGGCATTGCTGTTTTAATCTCACATGCTTTTCAGACAGGATTTATTTATTATCTTCAATTTGTGGCCATAATTGCTTTCCATTTAGCCATCATTAACGCTTTACCAATTCCGGCTTTAGATGGAGGAAAATTATTATTTCTAGGAATTGAGAAAATTAAGGGTAGTCCCATCAATCAAAAAACAGAAAAAAATATTAACGCTACCTTTTTTGCCCTTTTGGTTTTGCTTATGATTTTGGTGACCATCAAAGACCTGGTTAAGATTTTCTAAACAAAATCTTAAATTATGAAACAAAGTCAACTTTTTACAAAAACGATAAAAAAAGAAATAAAAGACGAAAAGAGTTCCAATGCTCAGCTTTTAATTAGAGCCGGGTTTATTGATAAATTATCAGCCGGAGTTTATTCTTATTTACCTTTGGGCTGGAGAGTTCTGAAGAAAATAGAAAACATCATTCGAGAAGAAATGAATGAAGTTTCAGGACAAGAAGTTCTTTTACCGGCGCTTCATCCCAAAAGTAGCTGGACAAAAACCGACAGATGGAAATATAAAGAAATGTTCAAGTTAAAGAATAGAGCTCAAAAAGATTTTAGCCTGGGCTGGACTCATGAAGAAATTGTTACTCCGCTTTTACAAAAATTTGTTCAGTCTTATAAAGATTTACCGGTTTCTGTTTATCAAATTCAAGATAAATTCAGAGATGAGCTGAGAGCAAAATCGGGCTTATTAAGGGGGGTAGAATTCTTAATGAAAGATCTTTATTCTTTTCACCAATCCGAAAAGGACTTGGATCAATACTATGAAAAGGTCAAAAAAGCTTATTTTAAAATTTTCCAAAGATGCGGTATCTTAAAGCAAACCTATCTAACCTTAGCTTCGGGAGGAACCTTTAGCCAATATTCTCATGAATTCCAAACCATTACCCCTTATGGCGAAGACCAAGTTTATCTTTGTTCAAAATGTAAGCTAGCCATCAATAAAGAAATAATTAAAAAACAAAAATATCAATGTCCAAAGTGTCAAAGCAAAAAACTGGAAGAAAAAAAGTCTATTGAGGTGGGCAATATTTTCAAATTAATGGATAAATTTTCCCGAGCTTTTAACTTTACTTTTAAAGACAGAAATGGAAAAGAAAAGCCAGTTTTAATGGGCTGTTATGGCATAGGTTTGGGCAGATTAATGGGAGCAACGGTTGAGGTTCATCACGATGAAAAAGGGATTATCTGGCCAGAAAGCATGGCTCCGTTTCAGGTTCATCTTCTTTTGCTGGAAAAAAAGAAAGCTATTAAAAAAATAACGGAAAAACTTTACCAAGATTTACAAAAAAGTAACGTTGAAGTATTGTACGATGATAGGGAAAATGTTTCAGCTGGAGAAAAATTTATAGATTGTGATTTAATTGGCATTCCTTACAGAATGATAATATCGGAAAAAACCCTATCGAAAAATTGTCTGGAAATTAAAAAAAGAGACAAAAAAAGCAAGAAACTAATTCCCTTATCAAAGTTTTTAAAAACCTAAACATGA
>Ga0172362_10003380_pt1 | contig 13745 bp, 14 predicted proteins | sample LakKivs1_kivu2a2_FD_114534 | JGI IMG/M metagenome (GOLD analysis project Ga0172362, IMG submission 114534) | Sediment microbial communities from Lake Kivu, Rwanda - Sediment s1_kivu2a2 | ecosystem: Environmental > Aquatic > Freshwater > Lake > Sediment | place: Rwanda: Western Province, Lake...
GTCCTGATATGAAGTTGATTACCCTGGAGAAAGTTTTATGGTCTTTGGAGGAGATGAATCCTGAGGTGAAGGTTACCGAGGGAATTCGGCTCAGGGCAAAAGCTGCGGTGGATAAGATGCTCAGGATAGGGAGGAAATGATGAAAGAAGAAGACAAGCTTGACTCAGCCCGGGAGAGCGTCTTGCTAGTTAAAATTAGAGCGTCGCTGTTTCCTGAAATAGTTGAGCTGGTAAAAAGAATGCACAGTTATGAAGTGCCGGAAATCATTACCCTGCCTATTATTGTCGGCAGTGAGGATTATCTCAAGTGGCTGGACATTACTTGCCAATAGAGGTATACTAGCCCGCACATCTTCAAATCTGCTCAGGTTACCTGAAGGAGGCTAAATAAGAATGGATGAAGTTACTATTTCCCGTGCCATTGTCGAAAGCTATATGAAAGACCTGCTTGAGGCAATGGAGCTTCACGTAGCTATAGTTGGCGCCGGCCCGTCGGGGCTAGCTGCCGCTTACTACCTGGCAAAAGAAGGGATAAAAACAGCCATCTTTGAAAAGAAGTTGAGCGTGGGGGGAGGAATATGGGGAGGTGGCATGATGTTCAACAAGATTATAGTTCAAGTTGAAGGCAAGGAAATGTTAGACGAGTTTGGTATTGCCACTACCGAGTATCAGGAAGGCTACTATGTTGCCGACGCCGTGGAACTAGCCTCAACTCTTTGCTCTCTAGCAATTAAAGCAGGAGCCAGGATATATAATTTGCTCAGCGTTGAAGATGTGGTCATTAGAGAAGCTGATAGAGTTAGCGGTTTGGTATTAAACTGGACCTCTGTTTCCATGGCGAATTTGCATATTGACCCCATAGCCCTAAGGTCAAAGCTAGTGATAGACGCCACGGGACATGATTGCGAAATTTGCCACTTAATTGTTGAAAAAGTAGGAGGAAAACTGAGAACAGCGACGGGAAAGATAATCGGTGAAAAATCGATGTGGGCTGAGATAGGGGAGAGGGAGATTCTCGAAAATACCAAAGAGGTTTATCCTGGATTAATAGTCGCTGGTATGGCAGCTGGCGCAGTTTTTGGTTCTCCAAGAATGGGACCAATATTTGGTGGCATGCTTTTATCAGGTAGAAAGGCTGCCCAGGTAGCTATAGAATTGCTGAAGAAAGGTTAAATTTACAATGTCAAAAACAATAGCTGAAATCAACGAGAAAATCAGAAAAGGGAAGGCAGTTGTGTTGACTGCCGAAGAAGTGATTGATGTTGCTAAAGAGAAAGGCGTGAGCAGGGCGGCCGATGAAATTGATGTGGTTACCACCGGTACCTTCAGCCCCATGTGTGGCTCTGGTGTTTTTCTTAATATTGGACACTCTAGGCCGAGAATAAAACTCGGCGGCGGCAAGGTTTACCTCAATGATGTTCCGGTCTATACCGGAATGGCCGCTGTGGATATTTTTCTAGGGGCAACCGCCATGCCTGATGATGACCCTAGGAATAAGTTCTACCCCGGGGAGTTCAATTATGGCGGTGGGCATGTAATTGAAGAACTGGTAGCGGGGAAAGATATAAGCCTTACCGCCACCGCTTACGGGACGGACTGCTACCCCAGGAAAAAGCTGGAGACATTAATCAACATTAAGGACATAAATGAGGCAATTCTATTTAATGTGAGGAATGCCTACCAGAACTATAATGTGGGGGTGAACCTCTCAGATAAGGTTATCTATACCTATATGGGGGTGCTTAAGCCCAATCTGGGAAATGCTCACTACTCTACTGCAGGGCAACTCTCGCCGTTGTTTAATGACCCCTACTATAAGACCATAGGTGTGGGGACGAAGATTTTCTTAGGTGGTGGAATGGGTTATGTGGCCTGGCATGGTACGCAGCATAATCCCACTGCTCTCAGAGGGGATAATGGCGTGCCACGGCGGGGGGCAGGGACACTGGCTGTGATTGGAGACTTGAAGCAGATGAAACCGCAATGGTTGATAGGGACAAGCATGCTCGGCTATGGTTGCACATTAACTGTGGGCATAGGTGTACCGATACCCATATTTTCCGAGGAAATCCTGCGCTATACAATGGTAGGCGATGCTGACATCCTGGCCCCCATCGTGGACTACTCTGAGGCTTATCCCCAGATGAAGCCAGATATTCTGGGAGAGATTAGCTATGCTGAACTGAAGAGCGGTTGTATCAAGGTTCAAGGCAAAGATGTCCCGACAGCTTCTTTATCCAGCTATCCTAAAGCGGTGGAAATTGCTGGTATTTTAAAGAAGTGGATAGAAAAGGGTGAGTTTTTCCTGACCGAACCCGTGGCTCCTTTACCCGGGGTGGAGTCAGGTATAACTTTTAAGCCACTTAAAGAAAGACCAGTAGCGGAGTAATTAAGAGCAATGAAAGTCTCTAGAAGAATAGTGCTTCACTTCCCGCCCAATATAACAGGGCAGCCGGTCGTTTACCGCCTGGTTAAGGATTTTGGTCTCACCTTTAATATCCTCAAAGCTTCAGTATCACCAGGACAAGAAGGATTGTTGGTTATGGAGCTGAGCGGTGAGCAGAGGAACTACGATAAGGGTATCCAATACCTCACCGAGACCGGGGTAGAAATCCAGTCTTTAAGCCAGGATGTTGTTCGAGATGAATCCAAGTGCACTCATTGTGGAGCTTGTATCACCATTTGTCCCACTGAGGCTTTTTCTCTGGAGCCAAGAACGAGGAAAGTGCTTTTTGATCATAATAAGTGTGTTGTCTGCGGACTGTGCGTTAAGGCTTGCCCTCCTCGAGCGATGATATTGTATTTCTGATCACGAGATTGCTTCGGCTAAGTTCGTCAGCCTCGCAATGACAGAAGGGGCAAGCTCTGTGAAGGGGAAGAATCCATGTATGAGCCACGCTTCTACCGCCACTGGATTAAGGACAGCGGGTTAATTTCCTTTAATGTGGTGGTAGAGCAGACAGACCTGTATATCCGCTCTCAGCGTAATGTGAGGGATAAAGCCCTTGATTCTGTGCTAAAGCATCGTGGCTCTCTCGAGGCATATATTAAGCATCATCCTATTTTCCTGACTACATTAGACACTTATCAGGCTGAATCTGGAGCCCCGGCCATCGTCAAAGAAATGGCTAGGGTATCTCAGTTGACAGGTGTTGGGCCTATGGCAGCGGTAGCTGGCGTCATTGCTGAAGCGGTGGGCAGAGATTTACTTGCTTTCTCACCAGAGATAATTGTGGAAAATGGCGGTGATATTTTTCTGAAAACATCTCAAAAAAGACTAGTGGGCATCTATGCCGGGCGGTCCTCTTTTACCAAGAAAATTGCCCTGGAAATTGTGCCTGAAGAAACGCCACTAGGCATAGGTACGTCTTCAGGAACCGTGGGACATTCTTTAAGCCTGGGCAGCGCTGATGCCGTGATTGCTCTCTCATCCTCGGCAGCTTTAGCCGATGCTGCAGCTACGGCGCTAGGCAATATGGTCAGGCATGCAGATGATATTCCTAGGGCGATTGAAAAAGCCCGGAGTATCGAGAGGCTACGTGGAGTGGTTATTATTGTGGGTGACAAAATGGGTGTCTGGGGCAAGGTGAAAATCGTGCCCCTTGGTTAGGGCTTGCCTACGCCTCAACTGGTTTTTACGTCTCGTGAACTGGGAAACCGTGCTCCACTAATGGTCCTGAAATAATTTTCCAGCTTTAGCAAGGTTCTCTGAGCTATATTCAATAATGTCAACATATACGTCCCCTGGCTCAACTTTGAAATTCTTGACGATCGCCTCAGTGATGTCTTTTACAAGCTCTCTCTTTTGCTCAATAGTTCTCCCAGATTTGGCTTTTACAGTTATTAGTGGCATATATGCTTATCCTCCTTTCAAATTTCACTTTGATGAGTTTAGCGGTTTTCGAATTTACGCGTCAACCAAATCTGAAGACCGCTAATAATGCTTTTCTTTTACCTTGAGCAGTGATACAGTTTTAAGTAATGAAAAACTTACCCAACCTCCATGTGCAATTAGCCCCCAATCATCCTAAGGGGCTAATCCTATCCAATCCCGTGATAATAGCCTCTGGCATAACTGGCTATGGCACAGAATATAGTGAAATTGCTGACATACAAAAGCTGGGCGCCATTATCTGTAAAGGCACGACCCTTACGCCTAAAAAGGGCAATGCCCAACCACGACTGGTGGAAACCGCTGGTGGTCTGCTTAATTCGATAGGCTTAGAAAATATCGGTGTTGACGCTCTGATTGAAGAAAAGGCTCCTGTATGGGCAAGATGGCGGGTCCCGGTTATCGTTAATGTTGCCGGGGAAACAATAGACGAATATGTGGCTGTGACCAGCAAGCTAGAAGGCGTGCCCGGGATCAGCGGCATTGAGCTAAATATTAGCTGCCCCAATGTTTCCGCAGGAGGGATAGAGTTTGGTGTCGACCCCAAGCTTGCTGCTCGGGTAACTTCAGAAGTTAAAGCTGCCACCACCTTACCGGTTATTGTTAAGTTGAGCCCCAATGTAACCGATATTAAGGAAATCGCTTTAGCCGTGGAAGGAGCTGGCGCTAATGCTATATCTTTGATTAACACACTGAAGGGCATGGCAATTGATATAGAACAGAGAAGACCTTGCCTGGGTAATATTGCAGGCGGGCTTTCTGGCCCCGCTATCAAGCCTGTCGCTCTCTATATGGTATTCGAGACAGCCAGGGTGGTGCATATTCCAGTGATAGGATGTGGCGGCATTGCTTGTGACGAGGATGCTCTGGAGTTTATTATGGCTGGAGCTACTGCCATACAGATTGGCACAGCCAGTTTGACTAACTCTCAACTTGGTCTCAGTGTATTGGAGGGAATAGAAAGTTTCATGAGGCAGAATGGGGTTCAAAATCTAACCGAGCTCATTGGTAGCGCTCTTGCTTAGTTTATACTGGCCATAGCTGCCCCCCTGAGTTAAGAAAATTTGCCCAGTGGGATCTCCTCAGGTCCAAGTATCACCTTTTTGTCATTGCGAGCACCTGAAAGATGCGCGGCAACCTCTGGTATTGCTTCGTCGCCTTCGGCTCCTCGCAATGACAGAATGGAAGTATCATTCAGAGCGAAATGAAGAATCTCGTAATGCTCAGGACAGGCTCCGCCAAGAATCCTTAGTATAGCTCAGGACGGTGTCCAGAGATTCTTCGGCTTCCAACTTCATACTATTTACTTTTCTCTGACCTACTAATCTTGCCCAAAAGGGGAGCCAGTATATCCATAGGCAAAGGAAACAGAATGACGTTGCTTCTCTCGGTGGCAATGCCTGACAATGTTTGCAAATAGCGAAGCTGTAGAGCTGAAGGCTGACTGGAAATAACTTTTGCAGCCTCGGCCAATTTCTCTGCCGCCTGGGCTTCACCCTCGGCGTGAACCACCTTGGCTCTCCTCTCTCGCTCAGCTTCAGCTTGGGCTGCCATAGCCCTCTGCATTGTTTGCGGCAGGAGCACATCCTTAACCTCCACCATGCTCACTTTTATACCCCAGGGATTAGTACCTTCATCAACCACCAACTGTATCTTTTCGTTGAGCCTGTCTCGCTGACCTAATAACTCATCAAGCGTAGATTGTCCGACAACATTTCGCAAAGTGGTCTGGGCAAGCAGCGAGGTTGCCTTGATATAGTCGAGTACCTTAAGAATAGCCTCTGCGGCATCGACCACCCGAAAGTAAATTACGGCGTCAACCCTGACAGTAACATTGTCCACGCTGATGCACTCTTGCTGGGGAACGTCCATGGTGATTACCCGAAGGTCAAGTTTACGCATAGTCTCAATGAAAGGTATAATCAAGACCAGGCCCGGACCTCTAAGGCCAACCCACCTGCCCAAGCGGAAAACGCCCCCTCTTTCATATTCTCGAACGATTTTAATAGCTGCTGACAGAAGTATTACTACTACTACTGCGATGATAAAATAAACTAACCAGTTCATATTACCTCCTTTTCTTTAGGTTTTTTGGTCACCCACAATTTCAATCCTTCTGTTTTAGTTATTATCACCTCCTCTCCGGCTTCTATTGTACTACCTTCAGCTATGGCTGTCCATAACTCTCCCTCAGCCAGAACTGTGCCCTTGGGATTAAGAGTCGTTCGTGCCACAGCTTCTTTTCTTATCATCTCCTCTACCCCAGCTGAGACTTCTCGCCTCTGGCCTTTTACGATGGCATAAATAACGAAAATGATAAAAGCGACGGCAAAAACTACGGCTATGATAATTGGACCAGTCATTTCGAAATCCATAGAATCCATAAATGTTACCTGCCTATTCCTTTGATTTCTTCGCCACCCATAATTTCAACCCCTCCACTTTGTTTATTATCACCTCTTCACCCGGTGCCACTGTGCCGCTTTCCAACGCAGCTGTCCATAATTCTCCCTGGGCTAGGACCGTGCCCGTAGGATCAAGGGGTGTTTTGGCTATGGCTATTGTCCCAATCATTCCCTCAGACCCGGTAGTCTTGCGTCGCCTTTGTCCGCGGATAATGGCGCCGATGACAAAGATAGCGAAGGCAGTGACGCCTGCCGTAACCCCGGCAATTAGCCCCCTACTTACCTCTATCCCGGGGCTGTGGCTGAACAATATCAACGAGCCCATGACCATTGAGGTTATACCTCCGGCTGTCAATAGCCCAAAACTGGTGGTGAAATACTCGGCGATAAAAAGTCCCACGGCAAGTAAAATAAGTGCTATGCCTCCCCAGTAAGCGTTAAGAACACCCAGGGAGTAAAATGCCAGAAGCAAGCTGATGCCGCCAGCCACCCCGGGAAAAACCATCCCCGGGCTGTAAAATTCGACCATTAACCCTATGGTAGCCAGGGTGAAGAGGATGTAGGCAATGTTGGGGTCGCTTAGGGTCTGCAGGAATTTCTCAACAGCATTCATTTCGTTTCTAGTTGTATCATAGTCCGCGGTATCAATGATGACTTCCTGTCCACTGGCTAAGGTAACTTTCCAGCCATCTATTTGGGAAATAAGGCTTTCCAAACTGTCAGCTCGCAGGTCGATAAGGTTATATTCCAAGGCATCAACATCGGTGAAGGATTTGCTTTGCGTAACTGCTAGCTCTGCTTGTTCCATATTGCGACCACGCTCCTCAGCTATAGTCCTCATCCACTTAGCCGAGAACTCGACTATTTTTTGCATCTGCTCTTCTGGTATTTCTTCTCCTCCAGCTGATACAGGATGGGCAGCGCCGATAGTCGTGGCCGGTGTCATCGCCGCTATATGTCCAGCTAGAGTAATGAAAGTTCCCGCTGAGGCAGCCCAGGCACCTTTGGGTGAGACGTAAACCACCACGGGCACGTTGGCATTCATAATCTTCTTGACTATCTTCTCGGTTGAGTCAAGAAGCCCGCCGGGGGTATCTAGTTCGATTATACAGACAGTTGCGCCATCCCGCTCCGCCTGGCTGATACCCCGGTTAATATAGTCAGCTACCACGGGCACAATGATGCCATCTACGGTAAGGACTTCCACGGTAGTAGGGCTGGCAGCAGCAATCAGGCTGCCTCCCAAACCCGCAGCTACGGAAATCACAAGCAGAGCAAGGAAAAGAAGCCTAAACCCAATTCTGAGCATCTGGCATCAACCTCAAATTAATTATAGACTAAGCAATTAAAAGCAACAACCTTAAGGCGTTCGCTGGCCTTCCTGAGTATCGGTTGGGCATATTCTTTACTATCATTCTGAATGGGTGGGCCGAAGCCCTGAACAAGGTGAAGGGGAGGTGGGATGATGAATTTCATGATGCTGTCCCGAACCATGCGAAGGATTCTTCGCCTTCAGCTCGGAATGACGCGTGATTATTATTTTTTCAGATTCATCATTGAAGCTGGACGCAGCTTGTTGTAGAATAAGCTGAGAATGCAAAACCAAAAGTGTAAGGGAATGCAGGACTTGCTCCCCGGGGATATGTTGCGCTTTCGCCGTATTGAAGATGTCTTCCGGACTTGTTGTCGTAACTGGGGCTACCAGGAGGTGAGGACGCCAACCTTGGAATACCTCTATTTGTTTACAGCTACGGGAACACTTACTCCCAGTATGTTAAGCAAGGTATATTCCTTTCTTGATTGGGATGGTTGGAGTGGTGAGCGAGTCGTCTTGAGGCCAGACGGCACTATCCCTGTAGCCAGACTCTATATTGATAATCTAAGCGGGCAGGAACTAGCCAAGCTTTTCTATGTGACGAATATCTTCGCTTTCGAGGGAACCGGGAAAGAAAACAGGGAGCGATGGCAATGTGGTGCTGAGTTTTTCGGTGGTGCCAGATTTGCTCCTGATGTGGAGGTAATTCTGCTGGCCCGAGAAGTTATCCGCAGACTTGGTCTCAGCAACATTACACTGCAATTGTCCCATGCTGGCTTAGTAGCAGCATTGCTCAAAGACTTGAAGCTCCACCCTGGTGAGGAAGCTAAGATGACGAACCGCATCTTGGAAGGAAATTGGCAGGCATTGACCAAGGTGAAATCCGCTAACCCCGAAATCGAGAGGCTCATAGCTGAGCTACTGGGCCTCAAGGGAAAATCGAGCAGCTTTCTACACAATATAAGAGCTTCATTTCCCGGAGCTTCGCAGAGCTTTAAGTCCAGCCTGGAGGGCTTCGTAAACATTGCCACATTGCTGGATAACCTGGGTTGCAGCTATGAAATTGATATCGCAGCGATACATGGGTTCGAGTATTATACTGGAATCTGTTTTCAATTACTGACTGATGGGAAAAAGATAGGTGGTGGAGGAAGATATGATAGACTTGTGCCCCTTATGAATGGAGAGGACGTCCCCGCTTGTGGATTTGCTCTATATGTTGACCCCATGATGAAATTACTTCCGCTGGAGAAAGAGAAGAAGGGCGAATCTGGGATTTTAGTTCAAGGCAAAGAATTAACTCCGGAAATAGTAAAGACGTGTTTTGCAGTGGCGGAATCGCTTCGTGATGCAGGATATCCAGCTGAGCTTGACTTCACGGGTCGAGAAGAATCTAATTATAGGTGGGTCGTCCTAGTTTTAGGCAAGGAGCCCTCTCCGTTTATGCTCACGGATTGTATGCAAAGACGACGGCGAGACGCCGCTTCTATGGCAGAGATTCTCAAAGTGATAAGCGAGGTATGAAGGACTACCAAGCTGGCTATATTAAACTCGCCCTGCCTAAAGGCAGGCTTCTGGCGCCTACAGCTAACTTGCTTACCCGGATAAACCTGGGATTAGAGGATTATGGCGACAATGCGAGGCAATATCGCCTTTGCTCGACGAGGTTTCCCGGTCTTTCCGCTAAAATACTTCAGGAAAGAGATATTTCCGTACAGGTGGCTGTCGGGAATTACGACCTGGGTGTTTGTGGTTTGGATTGGATTGAGGAGTTTCTGGTGAAATATCCGGTAGGAGCTGTGGTAAAAATATTGAGTCTAAACTATGGTGAAGGCGGTATACACGTGGCTGCCAGTGCCGAATCAGGGATAGCCAATCTCAACGATTTATCAAACGGGAGAAATGACTATCGTATAGTAACTGAGTATCCTAATCTGGCTGAAGCTTTTGCCTTAAATCTCAGAATGAGGAGGTTCAGGATTTTTCCGGTGTGGGGAGCTGCTGAAGTTTATCCCCCAGAAGACGCCGATTTGGCTGTGCTCTGGGGAAAAAGTGGTGCGGATATAGCAACTCAAGGCTTAATTCCCCTCAAAAAGTTACTCCCTGTCACTGCTTTTTTAATAGCTAATCGTGAAAGCCTGGAAAACAAGGGTTTGAGCCAGATATTGATGTGTTTTAGCTCCAAGCTTACCACTGGAACTCAAGCCTCAACAGAAATTAAGCTCGATACTCTAGAAGAATTAAAAGTTTCTCGTTCCTCATGGCAGGCAAAGGAAATCAACCTGGCTTTGCCTGATGGGCACCAGCAAGCTCCTACTGCGCAGTTTCTGAAACGAACCGGACTTAACCTTCAGGGGTATTCTGAAGAGGTATTGAATCGTCGACCCTCTACTGATTTGGACTGGCTTGGCATCAAGGTAATCAGGCCCCAGGATATGCCTTTGCAAGTGGCTAATGGTAATTTCGACTTAGCCATCACCGGTGAGGATTGGCTGCGGGAACATCTCTGTCGCTTCCCCTCGAGCCCGGTGAAAAAGTTGTTTCCTCTCGGTTTTGGCACCGTCAAAATCGTCGCTGCCGTGAGCCAGGAAATGCCTGTGGCCAACATTGATGAATTAAGGTCTCTTGTTCAGAGCAGCTCCGATCACATCAGAGCTCCCTTAAAAGTAGCCTCGGAGTACATAAATATTGCCGACAAGTATCTTCGGGACAATCACATTAACCCATACAAGCTTATTCCGACCTTGGGAGCAAGCGAGGCTTTTTTGCCCGAGGATGCCGATATACTTATTGATAATGTCCAGACAGGGAAGACCCTCGAGCAGCACAAATTAAAGATTATTGATGTGCTCTTCCGTTCTTGGGCTTGTCTAATTGCCAACAAAGATAGTCTGGCATCTTCCGATAAAAAAGAGAAAATGGAGTTCCTTACACAGAAATTACGAGCGGAGCTAGAGTAGATAAAAAATTAAAATGCCAAAGGTAAAAATAAAGAGGAAAAATAAAAAGTTTTGCATTTCGTTTTGTCATTTTGTTTTTTGGTTTTAGTTGATATGAGAAGAGTCAAAGGGTTCAATGAAGCGAGACAATTGTTGACCAGGGAAAGTTTCTGGGAATCCTTCACCACGCCAGCGGGACTTAGAGCTCGAATAAAGCAAGCCTTTGGCAAAGGACTTTCAGTTCAAGAGGTGGTCGACCGTATCATTGGCGAGGTGCGGGACAAAGGCGATAAAGCCCTCTTGGGTTACACCAAAAAACTGGATGGAGCCCGACTGGATTCTCTGGAAGTAGATAGACGGGAAGTTGTTGCTGCCTATGACACAGTAGACAAGAAGCTTGTCTCGGCCCTTGAGTTCGCAGCTAAAAGAATACGGGACTTCCATATTGCCTGTGGGCACAAAACCGGCTTAATCCCCATTGGCAAGCACCTAAAGCAACAGGTTTTACCCTTACAAAGGGTTGGCTTGTATGTGCCTGGTGGCACCGCTGCCTACCCCTCCACGGTGCTAATGATGGCTATACCAGCTGCAGTGGCTGGTGTCGAGGAAATCATTATGGTTTCGCCGCCCGCTAAGGATGGCAAGATTCCGGCACCCACGTTGGTAGCCGCCGACATTGCCAAGGTCAACCGCATTTTTAAACTTGGCGGCGCTCAAGCTGTTGCGGCATTGGCTTTTGGTACTCAGTCGATACCCAAAGTGAATAAGATTTGCGGTCCAGGGAACATCTTTGTGACCCTAGCTAAAAAAAGGGTTTATGGCACAGTGGACATTGATGGCCTTGAGGGTCCCAGTGAGATAATAATCGTCGCCGATGAGAAAGCCGACCCCGCCCTTTGTGCTGCCGACCTCCTGGCCCAGGCTGAACATGACCCCCTGGCTTCAGTAATTTTAATCACCACTTCGGCTGACCGGGCTGACCGGGTAGACAAGGAAATCGAGGTACAACTGAGAAAGTTAAAGCGGCGCTCCACTGCTGAAACGGCTATTGATAGAGGAATGCTTGTGCTTGTAGATGACATGAACCAGGCAGTGAAGTTGGTCAACCTATTCGCTCCGGAGCACCTCTCCCTTATGGTATCCGACGCTTCGGCTTTAGTCCCCAAAATCCGCAATGCCGGCTGTATTTTTGTAGGCGAGCATTCGCCTGTCGTTCTAGGCGATTATGTTGCCGGTCCCAGCCATGTATTGCCCACCGGGAGCAGCGCTCGTTTTGGTTCTCCTCTGGGTGTTGCGGACTTCCTCAAAGTTACCAATATCATCGCCTTGGATGAGCCTGCCATGCGGGAACTGGTGCAGGCTGCTGTGGAGATAGCCGAAGCTGAAGGACTCGATGCCCACGCCCAGGCGATAGAAAGAAGGACGAGAGCGAAATAAAAAATTAAAATGCCAAAGGCAAAAATACGGAAATAAAAAAGTTTGCATTTCGATTTGTCATTTTGATTTTTTTAATTTTTGGTTTTAGTTGAGATGGATATAAAGAAGCTTATCAGGCCTGAGCTCGTGACCATGAAGGGTTACATACCTATCGAGCCTACAGAAGTTTTGAGCCAACGAACTGAATTGCCTTCGGATAAAGTCATAAAGCTTGATGGTAACGAGAATCCTTATGGATGTTCTCCAAAGGTCTATCAAGCTCTAGCCACTTATCCCTATTATCACAATTACCCTGACCCGGAACAAAGAGAGCTGCGGAAGGCTTTAGAAGAATATACCGGCCTGGGCCGCCAGCACATTGTCTGCGGCATGGGCAGCGATGACCTAATTGACCTTATCCTCAGGCTTTTCCTCAAGCCCGGAGACGAAGTTATCAATTGTCCGCCGACATTCGGCATGTATCCCTTTAGCACGGATGTTTGTGGGGGTAGGGTGGTTGATGTGCCCCGGACCGAAGATTTTACCCTTGATGTGGATGGCATAAAGAAGGCATTGACCGGGAGAACGAAGGTCATCTTTGTCACCTCGCCCAATAATCCCACCGGCGGTATCGTCACCGAGAAAGAAGTTATGGAGCTTGTTTATAATGGAAAAATTATTGTCGTGGACGAAGCCTATTTTGAATTTAGTAATGTGACTATGGCCAACCTGGTGTCCTCTTACCCTAACTTGATAGTTTTACGCACCTTCAGCAAATGGGCTGGGCTAGCCGGCTTAAGGATAGGTTATGGCTTTTTCCCCGTAGAAATTGCTGATTACTTGATGAAGATAAAACAGCCCTATAATGCCAATGCCGCAGCCCAGGTTGGGGTGCTAGCTTCCCTGGCAGATATAGATTATCTTCGTGCCAATATCGCCAGGATAGTTATGGAACGGGAACGATTATTTGGCAAACTAAAGGAAGTGAGTTGGCTAAAGCCTTACCCATCACAGGGAAACTTTATTCTCTGTTCTCTGCCCGGAGGAAAGGCCGAAGAAGTCTGGCAACAACTACGGAAGAAAGGCATTTTTGTTCGCTATTTTGACACTCCGCTATTGAAAGATTGCCTGCGAATCAGTGTGGGCAAACCTGAGGACACTGATGCCTTGGTTAAGGCATTAAAGGAGGTTAAACATGGCTGAAAGAAAAACAAAAGTAATTCGTGAGACCGCTGAGACAAATGTTAAGGTGGAACTTAACATTGACGGCAGCGGACAATTTCAAATCACCACTGGCATAAGGATGTTCGACCACTTCCTTAGCCAGCTAGCTCAGCACGGAGTATTTGACATTAAAATCTCAGCCTCGGGACCCGACCAGCACCACGTAGTAGAAGATGTGGCTATCTCCCTGGGCAAAGCTTTTAACCAGGCACTGGGGAAAAAGCAGGGTATTGTTCGTATGGCACATGCTATTGTGCCTATGGATGAAGCTCTGGCAGCGGTAGCTGTAGATATCGGGGGTAGAATTTACAACGTAATCGAAGGAGACTTCGACGAAGCTAACATAGGTGATATGAATGCTGATTTAGTCCGCCATTTCCTGATTTCCTTCGCCTCCGAAGCTAAAATTAACCTCCACGCCAGAATATTTTGGGGTATCAACGACCACCACAAAGCCGAAGCCCTGTTCAAAGCCCTAGCCCGAGCCCTGGATACAGCCACCCGCCTTGATGAAAGACTCGTCGGTAGGGTTCCCAGCACTAAAGAAGTTATCGA
>Ga0172362_10003382_pt1 | contig 13741 bp, 16 predicted proteins | sample LakKivs1_kivu2a2_FD_114534 | JGI IMG/M metagenome (GOLD analysis project Ga0172362, IMG submission 114534) | Sediment microbial communities from Lake Kivu, Rwanda - Sediment s1_kivu2a2 | ecosystem: Environmental > Aquatic > Freshwater > Lake > Sediment | place: Rwanda: Western Province, Lake...
AAAGTGGCGAAGGATCAATTAAGACAAAAATTGTTTATTGGTGCAGCTCGCTCTCAAAATGAATCCCGAGATTTTGAAATTTTAGAAGATGACACTTTGCATTATCAGGGTCAGGATATTGCACCCTACACAGATTTTACGATTGTTGCAGGTTGGCCTAAAGGGATTGTTCATCAAGATTGGTGGACAATTATTTCGCCCTACTTCTGGATACTAATTCCTATTATTACTTTTATCCTTTTATTTCTTAAATGGTGGAAGAGTGGTCGCGATCCTAAGATGAAAGGGACAGTGATTCCCCAGTATGAACCTCCCAAGGGGATGACGCCGGGGGAAATGGGTGTTTTGATCCGTGAAAAGATGGAAGTAAAGGATATTTCTGCAACCTTAGTAGATTTAGCGCGGCGCGGTTATTTAAAAATTTTGGAACAAGAAAAACATAATTTCATATCTAGCTCCAAGACCTATAATTTTATTCTGCAAAAAAGATTTCAGTCTGATACAAATCTTAAAGAACATGAAAAGTTGATTTTGAGTAATATCTTTAGTTCTGGAGAAGAAGTCTCTCTGGATGATCTGAAGAATAATTTTTATCGCCATATTCCGTCTATCGATAACGCAATTTCACAAGAGGTCACTATGGATGGTTATTTTACCCAAGATCCGGAGAAAGAGGTGAAAAAATACGTTGCCTTTGGTGTATTTTTATTATTTTTGGGAGGATTTCTGCTTTTCTATTTTCATCAAATTATAGCCGGAATTGTGATAAGCTTAAGTGGAATTTTAGTAATAATATTTGGTCATTTTATGCCGGCTAGAACAGCGAAGGGAACTGAAGTAAAATGGCAAACCCTTGGCTTTAAAATGTTTTTATCCGTTGCTGAACGATTTCACTTAAAAGCGAATGTTGACCCTCGGATGTTTGAGAAATATCTATCTTTCGCAATGGTTTTGGGCGTGGAAAAACAATGGGCAGATCGTTTTGCGGATATTTATATTGAGCCGCCGAATTGGTATGTGCCGCTTGCGGGTTGGACAGCTTTTAGTTTAGGAGATTTTTCTGATAATCTTTCTTCTATGTCTAATAGTTTTTCTTCAGTTCTTTCTTCTTCCCCCTCTTCTTCTTCAGGATTTGGGGGCGGCGGTTTTGCTGGCGGAGGCGGAGGCGGAGGCGGCAGTTCCGCGGGATAAATCCATCACCAAATTTTGGTGTGGGGTAAATTTATGTTATAATTAACTCACTGAACCGGATATTTCTGTAGAATTTTATGGTTCAAGTCAGCCTGCCCGCCATTCTCCCTTCGCCGACAGGCGATGGCAGGCGGGGAGACTTGAACCAACAGAGGAAATTTTTGCGATGAAATAATTTTTCATCATTAACTTTTAATTTGATTATTAAAAATCAAAATTAATAAATCTATGATTATTTTATGGGTCATTCTGGGTTTGGTAGTGCTATTGATTTTCTTTGTGATTGGAGCCTACAACAGCCTTGTTAAATTAAGAAATCTAACGCAAGAAGCTTGGTCAGATATTGATGTACAGCTCAAAAGGCGGTACAACCTTATTCCTAATTTGGTTAATACGGTGAAGGGATATGCTGCTCATGAAAAAGAGGTTTTCCAAAAAGTGACAGAGGCACGCGCTCGCGCAATGGGCGCAAAAAATCCCGAAGAAATGGCGGAAGCCGAACGAGGGCTTTCTGGGGCCTTGAAGACTTTATTTGCCGTGGCTGAAAATTATCCTGAATTAAAAGCGAACGAAAATTTTCTAAAGCTGCAGGAAGATTTAACTGACACCGAAAATAAAATTGAGGCAGCACGTCGCTTTTACAATGGCAATGTAAGGGATTATAATATTAAGCAAGAAGTTTTCCCGTATAATATTATTGCCAAGACGTTCGGATTTACTAAACAGCAGTTTTTCCAGACCGAGAATGAGGAGGAAAGAGAGGCGCCGGAGGTGAAGTTCTAAGTAGTGAATTTACGGGATGAATTATGTAACCCCCCCTACCCCCCTTCTCAAGGGGGGTCACGAATACCCCCTCCCTGACAAGGGAGGGAAGAGGAGGGTTATGAATCCTAATTTCGCATAAAAACTAACCCCCCACCTTTAAAGGGTGGGGGGTTTTTCTTTTCTTTTGTTTTGTTTGTTTGCCCCTTTTTTATTCGGGGGCGGAATTTTGTTTAACCCAAAAGCGCTATTTGGAATTATATATTAAGGTTTTCCAAAGGCAGTAACTGTTGAATCTTTATCTGTATGTGAAACGACGATAATTACTCCTGGACTCGCTGCGGCTGCAGCAGTTACTTCACCAGCTAATTTCTTTTTCCAGATGAGAGCGCCAGCACGATCTAAACAATAGAAATTCCCGCTTTGATTGCCAAAGCATATTTTTTTATCGGCAACGATTGGGGAAGCTTCAGAAGTTCCACCACTTTTGTAGCGCCAAAAGATGTGTCCATCATCTTTACCCATACTGACTAATTCACCATTATTATTTAGGGCATAGACACGATTATAGGCGAGGGCGGCCGCATTATCAAATTCATCTCCTCCTTCTTTGGACCAAACTACAGTACCGTCACTGTAGCGGAAGGCATATATTTTGCCATCAGTGGCTCCGGCATAGACTAGATCGTTGCCAACAGCTACCGAGGTGAGCTTGGTGCCAGGATCTGTTTCATATGACCAGTACTGATTACCATTGGTAGGATTCAGACAAAATAGTTCAAACTTATTTTCGGTGGCTGTTTCTACACCCACATAAACTTTATTTTTATAAATTGCTGGAGAGGTGGAAACTTTATCTCCTAACTTTTCGCGCCAGTTTCTTTTTCCTGTATTAATATTTAATGCATAAAGATAACCATCTTCTGAACCTACAAAAACTTGACTACCAAAGACCACAGGTGAAGAATTGACCTTATCTTCAGTAAGATAACGCCAGACTTGTTTACCATCTTGGACATTTAAGGCATAAATAAAATTATCTTGCCCACCAATAATAACTTTGTTGTTCGCTACAGTGGGTGAGGATTCACCAAATGATTTTTGGCCTTTAAAAGTCCAGACTTCTTTTCCAGTCTTCAAGTTAAGGGCATGGACTTTACCGTCTAGGGCGCCAAAGAAGACTTTATTCTCGGCAATGGCGGGGGAGCCCAAAATGACTCCTTTTTGGCTGCCAGATTCTTTGAGTTCATAGGTCCAGGCAACTGCAGAGTTTGCTGGAGAGTTACTTGTAGAGAATCCTGTTCGGCTAGCATCGCCGTGAAAGGTAAACCAAGTGCTGGCAGATAAACCTAAAAGATCAGGTTTAATAATAGTGACGCAGAAAATAATTAAACCAGCCGCGCCTACGCAAAGAAGCAAGGTCAAAAATTTTTTCATATTTTTGATTTTAATTTTTTTATGATTTTTGAAAAAAGGTTAATTTGATTATAGCACACTTTTACTTTATGTGCAAAAGATGGGGGCTATTTATCCCCAGGTACTTTAAAACATAAAAGATCTAGAAAATGGTATAATAAAATAAAATTTTATAGAAAAATATGATTTTCGGCGTGATTTTAGTAGCAATAGGGATTATCTTTCTATTACAGAATCTGAACATTATTACGGGTGATGCGTGGAAGATCATCTGGCCGATTGTAGTAATTCTGATTGGGATTGGATTTGTCTTGGGTCGGCGGCGACGTCTTCACGATCAAAATCAGGCTAATCGTCGCAGATTTCCCGGAAGAGATGATGAGTTGGGGAGAGATAGAGAATAAAAAAATATCAATGTTTGTGAGGAATAAAAGGATCGTCTTTGAGTAATGTTTCAAAGAGATTTTCCCATTCGCAAGCAATCGTGTCCCAGCCAAAGCCGGCAAGGGCGCGTTTTCTAGCGTTTTGACCAGTTTTATAAAGGAGAGTGGGATTTTTTAAAAGATTGATAATGAGAGGGGCGAGTTCTTCTTGATTGCGAAAAACAAAGCCAGTAATCTTGTTCTGAATTGTTTCTTCCAGAGCAGAGCGGCCACCACCTACTACTGGGGTTCCTGCGGCTTGAGCTTCGAGGGCTCCGATGCAAGATGACTCCTGGTTTTGTACTTGAGGATTAACAACGACAAGACTTGATGACATCATCTCTTTGGTAAGTAGGGAAGGAGGGAGAGCACCGCGAAGATAAAGATGGGCACGAATTTTTCCCTCTTTGTTATAGATGTATTTTTTGATTTGATTGAAGAATTCATCACCATCAAAATAGCCAGTAACTTTATCTGCATTCTCTTGTTTGTACTGTTCTATAGAACCACACATATGCAACTCTGCTTGAGGCAGAGCTTTTTTAATTTGAGAGAAAATCTTGAGAATTTTATCCGGATTTTTCTGATGATTAAAAACGCCAGCATAAAGGATTTTATAAGGTTTTTTCTTGATTTGGTGATAAAGGTTATCAGAGAAAAGGTCAAGATTAACCCCATTATAAATGAAAGTAAATTTATTTTTGAATTTCTGGCGGTAGGAAGAATGAAAAAGATATTTTATTTTAGAGCAGAGAGGAAGGTGTTTTACAGTGTGATGGAGCACGGCTTCACAGGCATAATGAGTAGTACAGACCACAGTGTCAATACGATTAGCGAGGAGATGCGCGATAGTGTTGGGTTTGAGGCTTAAGCCATTTGCCCAACAAATAATTTTTTGCACTGAAGGTTTATAATCATCAAGAACATTAGATAGACCACCTACGAGAATAAGAATATCTGCTTGTCCTATTTTTTGAAAGGCAGCACTAATTTCCTTTTGAGAATTTGCACCTTGGGGAGAGAGAGAAATCCATTTTATATGATCTATCTCTTTTTCTTCTGGCGTTTGGCAAATAAAGAAAACTTGATGATTTTGGCTAAGTTGTTTAGCAAGATAACCAGCAGCAAATTCTGTTCCTCCTACTGGTTCTTTTTGGAAAGTTTCTGTATTAAATTTTTTAGGATATTCACCGCGATAAAAAATGATTCTCATATTTTTATGAAGAAGACAAAATTTTGTGGTATAATGGAAGTAATGCAATTTTTCGTTCCTACTAAAAATTATTCTAATTAACCTAATTGTTCTAATTATTCTAAAAAATAACCAATGTCTAATTTCCCAATAACTAATTAAGGCATTATCATTTTTTACATTGGGATTTATTTAGGTTAATTAGTATAATTAGTATAATTAGAAATTCCCTTTATGTTTTATTTATTGGTCATTTCCCTTTTTCTTATTTTCGCTTTAATTCTTTTTTTATTAGTTTATTTTGTGTTTGGATTTCTGCATATTCGAGCGAGAAAAAGAAAAGGTCCTTTTCCTCTTCGTCTGAAGCGTGCCCTACAATTTTTAGAGGCAGAAGGTAGTGTGACTTTAGATGAATATAGTGAATATTTTGGGCTTTCAGAAGAAGCAAGCTTCAAAGATCTGGAAATCCTAAAGAGCTTAGGACAAGCAGAGAAAGTAGGGAAAGAGGAAAATATTTATTATCATTTTATTAAACGCCCTGCTTAAGGTTTTTCAGTTTGTTGTTGATGCGAAAAAAGATTTTATCTCTTAGTTTTTGTGTAAGACCATTGACACTTTGGTGACCAAGCAGAATAAAGCCAGGGATGGTCATCATTAGAGTAATGATGCGTAGAATAATAACGAAAGAAATACCAGTTTGTAGTGGGATAGTGGTGAAGAGAGATAATAATCCTTGGCCTAGTTCATGGATGCCGAGGAGGGTGGGGATGGGAACTAAGATCAGGGCTTGGGTGAGGGAGAAAACAAGAATAAGCTCCAAAAAGCTTGATGCATGACCCAAAAAGAGAATAATGAGATAAAAACGGAGAAGATAGCAGATAATGCTGCAGAAAGCAAGTAAAACAGTGAGACCGAAATCACGGGGATAATGGCGCAAAAAGTAGATTGTACAGCGATCAATATTATGAATGATTTTTTTGTTTCTCTGAAAGAATGAAAATCTTTTTAAGCCGAAATAATGGATAACAAAGCTGCAAAAACCATGTCTTCGGATTGTACAATAGAAAAAGACAGTGACTAGGGCCAGAAAAATCAGAAATAACGAAAAAAAGATTGTTTTCAGGAGTGGCGAGGCAGTAGTCAAAAAGATATAACCACAGCCTACAGCCATAAAGATTAGAGAAATGGCAATTTTGAGGATAATTTCTAAAATGACTGCAGCACTTGCAGCAGAATAGGGAATAGTGTATTTTTTCTTGAGAAGATAAAGCTCCAACGGTTCACCACCATTATTAGAAAAGGGGGTAACATAGCTAATACTAGTGCGCATTAGTTCCAAGGGAAAAAGTTTTTTGATGCTAATAGGGTGATTTAATTTTTTTAAAGTATGACTAATGGAAATTGTGGAGAATAGATATTGGATGAGAAAAATGGCAACGATAGTGAGGAAATCCCAGATAGTGAATACACCTAGAGTGGCGATGATAGAACGGGGACCAGATTTCCAGATGGTGATCAAAAACAAAAATAGCCCTACACCCAAGGTGAGTGCTAAAAACCATTTTTGCATTTTTATTTTTTCTAACATAACAAATGTAGGATAACATTCTTTATTGTTTTTGCACAAGTCTATGCGCAAGGCTGATTTCAACAGAGAAGAATATTGGCGAGACTTAATTGGAATGTCTCTTGCCCGGCTTTTGATTTTATATATCTTGAGTGATGGCGAAAGTTATGGCTACGCTCTAAAGAAAAAAGTAGCTCTTTTTTCGCGAGGACTCTGTACTCCTTCGGAAGGAGGACTTTATCCTGCCTTGCAGAGTATGGTACAAGCAGGGCTTTTAGTTGTCCAACCTCGTTTGGTGCGGGGCCGCAGACGCAAAGTTTATTCCATTACTCCCCGAGCAAAAGAGGCTTTTACTGTAGGGATTAAAGTTTGGCGTCAGGTTGTCCCTCTTTTGGAAGAAATATATCGGAAGCGGAAAGGGTTTAGGAGAGTTAAAATCACATAGAGAAATAATAAATAAGGAAGCAGGAATAATGAGTCAGGAATGATTTTTTGATAATTCGTTATTCCTTATTCCATATTCCTTATTCCATTTTTATGATTCCCTATTTTATTTTTGACCATTTTAAGCTGGGGCCTTTGACTTTTTACCCTTGGGGACTTTTGGTGGGGTTAGGTTTTTCGGCAGGTTGGCTTTTAGCAGTTAAAGAGGCAAAGAGGAAGAAAATAAATCCTACAGAAATTACGGATTTGGCTCTTTGGATTATCTTGGGATCTATTTTGGGTGCAAGACTACTTTTTGTTTTAGAAAATTGGTCTTTGTTTATTAATAATTGGTTAGGTGTTTTTAAAATTTGGGAAGGAGGGATGTCTTATTATGGAGGCTTGGGAGGAGGAATTTTAGCCGCCCTTTTTTATGTTAAAAGAAAAAAGATGAATTATAGGGAAATTGGTGATATACTGGCATTATCCTTGGCTTTAGGTTTATTTATCGGACGGTTGGGTTGTTTTTTAGTAAATGATCATTTGGGTGCCCATACTACTTTACCCTGGGGAATTCAATACGAAGATGGTACTATCCGGCATCCTGTAGCTCTTTATTTGTCAGTCTCGGAATTGATTATTTTTCTATTCTTGTTTATAATTAGAAAAAGGATACGCACCACGGGTTTACTTGCTTCTTTTTATTTATTTTTATCTAGCAGCAGTCGTTTCCTTCTTGATTTTACACGCAGCAGAGAGGAAAATTTACCCTTTACGGATCATTATTATAAAGGTCTGAATTTAGCTCAATTTATTAGTATAGGGTTATTTTTCATTGCTTGCTATTTTATTATTCAAATTAAAAGTCAATCCCGTAAAGAGTCTTTAAGGAAGATGAATTAGAAGATCTTCCATAAGATTTTTGCAGGAGACAAAAACGAAAATGCTTAATGAGTCTAAAGAAGAATCCAATAATCTGGACAAGCTTCATAGAGAGAGAACACGCTGGGTGACTGCAACTTGGGTTTTCGGCGTACTATTTGCTTTAGCATTGATCGCTGTTTTCGGGTTGGGGATTTATTTAGTGAAGCCAGGGTTATTAAAAAATGCGGGTGTAAACCAAAAAGAGCCCACCGAAGCCCAGAAAGTGGCACCTAGCGCACCAGAAGCAGCAGCTCCACCTTCTCAACAAGTAGCAGGTGTAAGTGTTGATGATGATCCTGTTCAAGGTTCTGAAGATGCTCCAGTAACAGTAATTGAATTTTCCGATTTTTTGTGTCCTTTTTGTGCGGTTTCAGCGGGATTCAGGCCCGATTTAGCTGCCCAGATGAAAGCTAAAGATGCTAGTTGGGAAGCGGCAGTGCCTAAAATTTTAGATACTTATGTGAAAGAAGGAAAGGTACGTTTTGTGTTTCGGGATTGCCCATTTCATGGAGCAGGAGCGGTTTTAGCTGCCGAGGCAGCAGAGTGTAGCCGCGATCAAGGAAAATATTGGGAGATGCATGATTTGCTTTTCCAAAGTCAGACTAATTTGCCTGAAAATGAAGCAGATCTTTCTAATTTTTTTAAGGGATTAGCGGGTAAATTAGGTCTTTCCCAAAATCAGTTTAATGAATGTTTAGATAGTGGTAAATATAAAGATGAGGTGAATAAAGATTTAGAAGCGGCGCAGGCTGCAGGGGTTACAGGTACACCTACCTATTTTATTAACGGCCAGAAGGTTGTAGGTGCCCAGCCTTTCAGCGCTTTTCAACAGATTATTGATGCAGAATTAAATAAAAATAAATAAATTAGATGGTCTCTTTTAGCAAAAAGGTATATGAAGTTGTGACGTCTATTCCGCGAGGTAAGGTTGCTACTTATAGTGAGGTTGCTCGAATGGTTGGGCGACCTAGGGCATATCGGGCAGTAGGTAATATTCTACACCGCAATCCAAATCCCAAAAAGATCCCGTGCCATCGAGTGGTGAAGATGAATGGTGCTCTTACCTGTAGTTTTGCTTTTGGGGGCATTATGGCTCAAAAAGAAAGATTGGAAAAGGAGGGGGTATGCGTGCGTAAAAATAATACTGTGAATTTAGGGAAATATGCCATTACGATTTAAGAAAGGTTGGAAACAAAAAAAGACTCCTTTATAAGAGTCTTTTTTATCCCCACACCAGAAGACCGCGAGGCATAAGATCTGTGGATGAATGGTAAATAATCTGGAGGGCAAGCTGTAATACCATGGGTGTAAGCCCATGGTGTGGGGATTTATTCCTGAAAATTTATTTCACTGTTTCTAAGGTTTTTTGGGCAATGCGGACAATTTTTTCAAAGGTTTCGGGATTTACTGTAACAAGATGGGCTAAAATTTTGCGATCAAGTTCAATATGGGTTTGTGTTAAACCATGCATAAAACGAGAATAAGAGAGATGATGTTTTTTTAAGGCGCCATTGATTTTAAGAATCCAAAATCGTCGTCTTTCTCTTTTTTTATTGCGGCGATCGCGATAAGCATATTGACCTGCCTTAAGAAGGGCTTCCTTGGCCTTGCGAAGATTAGTTCGTGTTTTCTGGTAGCCTTTTGTTTTTTCAATGATTCTTTTGTGATGTTTGTGGGTACCTACGCCTCTTTTGATTCTCATATAATAAATACTATAAAATTTAAAATGAATAGGGTAATAATTTTTTAATTCTTTTCCGTTCTACCATACTTATTTTTCGATTTTTACGTTTTAAGCGCGTCTTTTTTCCTCCCTCTCGAGCATTAAAATGATCTTGATGGGTATAACGTCGTAAGATTTTTTTTCTAGCGGTAATTTTTAGACGTTTTGCTGTGGCTTGATGTGTTTTAGGTTTCATAAAATAAAAGGGTAATAGACAAATTTTTTAATTTACTTTTGTAAGAATAGTGATAATACGGTCTCCTAATTTCCGTGGGGATTGCTCAAGTTTAAATCTTGATTGGAGAAGGGATTGAAAGGCACGTAATTCCTGGAAGGCAAGATCAAGATGGGAATGTTCTCTTCCCTTTAGAATCAGTTCAATTTTAACTTTATGTCCTTCACTTAAGAACTTGTCTGCTTGTTTGGCCTTGAATTCTAAATCATGTTTACCGATATTAAAAGAGAGCCTTATTCCTTTCAATTCCATTTTTTTAATTTTTCTTTTGGCTTTTTGCTCTCTTTTTTGTTTTTGGTACTGGTATTTGCCATAGTCTAAAATCCTACATACGGGGGGATTAAGATTATGCGAGACTTCAAGCAGATCTAACCCTTTGTTTTGGGCAATTTCAAGTGCCCTCCTTGTCTCTACAATACCGATTTGTTTTCCATTTTCATCCACTAGTCTTATTTGAGGAGAGTTAATCTGATAATTTAGTCTGAATTTTGGGGGATAGAAATTTTTTCTGAAAATAGTCTCTAACTAAAATTTATAAAAATAGCTTCTTTTTTTCTTGGAAAAAAGAGGTTATCTTTGCAATATTAGAAAATAGTTGTTTTTAATCATTAGTGGACATGATGGGAGTTGAACCCATGTCTGGAAGACAAAATGTAAGGTTTTTTACAGATATAGTTTATTTCCTTTTTTTCAATTATTAGCTTTAAAATAGACAAAAAACTAATAATCTATTTCGGATAACTTTCAACAGTCTTCACCGAAAATAAAAACTGTTTATCCCGATAAATGACACCCTATTCTTTCTATCAGGATTCAAAAGGAGGGCGAGCTTTCGTTTTTAGGCGAGAGCTAATGCGGGAGAAAATTGGGGAGCAAATATGCTCGCTAATTTTTCTTTTACCCTTGATAATGCTTTGGCATTTATCATTTGCCTTATCTGTTTTTTATGAGGTATCAAGAAAGGCTTATCCTCAATCTGAAGACTTTAAATTTATCTTGCCATCGAAGCCTGGCATGCCCAATATTAAGTTAAAAGTGCCCGCCCGCAACGCCTTGCCTGCCTGCATGGCGGGCGCGGCAAAGTGAAAAGTTTAAAGTTGAGATCTTATTAGTAGTTTTTTAAGGCACGGTCAATCTTTCTTGATGCCTCTTTCTTTTTGATAGATTGCCGCTTGTCCCATTTCTTTTTTCCTTTTGCTAAACCAAATTCCAGCTTTAGAAGACCATTTTTATTGTACACTTTTAGGGGCACTAATGTCAAGCCTTTTTGTTTTAATTTTTGGGTTAAAGATTGGATTTCTTTCTTATGGAGAAGGAGTTTACGGGTTCTTTGGGGATTATAATCTGGAAGATGCGCTTTTTTGTAAAGCGAGATTTGGGCGCCGATCAAGCAAGGCTCTTGCTTTTCATTGATGGTAATATAAGTGCCTTTAAGGTTCATTTGTCCTGCTTTAATGGCTTTTACCTCTGCTCCTGTCAATATTAAACCTGCCTCATAAGTGGTGAGGATTTGGTAGTCTCTTAATGCTTGCTTGTTGGTGGTAAAGACCTTCATAGATTTATTGTATCATCTCATTTTATTTAAGCAATCATTGTTGTCAAAAATAGATACTTGGGGATATAATAGAGACGGAGTTAATTTTTAATTTTCAATATCTTAATTTTCAAATCTTTTAATCCCCCGATAAATATAAGTTAAAAATTGGTCCATTAGAAATATGATATACAAATATTGCAATGGTTATGGCTAGTCATTCTGGGGTGAGACCAGAGGCGTTTGGAAAGATTTGAGTTCCATAATGAACAAAAAAATAGTTCAGAATGGATATTGAAAATTGGCTTTGCGTCGGGCCATAGGTGAGGATCAAGAATTGTCACAAGCGAAATTAATTTGATCCGTGCCACTTAAATTGTTTTGAAAAATGCATTGGGGTTGATGGATGGGGATTTCGGCACCAGAAAAAGTGTAAAATAGAAGAAGAATAAGGAAGTAGAAATAGTTAATTATGAATATTTTTTTATTGTCATCATTCCTGATTCTATTTATTTAAATTTAGAATTTGAAATTTTCATGCGTATTGGTATAGATTGCCGAGCAATGCAGGGGAGAGGGGGTATTGCTACATATACTTACAATCTGGTAAAAAACCTTATTTTTCAGGACAAACTGAACCATTATGTCCTTTTTTTTGATCCTAAAGTTAGCCAAAGTTTAAAAAAATTACCTGAACAAGATAATTGTTCAGTGGAATATTTCCCCACCAAAGGCCCATTGGGTAGTTTACCTTTAATAAATTCTCATCTCCTTTTGAGTCGTTTTTTAAAAAAACAGGGGTTAGATATTTTTCATGCGCCTACTGGTTCTTTGCCACTTTTTTATCAAGGTAAGACAGTAGTGACAGTACACGACTTAGCAATTTATCAAAATCCTGAATGGTTTCCATCCTTTCAATTCTTTTCTAAAAATATTGTTATTCCTCAATCTTTTAAAAAAGCAACTTATATTATTGCCGTTTCTGAAACCACGAAAAAAGATCTTCTCTCTTTATTTTCTATATCTTCAACTAAGATAGGAGTTATTTATGAGGGAGGACTTGGTGTATCTATGATAGACCAAAAAAAGCAAAAAAATACTTCAGAATATATTTTGACAGTTAGTACTTTGGAACCGCGTAAGAATTTAATCCGTTTAATCCGGGCTTTCAGCCTTTATCGCCATCAAAATCTTAAAAGTAGAGAGAAATTAATCATTATCGGCGGAAAGGGGTGGAAATATAAGACTATTTATAAGGAAGTTAGAAGATCGGGAATTGAAAAAGAGATGGTTTTTACGGGATATATAAGCGAAAAAGAAAAAATAAGATGGTTGGATCGGGCAAAAGTCTTTATTTTTCCCTCTCTTTACGAAGGTTTTGGCTTACCTGTGGTAGAAGCAATGAGTTTAGGAGTGCCTGTAATTTGTAGTAAGCGGGGAGCATTAGCAGAAATCTGCGGAAATGCGGCTTTTTTTGTTAATCCTGATGATGTGCAATCTATTGCCAGGGGTTTGGGCGAAGTTTTGGGAGGGAAGAACAAAACCAGAGAAATATTAAAAAATAGAGGTTTAAAAAGGGCACAAAGATTTTCCTGGCAGAAATGTGCAAGAGAGACATTAGAGGTTTATCAAAAAGTCCATTATTTTTTGTAGAATTAGAGCATTTTTTGACGAATGAACCATAGATTAAAAAATATGGTTTTTATTTGACCAATTTTAATATCGGATCGTATCGGATGGTATCGGATCAGCTTCTGCAATGAGTCCTTTAGTTATTTTTAGTCTTTATAGAGTGACAAAGTTAGCGGATTACCTATACGGTCTAGGCTTGCGATATTCTAAGATTATGTGAAATTTTTCTAATAATGAAGTGACTTTCTTAATTTGTCTATTTTAGGACTTTCGCGTTTGCCGATAATTCAATCAAATATTACTTATTGTCATTCCCGCGCCGCGCCCGCCAAAGCTTGCGCCCGCCCGCAACGCTTTGCTTGCAAAGCGGGCGTGGCTTCAGGCGTTGCGGGCGGGAAAGCGGGAAGGAGAGGATTAGTGCTATTTATTTGGATTCCCGAACCTACTTCGCTAAAAGCAGCCGCTTCTGGCTGCGAAGGCTGAATCAGGTCGGGAATGACATCAAACAGCGCGAATCGCAAAAAGTCCTATACTCTTAAAAAGATTTAAGTCAAACTTGGTTTTCCTGCCGGTTGGGGAAGATATGGTTTTTGGAAATAAGGAAGGAGGTTTGTTAGAAAGTGGATAATTTGAAATCCAAATTTAATATTATATTTTTATTTTTTCTGTGGATAACTCGCTATTTATAGAGAGTTCTTAGAGAGGTATTTTTTGAGGCTT
>Ga0172362_10003383_pt1 | contig 13737 bp, 11 predicted proteins | sample LakKivs1_kivu2a2_FD_114534 | JGI IMG/M metagenome (GOLD analysis project Ga0172362, IMG submission 114534) | Sediment microbial communities from Lake Kivu, Rwanda - Sediment s1_kivu2a2 | ecosystem: Environmental > Aquatic > Freshwater > Lake > Sediment | place: Rwanda: Western Province, Lake...
AATGCTTAAGATTTGGATTATGTGTAAAACTATCTTTCACATCTGCTTGTAATCTGCAAGTATGATATAAATATCCTATACTTGCAGGATTTTTTGGTAATAATCTCGTAAAAATTACAGCTAAAAATGTACCTAAATCAGAAGCAGTCAAATATTTTTTAGAATTCCAACATTTTGCTTGTAATCCATGATAAACTCCGTTATTATCTAATGCTAACCCATCTAATCCATATTCTCTAATATTATTCTTATCTTCTTCCAATCTTTCTTTTCTTTTTAGTCGGTGAGTATTGTAATTAGTGATAAATCCAGAAGCAAATAAATCTTCTTCAGGAATAAATTTCCAATGCCAAACAGATTGTTCTGTATTGTTTCGATGATAATCACAAATTTGAAATTCGTATTCTTCAAATTCTTGCATTTTGATCATATTTATAAAATAAATTCTTTTTAAATTATTTTTTTTCAAATAATCTTATATTTTTTTTGTTCTGATATATTCTTTATTACCAAGATTTATGGCGTGATCCATTGAATACAGGGAATAATTATGATTTATTTAGAGAAATATGCAGCATATTTCACATAATTTTTTAAATTGCTTTTATAAAAAATATTTTAATTATCACAAACACAATAATCAACCCATTTAAATTCACTTGACATTAATTTTCCATATTCTTCTCTAACATTAAAAACATTCACTGGTTTTTGTTGTTCCTTTACTGGGGCATAATTTTTCTCTGCTCTATTTGCAAAATCATTTGGTTTACCTCTAAATTGATTTCGCTGATTGTTATAATTATTTCTATTATCATTATTTCTGCTGTCATTATATTGCCTTTGTTCGCCCCACTGTTTTTTTTCCGTCCATTCTGATGCACCTAATTCTTGTCCACTCGAGAAATCCTTTTTATAACGATTTTTGTTGTCTTTATTACGACCCCATCCTCTTGAACCTCCGTCCTGAAAATTACGAGAATTATTCATACAATTATAAATAAAATTATTTTTAAATAGTTTAAAAAACTAATAATAATATAAAGATAATAATGATTTGTGGTCGTTGTAGTAAAATTTATTATAAAAAATCATATTATGATAAACATTTACGGAAAAATGACTGTATCAAAAATACTTTAACAGTAGTGAAGCCCAAAATTGCTAAAGAAAGTGAAGAAGATTTTATAGATATTGACGAAGAAATAGAAAAAGTCGCTTTAAAACATTTAAAACCCCAAACACCGAAAGGATCAATTGATATATTAAATGATGGAATAGATAACATTATTTCAAAAGTTTTTATGAATAATGATGGAGATGATATTGAAGAAATTAAATTATTGAAAAAACAGCTTGACCAATTTAAAATTGAAATTGATTTATTAAAAGAAAGAGTTTCAATATTGGAGAAAAATGATGTCCAAAATATAACCCAAGAAAATACTATTCAACCCAATATCTTAGATAGTATAAAGATAATTAGAAAAGAGAAAGTCATTGTTGATGATAATTTCGCATTAAATATGTTAATGAACAGAAGTCCAAGTTTTGATGCGGAATTGTTGAATAAAATTTATTTAGAGGGGGTAAAGAAGGAATTTCAGGCGATAAAGAAGAGTAAGAAGAGTGATTGTATATATTGGAATGGTAGTGATTGGATGGAGGATGCTAATGGAAATAATATAAAATCTATTTTTGCGCATAATTTGAAAAAGATATATACAAAAGTTAATGTGATGGAAGAAATGTCAATATCAAATAATGATTATTTGTTGAATCAGGCTTATATTAATTCATTAGGCAATAAGAAATATCAGGCGCATTTATATTATATATTTATGGAAACATATTTATAGCGTTAGGATATAAAAGTAATTTTCCATATTTAATTAAAAATATGGAATTTGTTTTGCCGAAGAAAGTGCGTGATTTTTTTTATGATAGGTTAATTAAAAATCAAGTCGAAAAATTTATTTCTATCAACAAAAATAATATTTCAAAAAAAAGTTTTTGTCCAATTCTAATCAACTCTTTCAATTCATATTTATCAAGATTTTTAATCGAGGAAATATTTAAAATTATTACTCCAGGTGAAAAAAATATTACCTCTAATATCGAAAATAAACTCAACTCCAATAAAAATATTTCATTTAATGTCAAAATATCCAAAAACCATATTGAAATAAGCCCCGGGGAATACGGAATTAATGATCGTACTATTGTTAGTGAATATATTAATGAAGTATCTTCGATGAATAATATTGTGAATGGAAATAAGAAGAATATTATTGTATGGAATATTGACAAAATAGGAAATATTGCATTTGAGTCTTTGCATAATATTATAAAGACGAATGAAGATACTGCGAATTTTATATGTGTAACACAGAGTTTAAATAAGATTGATAGATCAATTTTTGGATCTGTAACATTATTGAATATAGAGAATCCAGATAGAAATTTTTATTTGGATTTTTTTAGGGAATTCAATGATGATTTTAAGATACAGGATAATTCAGTGGATGAAATTTTGGATAATATAAAATTGGGATACATAGAATATAATTTTAATAGTTTTCTTAAAAACATTGGAATTTTTTATAATTTCAATTTAGATAAAACCGATAATTTCGAAAATAGTTTCATAAAATTTATTGAAATATTATATTTAAAAATTACGACGAAAAATCGCATAAGTGATACTTTTATTGAAGAAATCAGAAATTTGTTGTATGATTTATACGTTTATCATTTTAGTTATGAGGATATTATAAATTTGTTTATAGATTTTTGTTCGAATGATGATAGTATTAAGGAGGAGAATAAGTTGAAGATTTTGGATATGGCCTGTTATTTTAATTTAACATCAGGAAAGGGAAACAAACAGATAATTCATTTGGAGGCATTTTTGTATAATTTTATAAACATTTATTTTTATGGAGATTTAGTTAATAATTTTGGGAAGAAGATTGATAAAAAACCTTTAGTGATTGAAAAAGTAAAGAAACTACGTAAAACTAAGGCTTAAAAATTATGTGATAAATAAGGAAAATGAATAATCAAGAAAATCCATATAATATTCTGGGAGTTGAAAAAAATGCATCTGACGATGAAATAAAAAAAGCATATAGAAAACTTGCTATTAAATTTCACCCAGATAAAAACCCTGAAAATCCACAAGAAGCAGAAATTGAATTTAAAAAAATAGCAGGCGCATATGCAATTTTGTCAGATCCGGTGAAGAGGAAAAATTATGATTTGGGTATACCATCAAATTTTGGGGATGCATTTGGGGGTAATTTTGATCCATTTTCGATATTTAATACTTTTTTCCAGAATCAAAATTTGGATTCATTTATAAATGATTTTTTTTCGGGGCAATCAGGGAATGCCTTTGCAGGGGCTTTTGATGATATAATGGGTGGTCCTGATATTAAATTCACAATTCATACTTTTACAAAAATGCCAGAAATGGGAAATATGGAAGGTATAAATTTTTTTGATTTGAGTAAGAAAATTGGTGAAAATATTGAGAAAATGGGAAAAGTTCAGGAAAAACTTAATAAATTCTCAAATATACCATCTAAAAATTATGGTGATAATTTGGAGATAGAGATGAAGAAGAAAGTTGATAAATTGGAGAAGGAAAATGATAAACTGCATCATCGTATTGAATTATTAAAAAATTATAAACAGAAGAAGAAATTTGAGAATATTGAAAAAAGATTAATGATACCAATTGAAGATTTAATTGAAAAAAAATCAAAGAAAATTAAATTTATACGCTATATCAAAAATGAGGGAGATAAAAGTTATGTAATGGAGGAGGTGAAATATTTATTTAATTTAGAGAGTGATTTAACAAAACTTGTTTATATTTTTTCTGGAGAGGGTCATAGAGATTATAATTATGAAGAACCAGGAGATTTGATTATTCGATTACAAGTTTATAACAATGTTATAAGATATAATAATTTAAAAGAAATTTTGGTTGTACCAATTTCATATAGGCGTTTGAAGAAGAAGATGAAAGATGGGAAAAATATATTAAATATTGCTGAAAATCTTTTAGAATTATCAGAAAAACTTGAAGATAATAGGATAATTATTTATAAAAAAATTGTTTTAATTTTGACGGATAAGATTGGTGAGGTTTATAGGCATTGGAAAATTGAGAGTGGTGATGGAGAAAAGATGGAATCTGAGAGTGATATAAGAGAGAATTGGGAAATGATTTTTAATTATTTATAATTTTTTTATATATTATTTATATAAAATGCAGAATAATGATTTTAAAAATGTAGATTTTATTGATATGTACTTTGATTATATAAAAAATTATCAGAGATCAATTAAATTATTTGAAAAAAAAGAATTTGAACCGATTGAGAAAGAAGAATTGATCCGTTTATTTAAGAGATCTCCTTTTTTATCACAAGATTTAGGAGATAAGTTAGAAAAAAAAATTTTATCAGAACATATACGTGATTATATATATAAATTAGATCTTAGTCAAGGAACTATTTTTTTCCATTTTGTTACTGATAAAAATATTAAAACAATTAATAAACTTGCAAAATATTATTTTTTTGTTTTATTTTTACGATTAAACTATAATAATGTTTATAAAAGATTAAATTTTCCGGAACATGTTTACATAAATATTGTTGCACTTGATGAGCCAAAAAGAATATCAGTTCCGATTACGATAGATGATATAAATAGTGCGTCGACAATAATATTTGAAAATTTGTATGGCGGACCAATTTTTATATGGAGGGAGGATGAGTTAGAGAAGGTAATAATACATGAGACATTGCATAGTATGCATTATGATTGGGATTTAACGACACAAAAGATGAATGGAAATATTTTAAAAATTGCAAATAATATTAATGGTGGAAGAGATTTGTCAGTAAATGAGGCATATACTGAATTATGTGCGAGTTTTTTAAGGGCATTGTTTGAGTTGGGTGATAGACAAATGGATAAAAGAACTGCAAAGAAAAAGTTGAAGGATGTTTTGGAAAAGGAGTTGAAACATTCTTTCGAAAATTGTGGAAAATTATTATTTAAATATGAAATCGATGATTTTTCAAAATTAATTAGTGGGGAATGTAATTACAAACAAGAAGCAAATGCATTTAGTTATATTATTGTAAAAACTGGATTACTATGGTCAATTTTGGAAAATTGTAAGAGTAGAATTGATAAGCATACGGATAAGTTAAAATGTTTAGAGGATTTTTTGGGATTAGGTTTTTGGGGATCAATTGGGGGAGATTATCAGAGGTTGGTGGAGGAAATTTTAGAGAATGAATCATTTATAAATTTAGTAAATAAAAATATCAAGAAAAAAGTGGGAAGACCCGAGAATTTGTTTTTTACAATATTTTAATATATTTTTCATAAATATGGAAAAAGTTTATGAAGAATTGATTAAAATGATCGCAAGTCGACATACAGAAGTTGGAAATTGGCAAAAAAGAAGAATACCCACAATTTATTACATCGGAATGCAGAAATGTGCAAGTACTGCCCTAAAATTTGGTTTCCCAGATCATAGTGTTGCACATTGGCATTGTCGAGAACACTTCGAAAGAATATACAAAACAAAATTACTCTCCAAATACAATATCGATCTTTACGATATTATTTTATATATTGGTAACAAATTTAAATTTAAACCATTAATTATTGAATGTATTAGAGAACCTGTTGCGGTGACTCTTTCACTTGCTGTTCAACATTTAAAATTATTTAGACCTGGATGTAGATGTGGTTTATGTCACTGGAAAAAACATAATAGGAGACTTGATGAAAATTTTATTAAAACAGTTAAGAAAACAATTAATGTAAATGATTGGTATAGTTGGATACAATCCATTCCAAATTGGAAAAAGTTTTTCAACAAGAATGTGATTGATATTTTTAACAAAAAAACGAGAAATATATATTGTGAACTTGAAAAAGTTAAATTATTATTTTTTAGGTTTGAAGAGGTTGGACTTAGACCTGAATTGTTCAAAATAATTAATTATAGATATCGAGAAAATAATTTAAACACAACCGAAAACGATAAAAGTGTTGCCCATGTTTATCAATATATTAAAGATAAAATTACTTTTACAGAAGAGGAGTTAGACATTATTTATAGTGATTATCGTGTAAGAAATTTTTATAATGAAAAAGAATGTACGATATTTAAGGATAAATTTTTAAGAAGAAAAACGGAAATTTCTTTACCAGTAATTGAAACTAAAGAAATTGAAGAAGTTAATGAAATACCGACAGATATTCCTGTTGATATCCCAGTTGAATTTCAGGATGATGATATTAACACCTTTCAACCAGATTATAATATTGATAATTCACAAAATGAAAATGGTGAAGATGTCTTCTTACAAAATATTAAAGAAAAATTATCAGATAAAATCAAAGAAAAAGCAGAATATTTAGAAGATGAATTCATAAACACAATGGTTGAACATATAATGTTAATTGTTAAACAGGAAAATATATCAATTATACCAGATAATACTATTCAAGATAATATACAAGAAAATGAAAATGAAAATTCAAATGAGATGAACCAGGAATCAATAAATGAATGTGTTGAAAATGGAATAATTGAAAATAAGGATGAATCAAATTATAAGGAAAATTTGAATGAAACAAATTTAGAAACATTAAATGAGAATGTTGAAAATAATGATGATGATTTTATAGAAAATAACCTTATCAATGATTTTCTTGATGAATTAATTGATGATGGTATTTTGGATAATGAAATAATTGAAAAAATAGAAGCTTTATAATTCAGAAAATTATTTTTATAGAAATATATAATAACATTCTTATTGTTATTATACTCAAATGGGTATTAAAAATTTAAATACTATACTCAAAACAATTGATGAATTCCCAGAAATTAAAATACAGCAATTGGGGTATTCAGTAGTTGGAGTAGATTTTTCATTATTTATTTATAGATTTATGTATAATCGCAATAATCCTTTTGAATGCTTTTTAAAACAATTAACACTCTTTTTTAATTACAATATTTTACCGGTTTATGTTTTCGATGGAATAGCGCCGGAGGAAAAAAATGACCTTTTAAATAAAAGAGCAAATAGACGCGATAAAAATGCTGAAGAATTAAATAAATTAATTGAATTAAAAAACATTGGTATGGAAAATTTGGATGATGACATAGATAAATTGGAGAAGAGATGTGTTAATATTCCCAGAGATATTTACCAAAATTTAATTTATTTTTTTGACATATGTGGACTTCCTATAATTCAAGAAAACTACGAATCTGATTGGATACTCGCAAAACTCAGTCAAAATAAACTTATCGATCTTATTCTCTCCGAAGACTCCGATATTTTCGTGCATGGTGGTCTCAACCTAATGAAAAAATTTTCCCTTAACAATGAAAGCACAACTGTCTATGACCTTAACACCATATTAAAAAAACTGGATATTAATCACAAACAATTCATCGATCTCTGCATACTCTGCGGCTGCGATTACTGCCCAAAAATAAAAAATCTTAACGCAATTAAAGCATACGAACTCATAAAAGAATGCCAATCTATCGAAGAAATTATCTTAAATAATCCATCTCTCTCAATAGATATGCAAACTATTCAAGCAGCAAGAAATGTATTCGAAAAAAAAATATGCCCATTACTCCTCGAAAAATTATCAAATAAAATAATAAAAAAAAAATTTCAATATGAAAATATCGAAAGATTTTTAAATAAAAATATCGACAGAAAATACCTAATCCAACCATTCATACGGTCCTGTCGAAAATTTCTATATAAATAAATGCTTTATGTACTTCTGCAAATTAAAACATTTATAATCAGAAAAACCATCTTTATCCGGCTTCTTATCAATCTGCTCCAAAGGCAACAATATCTTCTTTAAAGCATCATCCTGCGTAAAATACTGCTTCTTCTTCTTCTGTAATCCCATGTCCCTAATATACCTATTAATAATCTTCGTCGCCGATGGCCTATTAATCATCCCCTCCTCATCCATCGGCTCAAACTTCGATTCCTCCTTTGCCTCCTCCTCACTCACAATTGTATTTATTATCTCCATCACCTCTGGCCTCTTAAAAAAATCCATCAACTCCTTCCTCACCTTCGTCTTCTTCGCAAAACCAGACGGTTCCCTCTCCTTCTTCTCACCATCCCCTCCAACCTTCCTCACTCCCCTCACCCTCTGATTCTTCCTCAAATGCCTTATAAACTTCACCACCTCCTTCTCATAATGCCTCATATCATTCTCAATGTTCTTTATATTCACCCTCAAATTATACAATGACATCATAATCGTCTGCGCTTCCACATTCAACTCACTTATCTTCAATAAATCACTACTATCATCATTCACTAATCCTTCCTCCACCTCACTCATTGACATTCTATACCATATTATGGTATAATCTTTTTAAATCGATTTCAAAAAAAAATATGATAATTATATTTTTAGTGAAAATAAAATATTATAGAAAGTAATGAAAGACCCAGACATTATGATTGGAAAAATTATTATGGGATTTATATTATTTCTTCTTCTTATCATTCCCTACTATTACATCATTAATTACATCAGATTAGTATCCCAATGTGAAAATATACCTTCTCTTCCACCCATCCAAACTTCCAAAAAATGGAAAATTATTCTTATCATTCTCGGTGTTATCGTTCTTCTCTCCTGTTTAGCCGCACAAGCAATGAACCATTCCTACCCAATCTCAAAATTCAAATTAAAATCAGAATTCTAAAAAACCATTCTATATCTAATGTAATAATCCATATTTTCCATCTTTATATCAGGTAAATTAAACTCATCATCCTCTCCCTCCCCCAGTGCTTTATATAAATCATAAAAATCACTTCGTTTCACTCTTTTCCCATCACATTTAACCCAACTCTCCAAAAATTTATCACTCATCTTCACCTTATCCCAATATCCCCTTATCTCACCTATCTCACTCATCCTCTCACCATTCACCTCCAACCGATTTACCCTCAAATTACCCTTGAACTCAGCATCTCCACGCACCAACATCTCCATATTCACCTCCATCTTTTGTCCAGTTCCTTCCTCCCCAAATCTCACACTAGACATAAACTCCACCACACCATCCCTCCTCTTCGGTATCATATAATTCTGATTCAAACCCAAATTTAAAGTCTCACCCAAATTAACTACCTGTGTGCACGTAAAAACTGGGTCTGATGATATCTTTATAAATGGTAATCTTATCTTCTCATTCGTTATCGTCCCATCCTTTAATTTACCAGTGGTCACACAACCCTCACACAACTTACTCTCCGTTATTATCCCCTCCATCAACTTATTCCCCTTTATCGAAAAATTCACCAAATGTTTATCCTCCACACAACTCACCCCCAAATGCTGCGACTGAATAGCCCCTTTCCTTATCGCCAAACCTCCGACACAACCCTCCCCAAAATGCCTCTCATGTATAACTTTCTCTCCAATCTTACTCATATCCACACAACCATCATCCAAATGTACTCCCTTCACACTCCCATCATTTATATGCCAATCCATTATACATTTCCTCACAATATGTCTATCCGTCACACTCTGATCTTTCAAATGACTTCCTCCAATCGCATCCTCCTCAATATGCAACCCTCCTATTATATTCATCATCAAATGCTCCTTCCCTATCACCTTCTCCTTCAAATGCTCCCCCATCACGATTCTTCCATTCAAATGCCGAGCCTCTATAATCTTGTCGTTCAAATGCAACGACTTTATCACATTATTACTCAAATGTTCAGACAAAATAATTTTCTCCCTCAAATTCTTACTATCCACTATCTTCTCCTCCAAATGATTGCCACCAATCTGCCCATCACTTATATGTTCACCCATAATACACCCCTTCGTTAAATGTTTCTGCATAATTATAGCAGGTTTTAATGTCGTCACTCCTACACATTCATTGCCCAACTCCTTATCTGTTATTATGCCCGGAGAAAAATGATGATTCTTCAAAAATCCATCCTTCAAATGCATATCTCCGATAGACTTCGCCATTATATGATGCGTATTTACCACCTTATTTCCCAAATGCGATCCTTCAATCTGCCCTTCTCCAATATGCCGAGATTCTATCGCAGCATTAGAGATATTTTCTTTAGTAATGCAATTCGCTGCCAAAAAAATATTCTGAATTGATTTGTCCCTCAACCTGAACCTGTCCTTCTCCTCAAAAATATTAACATCATATTTCAAACAAATCTCCTTCCCACTTTTTACAATAGATCCCTTATATTCCAAAGACTCGATGCCATTAATCTGCACAAAACTTATTCCATCTTCTTTATCAAAAATAAAATATTCAGATTGTCCATATCTTCCTTCTTTCACGCATACTTTTGCTGGTGCCTGAATATTACTTACATTCCTTAAACGTAAATGAATCCTCCCATCAACTTCCTCCACCCTCATTATCTCCAACAACTCTATTCTCTGTCGCATCATTATAAACAAATACTTCTTCTCTTTCATATCTCCAATATTTCTCTGCAAAATTAATTCAGTAAAATCTTCCTTATCATTAATCAATCCATCTCCTTCCATAAAAAGAAAATCACTTACATAATAATTTTGCAATCCTTGACACATTTGATCCACATATTTTTTCGTTGCAACTTCGTTATTAAATATGGGATCACTAACATTTTTAATGGTAAAACGATTTTTATTTCCATCTGGAAAAATAATATCTCCATTAATTTTTAAGTTGGCTATTGATAAATCTTCAAGATGGATTGGATCATAACTTTCACTATGCAATTTCTCCAATCTAAAATCCCTTGTTTCAACATTATAATAAAAATGCGTCTCCATATTATTATTTTTAAACGTCAAGGGACAATTTATTTTAATTTTATCAACTGATGTTAGATCAACTTTTTCTTCTTTCTTTTCTTCAATTATCTCTTGAGCTCCAGAAAATTTTATCCATTTTTCACCATCAAATCCCTCAAAACTATTTTCCCAGAATCGTATGGCACCCGGCTTTTTCTTACCAATATTCTCCGTCAAATGCAAACCTCCATCCACTTTTAACTCATCCATCACAAATAATTTCTTTTCCACCAAAACATCTCCCCCAACTTCCAATGTCTTCCTGGGATTTATTTTATTTATTCCTATCCTATTTCCTTCTGTATATAACACCCCATCACTATGATGCCAAAAATTATCTTTTGTAAAACTCACCCATTCATCTCCATTATATCCCATAAATTGACCATCACGAAAAGATAGTGTCCCGATTTTTTTTTGATTAGTAGGACCGACTATAATAGAACCTAAAAAATAGGATTGTTTTTTGAATACGGAACCGCCTTCGACGATTAATGGTGCTAAATCTAAACTACGAACTTCTTGGTCATTAGCAATATGAATTTTATTGTATTTTTTAGATTCTAAAAATGAATTTTGATACATTTTTAAAATAAATATTAAAATTGTTTTAAGCTTTTTACGGATCAAAACTTCACAGTTCTATCATCCAAATTTCCAAACATATCACTCAATTTATCCACATTATAATTCGCATTCCTCAACTCCTCAATCTGATTATTCAAAACCAAAACCTTTTCTCCCAATCTATCCCTTATCTTCATAAATAATTCGTCCTCAACTTCTCCAATCTCCATCACCATATCCTTCATACATGATAATACCGCCCCAATTTGATTTGGTATCCAAGAAATAATTGGTGTACCACCAGTTGCCACTGCATATTTTGTATTTTTCATAATATAATTTGTGACAAAGTGGAAATGTCCGGATCTGAAAAAATAAACTTGTTCAACAATCGCCAACAATAATATCTTTTCCTCTAATGAAAGATTTTCCTTAAATTTCGGCGACTCATTTTCCAGATCAATAAAATATTCCTGCACACATTTCGGCCGATAATTCCTTAAATCCAGCAAATACCGTGTCAACATATTATCTGGATAATATTTTATAATTCCTGTGAAAATATCCAAAGATGGAATTATATTATCTTGAGCACCTGTCTGCCCCCTATATTTTCTCTTTTCTTCTCCACATCCCTCATATACCACTCCCTCCCCAAAAATATCAGTATTTCCCTCAATTCCCATAATAAATGCCCGGAAATCATTATAATTCTTCGGATTACTCGCTTTCCACATAGTCCTCCTTCTCTCATTCATTTCCCTTATCGTCTCCAATACTTTTCTCAATCCATTCAAATGATCTCCTCCAATTGTCTCCATAATTCCTTCTACCAACTTTGGCGAAACCTCATTGATATAAACGTGATTCATTATAAATCCCACCTCATCCTGTCCACCCGTAAAACTACAAGCCATTTTCAAATTATCCCAATGCAAAGTTCCATCCTGATTTATTTTAACATAATTTCCCAAAGAATACCCATAATGATAATCCATCCATGGAGTAACTTTCAATTTATCACTGACTGCCACCAATGGCATGGCCAATTGTTTGGGTAAAATTTGATGAGCCTTTCCATATTTTCCATCAGAATCCTTATTGAAATGTGCCGGTGCTAATAAATATGCACTTGTCAAAAAACAATATGCACGAAATAAAGCCTGAAGAACTCTCTTATCATCCTCCACCTTAACTAATTCGACCATATTATCTAAAGTTGCAATTGCATATTCAATTAATCCACTTTCCTTTAATAAAGATTTGTCTAAGTCATTGATAAGAATTTGAACATTTTTATATTTTTCAGGAAGTTGATGTAGAGGTTCGAAAATTGGAAGAAAACCGTGTTTGGATGATACTGAAAAAATTCCATCTGAATATTCTTCTTTCATTATTAATAATTAATTATAATATATTTTCTTTAAATATATTATGAATCCTCCAAATGTCGCTGGAAATTGGGCTGTTGAAGAAAATTATGTAAGTGATAATAATACCATCTTCACTCCAACCAAAATAACTTACACTACCAAATTTGAACAAAACGGACGTTTTGTATCCAGTAAATTTGGAAATATTAAATTCCTTGGCGTCTGGAAATTTAACTGCAAATCTGGATGGGAACTTTACATAATTTCAGATGATGACGATAATGACACATTTATTTTATCTCCATTATGCGTTAAGAAAAATATTGTTAACAAAATGGATTATATCAATTTTGAAGCCGGCCAAAGTAGAACAAATCCTAGACAAATCGCACAAGTTGCTTATGCAACCTGGAAACGTATTTAGATGTAATAAGTATATGGACCAAATCCACATACCTTCACATCCTTCTTTAAAGGTTCCCCATCAAACGCCGTATTCTTTCTTTCTCCCTTTACTTCCCAATTAAATCTACAGACTTTATTATAAGTGTTATCCAAATAAACTCTTATCATATTTTTCGATTCAAATATTTCTCCTCCCAATCTAAAAAATGGCTCACCAATTACTGTCAACTGCAATGTCGACGATCCCGGTTGCACCAATTCCCCATAAAAATCCGGCAAATCCACATCCACATATTTACGTCCGATTTCAATAATATTTACACCACGATAAAATACATCTGCAGTTGCTCCTTCCAAACAGGCATGCACCAAATATCGATCCTCAATCGTCGGATGTTGAATTGTAAAATTCTTCACTGATACCTTTTTCTTTGTCAACATACTTCCATCATTA
>Ga0172362_10003384_pt1 | contig 13736 bp, 12 predicted proteins | sample LakKivs1_kivu2a2_FD_114534 | JGI IMG/M metagenome (GOLD analysis project Ga0172362, IMG submission 114534) | Sediment microbial communities from Lake Kivu, Rwanda - Sediment s1_kivu2a2 | ecosystem: Environmental > Aquatic > Freshwater > Lake > Sediment | place: Rwanda: Western Province, Lake...
ATAAAAAATTGCGAATCAAATGGTTTTATTGAACAAGCCGATCCGGATGCAGTATCTTTTCATGCTAAAAATCGCGGCAGAGATCAGGTCGGAACACTTGGCAGTGGCAATCATTTCTTGGAAATTCAAAAAGTTGATGAGATTTTTGATGAAAACACAGCCAAAAAATTCGGATTATTCAAAAATCAGGTTGTAATGATGATTCATACTGGTTCACGCGGATTAGGTCATCAAATTGCCACTGACTATATCCAAGTAATGATGCGGGCAATGGGAAAATACAATATTTCTTTGCCCGACAGGGAATTGGCTTGCGCACCATTTAAATCATCTGAAGGGCAAAGGTATTTTAGCGCCATGTCAGCTGGAGCAAATTATGCTTGGGCAAATCGGCAAATGATTGCTCATTATATTAGAAAAGCCTGGAGAGAGGTTTTGGGAGAAAAAACAAAACTTACAGCAATTTATGACGTAGCCCATAATATTGCAAAATTGGAAAAATACGAAGTTGATAATAAGGAAAAAGAATTGGTTGTGCACAGAAAAGGCGCAACCAGAGCATTTCCTGACCAGCCAGTTTTAATTCCTGGTTCAATGGGTACTGCTTCATATGTTTTGGTAGGCACAGAGCAAGGCAAGGATTCCTGGTATTCGACCTGTCACGGCGCGGGCAGAACAATGTCGCGCCATGCAGCTACCCGGGCTTTATCCGGACAAGAAATTATTAACCAATTAAAAGCCAAAGGAATTTTGGTCAAATGTTACAGTATGCGCGGAATTGCTGAAGAAGCACCCCAAGCATACAAAAACATTGATGAAGTGGTTGAAGTCGTTCATCAAGCCGGCTTGTCTAAAAAAGTGGCTCGTTTAGTGCCTTTAGCAGTAATTAAGGGAGAATAGATTTTTCTATATGAAAATCCCCGGATGGGTTCATCGCGGGGATTTTGGTTTTTTGAGCGAGATTTTCTTTTTGGGAAAAGGAAGGTCAAATTGGATGGTTTCTGGCTGGGACTTGATTCTTGATAGGTCTTGTCTTATCCACCATTCTCTTAATTCATCTCTGGGCCTGAATTCTCGACAAAGTTGATCATAGTCGCATATTCCACAGAATGAGCTGGGTCTTGGAGAAAAGGTCTTTCTTTTGATGTCTTCAGGGTTTAGCCAGCGGAAAGGAAGGTCTTTCCATTGGGGTTGTCTAGGATCGAGGATGTTTTGGACATATACCCGCGCTTCATCCAGCCAGCATCCTAATTGCAGATAGTCAGATTCGGTTTTTGGAGGAAGAACGATTTGTTCTCCTGTGTTTAAGTGAACTAATCGCATTCTGATTGGATCTTTACCCACAAGTTTAAGTAAACCAAGATTGTAGAAAGAAAATTGGATATCCCTGATTAGTTCTTGTTCCCCGGGTCTTTTGTATCCAGTTTTATAATCCCAGATTTCTACCTCATTGTTTTCGACTGGCTGAATCCTGTCTATTTTCCCGGTGGTTCTAATGCCTTTGAATATAAGATCAAATCTTTTTTCTACTTTTGGCTTAGGCAATTCACCAGTGCGATAAGGAAGATTTTCTATGTAGAATCTTTTGAGGATTTGTATACCGGTAGCCAGATATTTTTGAGGGTCGTCCGAGTTTTTCATTCTGATTCTGGTTCCGTATTTTTCTCTTAAGGTGTACTCAAGCCAATAATATATCCAGGTCTTGATGAATTTTTCTAACGACTTATAGCCGTGCGGCAAGCTAAAAAATGTTTCAACCATATGATGAATAGCGGTACCGAATACTTTGGGGATACCCTGAGGAACTTTTTCTTTCATTCCCGAAACATACTCAAAATAAAAACTCAAAGGGCACCTGAAAAGACATTCTAATTTAGACGGACTCCATTTTTCCCAGGGTGGGATAATTCTTCTTCCCATTTTTACCTCCCTAAAACGAAATTTTATTTTGTTCGGGCCGTCCGATCCCTTTCAGGGATCTAGGATCAGGCCTTTTTAAGGAACTGTGTTTTTAATCTACCACCTCTTGGTTTAAAAGTCAAAAAAGTATATGATAAGAATAAGATGAGAAATATTTTTTCACTTCACGTTGAAACAAAAGTAAGCTTAGCCGTTATTACCATGGCAGTGATTATTTTTTTAATCACAGTTTTTAAGAGCTTAGATAATTTTAATAAATTTATTGACAATATAAATAAGTATGAAACGGTACGCGTCCAAACAAACCCATAAAGGAAGAACTGCCTATCGCACGCCGAGTGTTTTCAGATACCAATCTGTGTTGAGAAATTTGAGAAATAAAAAAAATTATGAAAACCGGAATCGCTAGTTTTCCTTTGGATTATGGCATTTGCCCGAAATGGTTATTTGAGAGAATGGCCCGACTTTCGCGCTCAATTGTTCAGGCAATAGTAGCTGAATTTGGAGCCGAAGAATTTCTAAAAAGATTATCCGACCCAATCTGGTTTCAATCGTTTGGATCTGTCCTTGCTTTTGATTTTAATAGCTCTGGTTTAACCACCACCACTTGCGGGGCATTGAAAATGGGAATTTGGGGCCTGGAAAAAGATCTTGGACTTTTTATTTGCGGCGGAAAAGGAAAAACTTCTCGTAAAACACCCAGTCAAATTATTGAATGGGCGGATAAATTGAATTTTTCCCAAAATTTGGCGGATAAATTGGTTTATTCTTCGAAAATCAGCGCCAAGGTTGATAATACGGCTATTCAGGATGGATTTCAGCTTTATCATCATACTTTTCTTTTTACCAGAAAAGGAAACTGGGCAGTGGTTCAGCAGGGGATGAATGAGCAAGTTGGTCAGGCCAGGCGTTACCATTGGTTATCGGAAAATATTAGCGATTTTACAGAAGAACCGCACACAGGAATTTCTTCAAATATAAAAGTAAAGCCTCTTAACCTGACTGCAAAACAAAGCAAGAAAAATAAAGAAATTAGCACTGAATTAGTTAGGGATGGTTATAAAACTTTAATAGATGATTTACAAATTATAAAAGAAAAACAAACCGGTCAGGCCAGTTTGTTTAAAAAATTAGAGATGCCAGGCGATGATGTTTTACCGAAATTAACTGGTGAAATGGATTTCTCTAAAAGTAAATATTTAGAAAAGATTTTATTTCAAATTTATGAAAAGTCGCCAAACAATTTTGAACAGCTTTTAATGACTGAAGGGGTGGGTCCAATGACCATTCGGGCATTATCTTTGGTTTCAGAATTGATTTATGGAGCTAAGCCATCTTATGAAGACCCGGCACGATATAGTTTTGCTTTTGGCGGCAAAGACGGAGTTCCTTTTCCAGTAAATAGACCAGTTTATGACAGGACCCTGGATATTATTGAAAAAGGAATTAAAAAAAGCGACCTAAGCCGCCGAGAAAAAGAATCGGCTCTCCATCGTTTCATGGAGAGCCTTTAGGGAATTGAAGCTGGACAAGAACTGTTCTTGTAAGTAGCTTTGAATCGATCGCCGAATCGAAAACTCTATCTGGGTCATGTTTTCCGGGAGTATTTCTTAACCGCGCCCTTGCCTCGGCCTCGCAGGTGGCTATGACGGTTTCTTGTTGCCACTCTGCCCCCTTTGTTTCTTGATAGTAATGAACGTACAGCATTTCCCTTGGACGAAAATTTCTTTTCATTCCAACCTCCTTAATTATAATTTTATCATAATTAAATTAAAAAGTCAAGTTTTTACATGGGGAAAATACAAAAATTAAAAGAACAGAAAAAAATGGACGAGATATTTCAGCAAAGGGTTAAACATGAAAAGAAGAAAAAACTGGAAATTATTCTGATTGTTATTATTCTGGTTATACTTATCGGCGCGGGTGCTATTTTTTATTTTTCTCGCATAAGTAGAGAAAAGTATTTTCTTAGCGCAATCATTGAAACGGAAAAAGGAAATATTGAATTGGAATTAGACAAAAAAGCCGCTCCAAAAACCGTGGAAAATTTTGTGAAATTAGCCAAAGATGGATTTTATGATAATACAAAATTTCATCGGGTAGTTGAGGATTTTGTCATTCAAGGAGGCGACCCCTTAAGCAAAGACGATGACCCGAATAACGATGGTCAGGGTGGCCCAGGATATACTTTTGAAGACGAAATTAATCCCAAATCCCTCGGTCTTTCTGATGAGGCAATAAATCAATTGCAATACCAGGGTTATAAATTTAATTACAGTTTAAAGTCGATTCCTCATAAAGTAGGCGCAATCTCAATGGCTAATGGCGGGCCTAATACCAATGGCAGTCAGTTTTTTATCATTACCACCGAAGATCAACCTGATTTAGACGGTCGCTACACTGCTTTCGGGAGGGTGGTTGATGGCATGGACGTAGTGCGTCAGATTAAACAAGGTGATATAATAAATAAAGTAACGGTTAATAATTAATTCACCCTGTTGAATGTTTCTGCTTGGCGGGATTTGACGGGGCAAGCAATATGTTTGAAAATTTTAAAGCGAAAACAAAAGAATACAAAATTTTTCTAATAATTTTTTCAGGAATTATCATTTGTTTATTTGTGGTTTTAATAGTTTCTGGTATTTTTGGAATTATTAATAAGATTAAGTTCGGCGACGAGAGGGTATATAGGGATACTATTAGTATTCAGGGGCAGGGCAAGGTCTATACCAAGCCAGATATTGCTATTGTTGATTTGTCAGTTGTTACCGAAGGTAGAAACATTAAAGATGTTCAGGATAGAAATACAAAAAAGATGAACGGGGTGATTGAATTCTTGAAGGGTTTTGAGATTGAGGATAAAGACATAAAGACCATCAATTACAATATTTATCCTCGCTATAATTATGAAAACAGAGCGATTCCTCAAATTATCGGTTATGAGATTACTCAAACCTTGGAAGTAAAAATAAGAAATTTAGAAAAAATTGGTGAGATTTTAGATAAAAGCGTAGGTGCTGGTATCAATCAAGTCAGTTCTTTGCGCTTTTGGGTTGATAAGGACGAAGATCTTAAAGCCGAAGCTAGAAAATTAGCCATTGAAGATGCCAAGAAAAAAGCAGAGATACTTGCTTCTAATCTCGGCATAAAGTTAGTTAAGATTGCTGGATTTTCAGAAGACACTGGTTATTATCCTATACCCATTTATAAAGAGGCGATTGGTATGGGTGGCGGGGGTACGGTGCCAGATATTCAGACTGGCGAGAATGAAATTATCGTGAATGTGAACCTGATTTACGAGATAGATTAATGCAATTCAAAATACCGAAAAATACAGATAAAATTTCTTGGACAAACCATTCAATAGATAAAATGAGATATTATGGATTATCCGAGACGCGTTTAAAAAGAGTGCTAAATAATCCAAAAAGAAAAGAATTGGGCATTGCCCCAAATACCATAGCAGTTATGCAACCGGTGAATTCAAGGCATACTTCAGAAATATGGGTCATGTACCAAATAATAAAGTCAAAAGTCAAAAGTCAAAAGTCAAAATTAAGGATTATTACTGCCTGGAGGTATCCGGGCAAGAGCCCGATCCGAGGCCCTATCCCAATTCCTGCGGAGATTTTAGAGGAATTGGGTGAAATAACTATTAATAATTAAACTATCATGTTTGGAAGGTTTAAAAAATTTATTTTAAAAACCAAAGCCATAATTATAATTTTACTTGTTTTGGTAATTGTCGGCTGGGGGTTTATGATTTACTTTGGCATCAAAGCCAATAAAGTGGGAAAATTGACCTCGGCCAGCTGCCTGGAGAAATTATCTAAAGTCAATACTTACGCAAAGTTGTTGGACGAATCGAACAAACTTTCCCGACAAGGAAAAAGCCTGGATAGCTTAGAAATGAATGTCAGGGCTTTAAATAACGGAACGCTTTTGGCCGAATGGCAGAATGTTGTTTTTAGCGGAAACAGAAAAGAAGATTTGAACAGTTATTTCGACGTGATAATTGATTCATTAAAGTTTTTTTCTAAATGAAAGAAATTAGGTTATCGCCTTCAAGTTTAAATCTGTTCTTGGAATGTCCGAGGTGTTTTTGGTTACAGATAAGGGAAGAAATCCATCGTCCCAGGGGGGCATATCCCTCGCTTCCCACGGGGATGGACAGCGTGATAAAGGTTTATTTCGATAAATATCGTGAAAAGGGCAAATTGCCACCGGAACTTGAGGGAAAAGTTAAGGGGAGTCTAGTACGTAACTATGAGCTTTTGAAAAAGTGGCGGAACTGGAGAACAGGACTGGAATACAAAGATGAAATGCTGGGGGTTATTCTTTTTGGCGCCTTAGACGATTGTCTGGAAGTCCCTCTGACAAGTTCAGGGCAAGTTCGATATTCTCCTCTAGATTATAAAACCAGAGGTTCTGCGCCGCGGGAGGGAGATTCGGAAAAATACTATGGCAATCAGCTTGATTGTTATGCCTTGCTTTTAGAAGAAAACAATTATCCCGTGGGCGAATTTGGATATTTGATTTATTATTTCCCCAAAGAAGTTAGAGAGAATGGAACGGTTATTTTCGATGTTGAGCCGATAAAACTGAAAATTGATCCAGGAAGAGCAAGGAAAACATTGCAGGAGGCAATAAAGCTTTTACATGGCCCTATTCCGCCCCATCACTCTGAATGCGAATACTGTATCTGGGGAAGAAATAACGGAGATTAAATCTAAAATCAGAAGAAATAGCTATTCCGGAGAATAGCTATTTTGATTTGTAATATGTTATGCTTAAATTAATGAAGCTATATTTTTATGGCGGGGCTGGTGAGGTTACTGGGGTGAAGTATTTACTTCAGGCGAAAATCAGTCCCAAGAAATCAGTAAACATTCTTATTGATTGCGGGATTCTTCAAGGCGGCGAAAAAGAAATGAAGGAGAATTATAAGCCATTCCCTTTTGATCCGAAAGAAGCGGATTATTTATTTGTTACCCATGCCCATATTGACCATGTTGGCTTGATTCCTAAGCTTTATAAAGACGGCTTCAGGGGAGTGATTTTTACCACACCACCGACAAAAGATTTGATGGCCTTGGTTTTGACAGATAGCTGTCATATTTTTGAGAACGAGGCCCGGGCAATCGGGAAAGAGCCTCTTTATAACAGCATAGACCTGAAAGAGAGTTTAAGCCTGATAAGAACATTTGATTACGGCAAAAAAGAAAAATTAGAAGATGAAATATATTTTAAATTTAATGATGCCGGGCATATGTTGGGTTCGGCAATAATAGAGCTTTGGGCTGAGGGTAAAAAAATTGTTTTTTCCGGTGATTTGGGCAATGCTCCTACACCTCTTCTGAATCCGCCGGCAAAAATTACCGAAGCTGACTATATTTTGGTTGAATCTACGTATGGTGATAGGTTTCATGAAAACAGAAACGAAAGGAGGGAAATGTTAGAAAATATTATTGAGGAAACCCATAGCCACAAAGGCGTTTTAATGATTCCTGCTTTCGCCGTGGAAAGAACCCAGGAATTGCTTTGTGAATTAAATGAGTTAGTAGAAAATCATCGGATTCCTCAGTTGCCGATATTTATTGACAGCCCTTTGGCGGTTAAGGCAACTGAGATTTACAAAAAATATCCTGATTATTTCAATAAAGAAGCAGGTAAATTAATTAAAAGCGGTCATGACTTATTCAGGTTTTCCGGATTGAAGTATACAGAAGAAGTAGGGGATTCCAAGGCAATAAACAGAATTATGCCGCCAAAAATTATTATTGCTGGCTCCGGCATGTCGGCAGGAGGAAGGATACTCTTTCATGAGAAATTTTATCTTTCAGATCCTCGAAACTGTCTTTTAATAACCAATTTTCAGGTTAAAGGAACACTTGGTCGTGAAATTATTGAAGGGAGTAAGAGCGTGAAGATTTTTGACGAGAAAGTGCCGATTAGAGCCAAAATAAGTTCAATTGAAAGTTATTCTTCACATGCCGACCAAAAGGCCTTGTATCATTGGTTGAGTAATTTTTCTAAACCGGTTAAACATATCTGGGCAGTCCAAGGGGAAGAAAAATCAGCTGAAACATTAGTTCAATTGGTAAAAGACCACTTAGGTATTCCAGCATCAGTGCCAAAGATTGGAGATATCATAGAGTTATAGTTTGAATTATGTTATAATGCGTATGTAAGACTACAAAAGTACAAATTTTTACAAATCTACAAAACTTATTTGTATATTTGTACCTTTTCGTAATTTTGTAGACACCCAGATGAAGTATAAAATCTGCGTATCAGGAGCAGCGGAGACCGGTCATTGTCAGAAGGGCGCCCTTGAGAAGGCAAAAGAGTTAGGCCGTGAAGTGGTTCGCCAAAATGGGATTTTAATTACTGGTGCCACATCGGGTATTCCTTATTGGGCAGCTATTGGTGCCAAAGAAGAAGGTGGAGTGGTAATCGGTTTATCGCCAGCTGCTTCTGAGCCGGCCCATCTAAAAACCTATCAACTGCCTACGGATTTCCATGACGTTATAATTTACACCGGTTCCGAATATGCGGGCAGGAATCTTCAACTGACCCGGGCTTCGGATGCCGTAATTATTATTTGTGGTCGAATGGGAACCCTGAATGAGTTTACCATTGCTTTTGAAGACCAGAAACCAATCGGCGTTTTAATCGAAACGGGCGGAACAGCAGATATGATAAAGGCGATTGTTAAAAACGCTCATCGGGGACCGGGGAAAATAGTTTATGAGTCAAATCCTCAAAAACTGATTTCTAAAGTAATAAAATTAATCGATAAAGAAAAAAGTAAATAATAATTAATTTAATTTACAAACATATGGCCGAGAAAAAAGCCGCCGAAGGCGAGCCTCGCCAGGGGCGGGAAGAATTAGTTGGTAAAATTACCCATTATTTCGGCAAAATTGAGGTAGGAATCGTTGAGATAACAAAAGGCAGTTTAGCAGTGGGCGATACAATCCATATCAAGGGAGGCAGTTCTGATTTTGAACAGAGTGTTGATTCGATGCAGATAGAACACGAGCAGGTTGAAAAGGCAAAGAAAGGCGACGTGATTGGCCTAAAGGTAAAAGACAAAGTAAGAGAAGGAGACGAGGTTTATAAGATTATCGAATAACAGGACTACAAAAGTACAAAAATCTACAAATGTACAAAATTATTTGTAGATTTGTACTAATTTGTAATTTTGTAGACAGGTATGGACAAGATTGATATTGGGTCAAAGAGAAAATGGTTTATTGTGGGCATTATTATCGCTATTTTGAATCCTATCTTTTCAGGATTAGTTATTTCATATGCCTTTTTAACCGAACCAAGATTGAGGAAAGAGGGAAGAATCCTTTTGATTATCAGCTTTGCTTGGGCAATAGTTTTGGCCTACATTATCGAATGGCTTAAATCCAGGGGCTATATATAAGGATTAGCAAGTAATATAGTGTTTTACGACCATTTTGGTCATATGGTATAAGTAATATGAAGCAATTTTTGTTGGCTGCGGCTGTTTTAATGGCAACAATTGTAGGGGTTGGTATGTTTGGTTTACCCTATGCCGGAGCTCAATCAGGATTTCTGATTGCGGCTGTTTTTTTAATTCTTTTAACCATGATTATGACTTTACTTCATCTCTTTTACGGAGAGATAGTATCTCGAACAAGAGAAAAACATAGGTTGGTGGGTTATGCTGATTATTATTTGGGAAAGAAATGGAGAAACTTGGTTACTGTTTCGACAATAGTTGGTTTTTTTGGTTCTCTTTTGGCTTATATTATTGTAGGGGGGAATTTTCTTCATCTTATTTTTTCTCCCATAATAAATAGTTCTTCAATTGTTTTCAATTTGATATTTTTTGTAATTGGAGCAGTGGCCGTTTATTTCGGATTGCGTCTAATCTCTGGACTTGATTTTTTGATGGGTTTCTTTTTGATTTTGATAGTTTTCTTATTTTTATATTTGGGATTCAATCAAATAAACATAGATAACTTAAAGACATTTAACTGGTCCAATATTTTTATTCCCTATGGTATTATTTTGTACTCGTTGGCCGGAATGGCGGCTATTCCAGAAATAAGGGAAATTTTTTCCGAGAATAATCGAAAATTCTATAAACGAACAATTATTGTAGGTACGGTAATCCCGGCTATTCTTTACCTTGTTTTTATGGGTACGGTTATCGGTTTAACTGGTCTTAATACATCCGACGAGGCCATTAAAGGATTAAGCGTTTTATTGGGTGAAAAAGTTGTTTTTATGGGGGCTTTATTCGGTTTCTTGGCCACGATTACGTCTTTTTTTATTATAGGTCTTTATTTAAAAGAAACCTTTTGGTATGACTTGAAAATCAATAAGAATTTGGCTTGGTTTTTAACCTGTTTTGTGCCTTTGGTTCTTTTGGGGCTGGGTATACACAATTTTATTACCATTATAATTTTGTTAGGTGCTTTAATGGGCGCAATTGAGGGGACCGCCGTGGTATTAATTTATAAAAAGGCAAAAAAATTAGGCAATCAGAGTCCTGATTATAATTTGCAAGAGACAGCAATTTTAAGGTATATTATGATATTGGTTTTTGTATTAGGGTTTATTTATACAGTAGTTCAGATTATTAAATAATGATAAAAACCTTAAAACTTTAATAAACCTTAATAGATCATAGATAATTGGAAATTTAATAATGTGTAATAATTATGTATATTTGAATTAAATCATAATAGATTTTATTAAAGTTTCTTTATTTTTTAGCTATATTGAACCCTTTTATCGCGAATTTTGACTAATTTACTTCAATAAGATAGCCAGGTCTCGACTTTTTGCGGCCTTTTATTGTTTTTGAGCTTTTTAGCATCAAAAATAAGAATAAATTTGGGCACTTTTAAAGCTGGATTTTGTCAGATAAAATTGATGTTAAAAAACCTGAAATTTTGTTCAAAATTTCAGGTTTTTTAACTTTATTTGGGGGTAAAAACAAGATATTAGCACGGCAATTATGTCTATTTACAAAATAGCAAAATAACTTAATTATTACCTCATATTCCCTATGTAATATAAGTAATATTTTAAGCTAAAATGGAGCTAATTTAAGGGTTATTCACAGGTTTGCTCTTGACAAGACATTATTTTATAAGAGTATAATATATATAGAACTAAATAATATTACTTTAAGGGTGTTTCAGCTTGAGAGTTGCAGCTGGATTCTCAAATTAAATAATCACACCTGAGTTTTTGTTTCTACAGACATGACCGGGTGGGGTTGATAAAAATTGGCAGATTGAGAATCCAGCGGAGATGAAAAAGACCGAGACGGACAAAAATAACGAGTATATCTCTCTGCAGAAAGCGGCAGAGATTTATAATTGCACCCAGAAGCACATGAACCTGATGGCTCGCCAGGGTAGGTTAAAGGCCGTAAAACTTGGTCGTAATTGGTTTACCACCATTCAATGGTTAGAGGATTATAAGAATAAATTCAATAATGCTGGCAATAATTCAGAAAAATACATTTCTTTAGGCGAAGCGGCGAGAGTATATGGTTGCACCCAACGACATTTAAGCTTAATTGCTCGTCAGGGCAAGTTAAAAGCAGTAAGAATCGGACGAAATTGGTTCACTACTTTTAAATGGTTGCAAGAATATACAGATGTAACGAAAAAAGAAAAACCAGGTCCTTCGAGATTCGTACCAATTATTTCTTTCAAGAAACTCGTCCTATGCAGTTTGGCTGCATTTTTACTTTTTGGTTTTGTTAGTACTGTTTTTGTGGGGCTGAGAGAAGATACCCTGCCAGGCTCTCGTGTCACCAAAGAAATATTTAGTGCTTATACCTCTTCATTTAAATTAACCAAAGATTCTTTTGAGTCTTTGGTTTTTAATTCGGCCAAATTTATAAAAAATTCTTTTATTAAGATTACTAATAATAATGTTGGAAACATAAACAGTGTTTCATCTCAGGCTTTTTTGGAAACGAATAAAATTCTTTTAGATATTATAAGCATTTCTTTTGGCAAAGACGTTGAGAAAATAGCAAGTGTATTCAGTCCAATTGAAAATTCTATCTTTGATTTTTCTGAGAAATTTACCACCCTCCATCATAAAATAAACAGGCAAGCAGATAAAATGGTTTGGGAGCCGATAAGTCCTTATGCCATAACTATGGGTAAAGGAATTGTGAGGGGCTGGGGAATTGTTAAAGGTATACCGAAATCGATAGCTTATCTGTTCGGCAGAATATTTGATGGTTTTATTGCTTTTCTTGAAAATATTTTTGGAAAATCCGGCTATTTTGTAATTAAGAAAGTTTCAGGGGTAATTGGTTTTGTTGATAATTTCTTTTCTTCAACCAAAAATATTTTTGTTCAGGTCCCCAGAGGTATAAAGAGTTTAGTTACTCTTGATTTTCTCGTTTCGCCTTATCCAACCGGAGTCAGCGACCAAACCTTTGTTTCTCTTCAAGACCTATATCGCCGCTTAACTCAAATGAGAGGATACATAGAGGGAAAGAAAATAGTCATTACCCAGACAACCCAGGAAGTAATCAAAGAAATTATCATCACTAAGCCAATTGAAGTTAGAAAAGAAGTGTCAGTGGTTAAGGAACGGGCCGAATTGGATAAATTAAAAGCCTCAATTTTGGCCGAAGTTGATGAGAAACTAAAAACCATGCAAACGGGCATAGTTTACGATGAGCATATTGAAAATAATTATTATTTCTCAGAGGCAGTCGGAGCTGCTAAAATAGATACCTTTAATGTTGACGTTACTTTTAATGAGAACGTGGACATGAATAAGAATTTAACCGTCTCTGCTCTGATAGTGGAAAACACAGCTACTATTGGTGGCATTCTTTCTTTGGGTAGTTATCTTGATTTCAGTGCCATTGCAACACCCTCCGAATCAGCTGGTAGATTATTTCGAGATTCGGGAGATAATTCTTTATGGTATTACAACGGCTCCGACTGGCTTGATTTGACCGAGGGTACGGCTGGAACTGGTGGAACAAGTTATACTTTCAATAATCCGTTATCGTTAGTGGGTGTAGACGTATCCATTGATTACGCTTCAACATCAGGTGGCGGTTATCTTACTTCTACAGATTACGGGACAATCTTTGACCACATTGCTTCAACCAATGCCCACATTGACTGGACAGCGGCCTCTTCAAGTTTCTTTACCACTGGTAATTTAGAGGCCGATGGAACTGCCAGTATTTCCGGTGTAATTCAATTCGCTTCCTTAATCAATTGCGATACCATAGATACTGATGCGAATGGTAATTTAACATGCGGTACAGATGCAACTAGTGGAGGTAGTGGCATGCTCGCTCACGGTCTCTTATCCGACGAATGGCACAATGACGTAGCTAATGCTTCAGCTTCTCAGGGTTCATTAATCTATGGGAATAGCAGCAATAAATGGGACGAATTGATTCTTGGCGCCTCTGGTTCTTTCCTCGGCTCCGATGGTACGGACGTATTATGGGCAGACACAATGAGCTCTTTAGATATTGATGGGATAGCCAGTATTTCTGGGGCACTCACATCTTACGGAACAATAACCGGTGCCACTTTAACTGACGGCACCTTTTCCGTAACCGGAGGAGCAATCACCGGAGCCACTGGCAATATCTCAATGTGGACCAATAATTCTGGTTATCTTTTGCCGAGTAATGGCTTAGCTGGTTTGGCTGATGTCACCACTTCTTCAGTAGGAGACAATGAATTACTGGCCTGGGATTCAACCACGGCTGACTGGATTAACCAGACCCCAGCTGAAGCTGGTTTGGAACCAGCTGTTTCTTGGGC
>Ga0172362_10003385_pt1 | contig 13736 bp, 12 predicted proteins | sample LakKivs1_kivu2a2_FD_114534 | JGI IMG/M metagenome (GOLD analysis project Ga0172362, IMG submission 114534) | Sediment microbial communities from Lake Kivu, Rwanda - Sediment s1_kivu2a2 | ecosystem: Environmental > Aquatic > Freshwater > Lake > Sediment | place: Rwanda: Western Province, Lake...
ATGGTCAATGCCGAAATCCCGTCAGGGATGCCCAATGGCAGGCATGCTGTGCATAAAAGATTTGAAAACCAGAAAGGAAGGTTTATAATGAATTTGTTCCGCAAGCGTCTTATATGGAATCAGATAATACATAGTTGGGGTTCATAAATTTAATGACGAGGCTTACAATGGGAAGAATACGTCAAATGATCAAGGTTAATGGAAGAGAATGCTGGACATTATTTGATTCAGGTGCTCGTAACACGTATGTTGTTCACTCAGTTTCTTCATTATTGATAACTTCAAAAATCAAGAAACCGTTTCGAACTGCGATAGGTGGCCAGGTTAAAGAGACAACTAAAACAGCAATTTTAGAGGCCGAAATAGAAGGACGACGGATATCCACCCACGCGATGGTTATCGATGAAATTGGCAATGATGAGGATGGAACTCCCATTGAAATTCTTTTTGGTGCATTGGCGATGCAGCAGTGGGGCATTCGGCTGATTCCTGAACAGGAAAAACTGGACCTGTCACATTATCCAGAAGAATTTGTCGAATTCTAAATCGAAGAAAGACCCGAAAGCGGGTTTATCTGAAAACCATATAAAAATAAGTAGGCCAACGGGAGGTCAGAACGATGGACAATGCAGCAACTCTTTCGGTTGGTCCGAATCACCCTGCCTTCTGGATTCTTGGACCATGTTTATTATACTTCGGCTTTCGCATGGTTCGGTGGGTGCATTCCGGTAGGCGTCCTCCCTTGTTCATTTCGACTGTCTTGTTTATTGTTATGATTCTATGGGGTCAAGACTTCCGCTATCTGAATCCCTGGATTGCTGTAGGAGTTCTGGCGCTTCTTGTGGTCGTCGATAGGCTGTCCCCGGCCCTGCTCTTTCCTCCAGCAGTCCCGCTGCAACTCCAACCATACCCATGGCAGTCTTCACCCCCGAGTGCAGAACTGGAAGGCGGCGTACAAAAGGTGGTAATCGAGCCCTACGATGTACACTTCCTCGCCCCGGGCAGTTGGGAACGTGAAGATACCGACCTTGCCCCCGGTGTGGGAAAGGTTGCCATCCAGTTCCGGGGACCCCTACCATATCAGTTCATAACACTCTGGATTAATGACAGCAGCCTTTCTCAGGCTTCACGTGAGCAACTCGTGGCTTATGTCACGACTCAAATTCGAGGACAACATGGTCGACTTAAGGCACTCGGCCATCTGGCTCTCAACAACGGCACTGTGGCAGTGTGGGCAGACTACTCCCTAATGGGTATCCGACGTGAAAGGAGAGTGTTTTTCATTCTCGATTCACTGGAATATGTGGTGGCCTTCTCCTCAAGCCCAGCACGGTTCGACAATGACGTTGGCATTTTCGACGGAGTCCTCGCCAGTTTCAGCGTGAAAGGGTCAAATTTTGTAAGGGGGAGTGAAGAAGATGAAAGAAAGAATAATTGAGGTGGGTCTTCCGATGTTCGTCACCGCTCTCGGTGGATCGTTTGCCGGCGGGTGGCTCAGCATGTTTTGCTTCATCTGGTCGGGTGCGGAAAACCGGACAATCGGGGAAAGTGAAGAAAGGAGAGAAGCCTTTCGACTCACCGTTAGACAAGCAAGCACGTGGGCATTCCAGATCGGAATCGTGCTTGGCCTAATCGTGGCGTATGTTTTCGTCAAAAGCGATCCTAACGCCGTCGTCGGGGCCGCCCATTACGCTTGGGTTGGCCTTGAGTCGATTGAGGTGGGATTCGTCACGGCCTCTGGTTTCTTCGGATACTTTGGTAGTTCTGGCAGACCGGTTTGAACTGATGCTATCATAATCGACAGAACTGGCCAACAAGACGAATGGAGGGGACGCTTAACAGTGCGCCTCATGCTCCACGTTAGGGAGTTGCAAAAATGTGAGGTAGGGATAATATCGCACCGATCACCGGCAGTCCGCTTGGAGATGCCTTACGGCAGTCGTTAGTTTTGGTTTTGAGTCTTAATTGTGGCGTTTTTATCGTTTTTCGGTTGTGCTGCTCGTATTAGGTTATCAGGATATTAGGTTATCAGGCAGTGGGTATCAGGTTATCAGAGTATCAGGCTTATTTTCTCTTTTCCTGATATCCTGATTCCTGATATTCTACATCCTGTTTTCCTGATGACCTGGTTTCCTTATCGAGTTTCGTAACCGCAACCGGTTACAGTTCTTCTATTTTCTTGTTTATAAGGGTCGTGGTTATGGCTGCAAAAAAGCCGTTGTCGATATTAACTACCGTGACGCCGGAGGCCATTTAGGTAAAGTCAAGAACCGCTCGGCTGACCAAATCCAAGAAAATCCTACTCTTAAAATCCTGACCTGTGTTAGACTCTATAAGTATATACGCATATACTTATATACTTTCGCCGGATCAGTTGGCTGAATCTTTGTTTGGGGCTTTAGTACTTCGGTAATTGGTATTTGTTTAGGATTTAGTTCTTAGGATTTCGGACTTTTAATAATCTCTGTGTTCTCGGTGGCCTCTTTGGCTTTTTGATTATTTCTTTGTTTCTATTTTTATATTTATAAGTGTTGCAGTCACGGCGGCGGAAAAGCCATTGTCGATATTGACGACCGTAACGCCGGAGGCGCAGCTATTGAGCATCGTCAAAAGGGCCGACAGCCCCTCGAAACTTGAGCCGTAGCCGACACTGGTGGGCACGGCGATTACGGGACAACTTACCAGCCCGCCTACCACACTGGCTAACGCCCCTTCCATCCCGGCTACAACAATAATAACGTTGGCCTTTTGCAGCTTGGGCAGGTGTTCAAATAACCTGTGCAGGCCGGCCACGCCGACATCGCAGATTAGCTCCGTCCGCTGGCCCATAATTTCAGCAGTGACTTTGGCTTCTGTCGCCACGGGCAAGTCCGCGGTTCCGGCGGTTACGATTGGCAAAACACTTTTTGAAGGTTTAAGTTTTTTTTGCTCCAGGACTATCGCTCTGGCTAATTGCTCGTATCGTGCCTTTGGAAATTTCCTGGTTTCCGCCAGCGCATCAAATATGTGCGGCTCGGCCCTCGTGGCCAGCACGTTATCGCCTTTCGCAGCCAGGCTTTCAAATATCTTTACTATTTGCTCGGTCGTTTTGCCTGGACAGTAGATAACTTCTGGAAAGCCGCGCCGGAGCTGGCGGTGATGGTCAACGCGGGCAAAGCCTAAATCCTCAAACGGCAGATGTCGCAGCTTTTCAATCGCGTCCTGGATACTAATTTTTCCGTTTTTGACCTGCTTTAATAATTTTTTTAACTGCTCAACTTGAATATTCTGCCCCTCCTTCATCCGGTTGCCTTTGGTTCAAGTGTAAAATCTGCAAAAAGCCCGGCTTTGAATTTATGGTACGCCAGAGAAGCTACCATAACGGCATTGTCAGTGCAATATTGTTTCGGCGCTATGAGCAATTTTCTGGCAGGGACAGCCGAGTCGCACATTTTCTGTAGAGCCTGCCGGAGTGCGTTGTTGGCTGCGACGCCGCCGCCCAGTAAGATAGTTTTCGTGCCAATTTTTTTGGCGGCCCTCTGCGTCTTCTTCACCAAGACATCAATTACCGCTGCCTGAAATGAGGCAGCGATGTCGGCAATTTCTTGGCTGCTCATGGAATCTACCTTATTTTGGCCCTTCATATCTTGGCCGTGACAATAATAAAGCACCGCGGTTTTAATGCCGCTGAAAGAAAAGTCCAGCGAGTCACGCCCAAGCATCGAGCGCGGAAATTTGATTGCATTTGGATTTCCATTTTTCGCCGCCTTTTCAATACTTGGCCCACCAGGATATGACAGTTTCAGGATGTTCGCCACTTTGTCAAAAGCCTCGCCGGCAGCATCATCGATCGTAGAGCCCAAAAGTTCAAGCTCTAACGGTGATTGGCATTTGTAAAGGCATGTGTGTCCCCCCGATACGATAAGGGCGACAGCAGGCAATTGCATCTCCTTTTCGCTCAGCATCGCCGACTGCAGATGGGCGTGTAAATGGTTGATCGCTATCAGCGGCTTTTGCCAGATAAAGGCCAGGGTTTTGGCAGCGGTGACGCCTACAACCAGCGCAATAGTCAGGCCCGGCTGATTGGCAACGGCTATGGCATCGATGTCATCTTTGCCGACGCTGGCCTGGGCCAGTGCCTCAGCTATAACCGGATATATTTTTTCGATATGTGCACGGGATGCTATCTCTGGCACGACGCCGCCATATTTCTCGTGGAGTTTTGTCTGCGAGGCTATGATGGAAGACTTGATCTCTTGCCCATTCGCCACCACAGCAGCAGCAGTCTCGTCGCAACTGGTTTCAATGCCCAGAATATTTATAGCTTTCTTCTGCATCAAGCAGATGTTAGCCAGATGCATAGGTGCTGTCAATCTGCGAAGGTGCACGCGCACGGTAGCAGGACCCCGCGTAAAACGCAGGGCTAAATATTTAGCCGGCGGTTTCACCGCCGGTTTCGGTGGTACGCAACTGTGAATCCCGGCGATATCGTATCGAGCCTACACGGCGTTTGATGTCTTCGATATTTAGCTTGTTAATGTAGTCTATGAGGTTCGGCCAGCCGGGATAAAAACCGAAGCTGCCGTTAGTCATCTCGTCTATGGCATCGGCCTTGCTCCAGCTCTGAACGGCGATGCGATAGACGGCGCACATTAAGCCTGTGCGGTGTGCCCCGCGCTGACAGTGCACAAAGACGGGCGTGCAGTTCGGGTCGGTTACAATTTTCAGAAAGGAGATCACTTCTTTGTCTTCCGGGTGCCAGGCTGCCATGGGGATGCGCTGGTAACCAAAGCCTGTGTCTTTGATTTTGTTGCTATCGGAGTGAAATAAGCGTAGATTCACGACGGTCTTGACGCCGAGCTTCTTTAACTGCCGCAAGCCTTCTGCGGATGGCTGAGCGCCGCGGTAGAGATCATACGAAACTTTATGAAGATTCGGCAAGCCAGGCAGTTCAATTGGCTTTGCCCAGTTCAGCCGTGCGCTAAACTGGGCCTGTGTTTGGCCTTGTTTGCCGGTGCCGCATTCTGTCAGTTTATGTCCGTGTGTATGTACAAAATAGTGCGCCGTAAAGCCGGCAGGCAGGAGGCCGAGAATTAGAATAGCGTAATACAGAAGAAGTCGTTTTGCTTTTTCTGACCCAGATTTGCCCATTGATCGGCCTCTTTAGAATGCAATGCCAACAGAATCCAGTATCAAGCTCAACTTTGTGCTAAACACAGACCAAGAAAATCGCAAATCAAAATATACATCGCCTTTTAATCAGAAACGCTTGGGCCAAAAAGTCTTGATCGGCAGTTCTGCCAGCAGCAAAATCTGCTTGGCGATACTTTTGCAGACATGCACCAGTGAGAACCTCAGCGGAGTCATTTCGGGCAGCTCAAAATCCATATATACATTTTGCGGGAAACCATCGCCGAGGATTTCTATTCTTTCAGCATTCGGAAAGTCAGAGCCAATTTGCCTTGCAGTTTTAATAATAGGCACGTTTTCCGGCTCGATATTTACCAGTTTGGAGCAAACAATTTCGCAGGCGATAGGATCGGTTCCGCCGATTAGCCAGCCTAATGGTCTTGTTCTACCGCGGATCGGTCCGCGGCCATCCATCGCCATAACCCCGTCAATGATTGTAAAGGCAGGACTCAAAAAGTTGTATATGTCGATAAGCAATTCGCAGAAATCGTCAAAGTTTTTGCCCTTTCTGAAGTGCCAGAGTGCTTTTCGCTTGCCGCTGACACAGCCGAACATATTTTTTACCGCGAATGTCGCGACCAACTGCTGATGTGACTTGAACTTCGGCAGATTTATAATGACATCGGCATCAAGTGCGACAGAACTTATCCCCACTTTGATGTTTCCGGCCCCTATCCGGCACCGCTTTGGCTTATTAAGCTGTCTTACGGGTATGGACATTTTTTTCAACGGCTCTTCCAGGTTCAGGGCCTTTACACAAGCGAAGACGTCGCCCCAGGCTGGCGAATCGCCGAGGAAAGGTTTTGCCCCGTAGTCTTTCAGCAGCCGGGCGATCTCAAGGATTATCGCCGGGTGCGTCTGTGTAGCGTGGCGGCTGCACCTGGGAGCGATGAAGTTGGGCTTAAGCAGCACAACATCGCCAGGACGAATAAATCTTTCCAGTCCGCCGAGAAGCTTAAGCTGTTTGGCAATTGCATTTGTAACGGCGTCTGAGCTGTAGTCACTACATCGGGTCAATACCACTATTGAATTGTGCATATTGTGGTCAGTAATTTATCCGAACGCAAACCAGCAGAAATATTCTGACGGCTGGTTTACGCTCGGGTGTCTTGCGCTGGTCAGGGTTGAAAAAGATGCTGCCGGCAGGATTGCTGAAGAATAGGCCGCCCAGGGTTGTCAGGTCATCGACATATTTTTGCGGCCCAAGGGCGACAAAGTCGCCGGGACTCATTTTCAATCCAAAGGCGGCGGCGGTGAAAGGAAACTCACGTGCTTTAGCGCGGGCAGCTAATTCCGGGACAGGGCTGGTAATCGGCACTGTGAACACCGGATGGGCAACGACCGTGCACGCACCTTGTACGGCGGGCATTTTTGTAGCTTTTATCCGCAACGCAAGAATGCCCGGCCCAATAGTTGCACTCTGTGAATAGAGGTCGCCGGAGACGAAAGACACTTTTTGCTTGAAGTTCAGGCCGGTTACAGCAAGATCACCGGCCTGGTCGTCGGTAAGCAAAAGCGAAACCGTCCCTAACTCTTGGCCGCCAGCCCCACGCAGCAAATTGTAGACTTTATCCCACCTCTGCAGGTGAGCTAATCCGACCGAAAAAGAATTAGCTTTGAAGGCACTTGGACTATTGAATCTAAGTGGCCTGGCATCCAGCACAGACCAAAAGTCCGCCAGTTTGTCGATGGTTTCAGCCGGGACTTCGATAATATAGATGCTGAAATTTATGGTCTTCAGCAATTCGGCGCCCGATTGGCCGCCGGCGCCGGATGGACCTATCTCGCCGATCTTGACCCCCGCTTGCGCGGGGGCAAGCCCACCCCCCTTTTCCCGGGGGCCGCAGCCTATTACGCCGAGGCCTATACAAATCGAAACTGCAATTTGCAGTGCGCGAACCATAATTATTTTTCAATTGTCGATTTTTAATTTTCGATTGTCAATCGTGAATCGTGAATTTATGCTATCTTAGAGTGGTCAGCAGCAGAAAAATTATTTGATCGGAAAGGTGCAGAACAAATGAAAATCAGTAAACGAGCCCAGGAAGTGCCGGCTTCGGCGACAATAGCGGTTACGGCCCGAGCCAAAGAGCTAAAAGCCCAGGGCGTAGACGTTGTTGGTTTTGGCGCGGGAGAGCCGGATTTTGACACGCCAGATTATATAAAAGATGCAGCTATCGAGGCGCTGCGAGCGGGCAAGACAAAATATACGCCGGCAGCCGGCATCATCGAGCTGCGTACCGCCATTGCTGCCAAGCTCAAAAATGAAAACGGCCTGACGTACAGCCCTGAGCAGATTATAGTCAACATGGGCGGCAAGCACTCCGTGTACGAGGCGATGCAAGCGGTGCTTGATCCGGGCGATGAAGTGATTCTGCCGACACCGTATTGGGTGACATATCCGGAGACAATAAAGCTGGCCGGAGCTACAGCCAGAATCATCGAGACCGACAGGACAAACAGCTACAAAATCACGCCGGGACAACTGGAAGATGCCATCACTGAAAAAACTGCCATGCTGGTGATTAACTCGCCCAATAATCCGGGCGGTTTTACTTATACGCCCCAGGAGCTAAAAGCCATAGCCGAGGTGCTTGAGGGCACGAAAGTTTCGGTGCTCTCAGATGAGATTTACGAAAAGCTGATCTATGGCGACACCAAGTTTGTTAGCTTTGCTTGCCTCAGTGAAGATGCCTACAACCGAACCTTGACTCTCAATGGTTTCAGCAAGGCTTTCTCTATGACGGGCTGGCGGCTGGGATATACGGCCGGGCCGCCGGAGGTTATAAAGGCGATGGGGCGTCTTCAGGACCACATGACCTCAAACGTTGTAACGTTCGGCCAGTACGCGGCAATTGCCGCTCTGGGCGAGCCGGCAGCCGAATCCATAGAGCGTATGCGGGCGGAATTCGAGCGTCGCGGCCAATATATGGCTGAGCGGTTGAACGGCATCCCAGGCGTGCAGTGTCCGGAACCCACGGGCGCTTTTTACTGTTTCCCTGATGTCTCGAGCCATTATGGCCAAACTATTAGTGGGGCGAAAATTACCGGCAGCATGGATTTTGCTAAGGCACTTCTGGAGCAGGCTAAAGTCGCCCTTGTGCCCGGTTTGCCGTTCGGCTGCGACAACAATGTTCGGCTGAGTTTTGCCTGCTCGTTAGAGCAGATTCGCAAAGGATTGGATAGACTGGAAAAATGGCTCGGCCAATAAAAGTCAGAAGACAGAAGTCAGAAAACAGGAGTCAGGAGACAGAAAACAGAAAACAGAAGACAGAGGTCGGAAGTCAGAAATCTGTCCTCTGTCGTCTGTCCTCTGTCCTGGCTTGGCTGGCGATGCTTATCTTCGCCATACACGCCTGCACACACATGGTCGCCGCCGGCGATACGTGGGTGGCAATGGCCTGCGGCCGGCATTTTGTCAAGCATGGCGTAGATACTGTTGAGCCTTTCAGTGCAAACTCCCACAAGCCAGGCCCTACGCCGGAGGAAGTCAAGACCTGGCCAGGCTGGGGCCAGTGGATTACCGATAAAGTTGGCCTGGAGACGGTTAGGAAATGGCATCCGACTGGCTGGATTAACCAGAACTGGCTGACCCACGTAATCTTTTATTGGTTGACAACTACTCTTGGCTCTGAGGAAAAACCCTATTTCAACGCGCTTGTTTACTGGAAATTTGCCATCTACATATTGACCATCATTTGTGTTTTCTACACCGGCAGATTATTGGGCGCCCATCCGCTTCTATCTGCGGCCTTCGCCTGTTTTGCGCTGTTTATCGGGCGTTCATTCTTGGATATTCGCCCCCAGGGTTTCTCAAACTTGCTTGTAGCTGTGTTTCTGCTGGTGCTGATTCTTGCCGCCTACAGAAACATATTGTACATCTGGCTCATTGTCCCGCTAACGGTCTTCTGGTGCAACATTCACGGCGGATACATTTACGCATTTATAATGCTCGTACCGTTCATCGGGCTGCATTTGCTAAATAGCTTCAACAAAAAATGGACTGCAATCCTATACAACATCTCCGCCTGGCCATTTTACGCCCTTGTCGTGTCCAGGGCTGGTCTGACAACATCCACATTTTTGTTCTTGGTCTTGCTGATTGTTTTGGATATTACACTTATTTTTTATAAAAACAATCTTGTTTCCATTGGTTGGAAAGGCGTCTACCATACAATTGCAGCCGGTATTGTTGCCTTTTTCGCTATGGTAGTGCTTAATCCTTTTCATTTAACCAATCTGACTCATACTTTTGTCATCAGCGTCAGCGAGCATGCCGCCCGATGGCGAGAGATTCACGAGTGGCAGCCTGCCTTCGACTGGGCTAATCCGGTCGGCACCGCCGTACCTTTTTTGGTAATGTACATTATTGCCTGGGTTGCCCTTGGGCTTTGGATCGCCATCTCAATATTGGCACGGCGCTCGGTGAGCCAAAGCCGGCCTCGAAAGGCAGCCGGCTCGGATGAATTTCAATGGCCTAAACTCAATATGCCTTCGATGATGATTGCCGCCCTTACTATCTACATGGCCATTCGCTCACGCAGGTTTATACCGATAGCGGCTATCGCGGGCTGCCCAATTATAGCCATGTTCGTTGATCAAATCGTCCGCGCGATTTCGGCGGCCCGCAACTTCAACTATAAAAATCGCCTGTTCATCTCGCCGATGCCCCGCGATGTGCAGCTTTATCTGACGATTGCTGGTGCGGCGGCGGTCGTATTCTTTGGTGCATGGTGGGGCGGGCGGTTTAAGCTTGTTTATCTTGATCCCTGGCCCAATGACCCGGAACTCACATCGATCTTTATGCGGATGACTGCCTCCGATGCCAAACCGTTTTGTGCCGGCCAGTTTATAAGGATGAATAAACTGGCGGGCAATATGTTTAATTACTGGACCGAAGGCGGCTTCATCGCCTGGGCGCAGGAGCCTGACCCGAATACAGGCCGGACGCCGCTACAGCTCTTCATGGATGGCCGGGCACAGGCAGCTTATAACCGTGAGACTTTTGATCTCTGGTCGTACATTATGTCCGGGGGCCTGCCTGGTTCGGAAGGTTTTCAGGTAGTGCAGCGTGCCAGCATGGAAGCCAGAATAAAGGGGCAGGAGCTAAAGGACGTATTGACCTCGGCCGATTACATGAAAATTGGCCCGTCGATAGATCAGGCGCTTAGAGAGCGCGACGTCTGGGTTGCCTTGATGCCGGCTGCCGAGTTCGACAGCGTTTTTGCCAGAGGGCTCGAGCATACCCTGAATTGGGTTATTGTCTTTCTTAATAACAAGCAAAAAATACTCGTCAATTATGCAACGGCTCAGGGCAAAAAGCTCTTTGACGGCATAGAAAATGGCAAAACGCTTTACCCGGATGATTTCTCCAGAGACCTTACGCTGGCGCACAACTTACTTGTTTACGCCAAAGATGTTGCCCAAAGAAGACGAGGTTTAGACCTTGCCATTAAGGCATGCAATTCGAATCCCTCGCCAGCATCGATGTTAGAGATAATGGTTAATGCAGCGAGGTTCACCGAGCTGGTTCCTCAGGTCAACAGTTTCTGCAAAAACTACATTGACAGCTTCACAAAAAACAAGGATGTCTATACCAGGCAGGATGGTTATCGTCTTAGACTGGACGCCGCACGATTGGCATGCGTGCATCTGGAAAGGGTCGCCAGAGCACAGGCAGATGCAAAACTGGCAGAATCTTACACCGCCAGAATAAGAGAATATGAAGCTGAGCGCGAGAAGATATCCGATGAACAAAGGTGGTAGCCAGCCCCCGGCAGAAAAAATTAGACACGGATTAACACTGATTAACACGGCAAAAAAATTATCAATTACAGACAGTGTAAATCCGTGTAAATCAGTGTCTAAAATAAAAGTTCGGCCAGCTATCAGCGTTTTTTTCCCCTGCTACAATGAGCAAGGCAATGTTGCCCGTACGGTTGAACAAGCGCTGGAAGTTCTCGAAAAGCTCAACGCCGACTTTGAAGTAATTATTATTGACGATGGCAGCACCGATAGCACCGGTCATATCGCTGATGAAATCACCAGGCGGAATAATAGGGTCAAAGTCGTACATCATCACCCCAATTTAGGCTATGGCGCCGCCCTGCGATCTGGCTTCAAAGCAGCCACGAAAGAGCTTGTCTTTTACACTGACGGCGATGGGCAGTTCGATATCCGCGAACTGCCGCCCTTGCTCCCACTTATGGATGAAGCTGATATTGTCAGTTGCTATCGGCTGAACCGTCAGGACAACCTGATACGCAAAATAAATGGCTGGTGCTGGACAAAATTGGTCTGCTTTTTGTTCGGGATGAAAGTCCGCGATATCGATTGTGCTTTTAAATTGTACAAACGAGAAATTTTTGACCACATTGAACTATCCAGCACTGGTGCTTTGATAAACGCAGAAATCTTAGCTAGAGCTGTCCGACTAGGTTATCGCCTGACTGAAAGGGGCGTGCATCATTATCCGCGAACCGCCGGCAAACAGACCGGCGCAAACCCATGCGTGATCCTGCGAGCATTTAAGGAGTTAATCAAGTTGTACAGCAAGATTAAGAAAGGAAGCCCCAAACAAACACAAATAGCTGACCCAGACGGGATTGGGGGCGAGTAGGTGACATTGTATGGACGAAACGAAGGTAAACCTGTTCATCTACGGCTCATTACTTGATCCTCAAATATTCAAATCGGTCAGCGGCTTAGGTTTCACCCAGGACCGTTCACGAGCTGGTAAAGACCGTCTTTGGGCTGAACCCGCTTTTTTGCCCGGCTACCGAAAGGTCAGCCCCGATAACGTGTATTTTTATGCCGTCGAAAATCCCACATCCAGAATCGAAGGACTTGTAATTTACGATGTCCCCGCCAGGGCGATGGCCGAAATCGACAGGTACGAGGGGAAGCGCTACGACCGAGATATCGTTCGGGTCAATACCGCCGGCGGCTTTGTTCAAGCCCAGGCTTATCTGGCCAGCCACGAGTCGATGAGAAAGCACTTCGGCGATAGGTTTCACGTCAATCTGATACACGAGCTTTGGCTGCGTAAACGCATCGAAAAATTTATCGAGAAACGAACTCGTCCCGGCGAGCAAACCCCCGATGCCGACCTTGAGCGGCGGGCAGCCAGGCAGTTGCTGGCAACCACCGAGCGGGACTTAGTTATAACCCACTACCGCAGAGACGCTGTGAGTGATTACTATCTTGAGCACGAACTTGACCGGCCTCGGCCAAGCATAAAACATTTGTACGGCGACCCGCAAGCCCAGTCATTTATCGAAAACTATTTAGCCTTAGTTGTGAAGCAGGTTTTGCTAAACGAGTTAGACGAGAAGATTCAAGCCCGATTCCGCTTTGAAATCGAGCACATGCTTACTTCAGAAAGGTACTTCAAACGCTCAATCAGCATGCTGGCGGCTCTGCGAATGATAAATGACAATAGACCGGTTGTTGACCTGCTAATTGAACGCTTTCTAAAGACGATGCCGTACCGCGAATATGACCTTATCGATTACGTCAAATATGCCGTCCACGCCGCTGACAGTATGTTCGATAGCCGGGTCGCTGAGTCTGTGCTTGCTTTGGTGAGGTCAAATCTCCAGCCGGGCCTTGTGCCTCTGGGAGCCGAGCTGGAATTGAGTAATCTTGGCCCCGCAGCCGTCGAGCCGCAAAGGACCGCCCGGAACGCTTTTGACCCAGTGTATGATGACTTTAGATATTTCTATGATTTCAGCCTGGACGTGCTGGCGTGGAAACTCGGCGGCTATATTGACGACCACAGCGGTTCCACCGACCGTACGCGAAGACTCGGTTTTCTGGAATTGGCTCCTGGCAGATTGAACATTGCCGGCGAACTATCCCGCCCAGCGACTTCAGACCCGTGGCTGCTTGACAAGTTGATACACGAGATCATCACTTTTTATGATGTCCAGCCACACAGTTTGCATCTTTCTTTTCAGTTGCGTAAAAACCAAATCGGCAAACAGAAAGTTCTGCCATTGCGCTTCGTAAAGTGCCTGCTTGTTCTTGGCGGCGGCCTAAGACGAAAAAGCACCGGCCGACTTTGGATCTCAAGAATGGGCTACGATGAAATAAAGCAGTACGGGGCTGGCGAGGAGCTTGTCTTTGCCAGGACAAGCAGGCGCAGATGGTATATGGGCGACGATGAGATTGCTGAAAGAGTGCCGGCTCAGGCGACCGCGCAGGTTCAGCAATACAAATTTATTCGCCTGGACAAAAGAGCCAACTATGAGCCTCTAATTTTGTGCCTTAAGGGTCTTCAATTAGCTTACAATCCTGGCGACTATTTAAGCGCGGACCAGCTCGCCGATGCCAAACTGCGTAGTGAATATGAGGAATTGAAAAACTGGGCTGCCGAGCCTACAGAAATCAGCCGTCAAACCATAAGTGAGTTCATCAAAACCGTCCAGCAGGGCCTTATGAACGAGGCCCATTATCGGCCCGTTCACAAATTGCACTACATAGACTGGGCCTTAAGTGCCATCGATGTACAACTGCGAATGTTCAACAAACAGGTCAAGGAATCGCCGGGTGCTTCTTAGCCCGGA
>Ga0172362_10003386_pt1 | contig 13734 bp, 15 predicted proteins | sample LakKivs1_kivu2a2_FD_114534 | JGI IMG/M metagenome (GOLD analysis project Ga0172362, IMG submission 114534) | Sediment microbial communities from Lake Kivu, Rwanda - Sediment s1_kivu2a2 | ecosystem: Environmental > Aquatic > Freshwater > Lake > Sediment | place: Rwanda: Western Province, Lake...
GGCAACATCATCAAACGCTATCTCTTTATCAAGAACGTTTTTTATCGAAGTGATCCTCTGTTTAACATCAGATATAAGCTTATCCCTAATCTTCTCACTAGGCACAATAAGAAGAGAAAACATTCTATCAACATCTACATCCATAAGAACAGTACCATGCTGTAAAACAGTCCTCATTTTCCTAGTCTGAGCGTTACCAGAAATCTTACGTCCATCAACAACAATATCATTAATCGGAGCGTAGCTACTTTCAATACCTAAAAATCCAAGTCCTCTTATGACGGCACCACATATTCTACCATAGCTTTCCATAATGTTTTTGGGAACACTTTGGTGAGACTCAGGAATCACGATGCTATATGTCAACTCTTTATCATGGAAAACAGCACCGCCACCTGTGATCCTACGGACATAATCAACCCCGATTTTTTCACAAAAATCTAGATCAACCTCTTCATCAAGACTCTGGAAATAACCTATAGAAATCGCAGGAGGACTCCAACCATAGAAACGCACAGTGGGAGGAACCTTGCCTCTACTACAGTTGATTAATACAGCTTCATCTATAGCCATATTAGCAAAAGCTTTGTTAAAACCTGTTTGAAGTAATCTCCATTGTTCTTTCATGTCTTACACATCAATATACCATGTACTAAACCTTCGGCATCTAAACCAATGAACTGAATGCTGTTTTTGTTAACAACCAAGTTTATTTTTTCCAGCAAAGACTTCCGGTCAAGCAAAACACCCTTAAGTTCCTGCTCCAGAAACTCTACAGCCTCCTCAGGATAAGCAAAGAAATCACCGGTTATACTTACTTCAGTAATACAACCGTTTTTGTTATAGTCTAAAAAAATCTTAAGAAGTTTACCATTTGGCACCTTATAGACTGATTTACCTTCCATATTTCACCCCGCCTCAATAAACAGCTTTTTCTGCATGATACGAGCTTCTAACCAGCGGCCCTGACTCAACATGCCTGAAACCCTTGTCCAAAGCAATTGTTTTGAATTCATTAAATTCATCCGGAGTATAATACTTTTCTATCTCAACATGCTGCCTTGTTGGTTGAAGATACTGCCCCATAGTCAAAAAATCAACACCGGCTCTTCTTAAGTCATCCATGGTTTTGAGAATCTGACCCTTACTCTCCCCAAGACCAACCATAAAACCAGATTTAGTCTTAAAGTTTCTATCAATTTTTTTGATGTTTCCTAACAACTTAAGACTAAGCGTATAACTACCATCGGGTCGTATCTTTGGAAACAACTCCTCAACAACCTCTATATTATGATTAACAACATCGGGCTTGGCATCAATAACAGTCTGCAATGAATCCTTTTTGCCTCTGAAATCAGGGATAAGAACCTCAACCTTGCAACTATTATTCAATTTTTTAATCTCTTTAACAGTCTCATAGAACATACTAGCACCACCATCTTCTAAATCATCCCTTGTTACAGAAGTAATAACCGCATATTTTAAACCAAGTTTTTTGACGCTCTCAGCGACATCCTTTGGTTCATTTGGATTCAAAGGTAATGGTGTACCGTGTTTAACATTACAATATCTGCAGTTCCTCGTACACGTATCACCAAGTATCAAGAAGACCGCGGTTCCACAACCAAAACATTCAGCAATATTGGGACACTTAGCCTCCTCGCAGATAGTATGAAGCTTGGACTTTCTAAGCATAGACTTGAGCTTAACGAAACTTTCTCCGCCCCCAATTTTTACCTTAAGCCAATCAGGATGACGCCTCATAACATCATACGCCCATCGTCACTCTCAACAAATCACGTAAACCAGGCGAAAAACCAAGAATCAATATACCAATCTTCAACAAATTAACTAGAGTGATATAATTCTTTAGTTCATCTTTATACAACACATCAAAAACATAGATAACTAAAATGATCAAAAGGAACTTTGTTATAGGATAAAGAGGCCCCCAAATATTCAACAGAGCATTGGATGCAGGATGTTTTTCCGAGTAATGCAAACCCATAGCAAAAGGGTCTTTGATACTGATGTAACTAGTCAAACCATCAATAAGATGCCCAGCAAGCATAGATAGATTCAGAGGGTTACCATAAACAGATATTTTCTCGTTAGATTTGTATTTGCGTGAAATTAGATAAACCAACCCGATAACTAGGCTAGTAATGCCTATTACAATCAAGAAAACATCAAAACGTACTCCTGTCGATATATTCCATTGATAGCCAAAAATCCATAAAATTATCAAAAACAGTGAAGGCAATAGGAAAATTAATCCACCAAAAAACAAAACCTTGTTAACAGTGATGTTCTTTTTTTTGTATTTTTTTTCAATATAATAGCCCAATATTAAAAAAAACAAAGCGTAGACAGCAATCTGGAGATATATCAATGGAGATATAAACCAATAAACAAAGGGTTCACTAAAATACACGGTGTCCTCAAGAACCCTACTAACAGGCCCAAACAAGATATAGGGCATCAAAGCTAAAGCAAATTTCCAATCGACTTTTATCTCTAGTTTTTTCAAAAGTTTATAAATAAAATAAAGTGCGATAACTAGTATTATACCATAGGTTATCTCAGATAATACTGTGTATCCTTCATCAGCTGGTACTCCATTGTAGGACACTGAATGTCCAGATGCATCTGCTACAACTGGTCCCCAGTAATATTTCCAGATCCACTGATCATAAAAAATAGAGGGCACCAGGATACACCCAACTATGATTACAGCCAAAATAGCAATAAATACACCTAGATACAAGGTCGTTTTTTTATTCTTATAAAATTTCTTTAGTTTCATCTATTAATAACCGAAAGGAAAAAACATATATTAATTCACCTACCGAAGAGCAAGGTTAATTTTCATACAGGAGAAAGAACTTGAAAAAAACAGTTTACTAGTAAAAATATTTCTCATTGCAGAAGAATGAAAGGGATATCATTCAGAATAATTTTGAATGATTTCTTCCTCGATATGGATAAGATCACCAAGGATCTCTTGCATATGTCTAAGAAGATTAATTGATAGAAAAAGAGTTGATCCCAAGCCCTTGTTTTTTAATAATTCAACAAATTCGTTATAGGACAGATAAAATTCGCCCCATTTTTCTGATTCATTCTGCAGGAGAATACCTTCCAGATGACATGAAGCTGTATCACAGTATTTTAAAAGTGTCTCAGCAGCAAATTGTTTCTCTAGCTTAATTGTTGGTATGAATGTTGAGATGAGCCCAAATGGAAATGTTGAATTATCATCCTCTGAAAATAATTGTGCTCCTCTGTTTAGTATGAACCATGTTGGAAGTTTAGGTAATACCTTGATTATTTGCATTTTATTTTTATATAATTTTAGGGCGCGTATCCCAAATTTAGCACCCGGTTCAACAAATACTGGATCGTAAGAACACGGGCATCCTTTCATTTTTTGTATGTTTCTATATCGTGTGATTTCAACTGCTTGTTTTTTTGGTAATGCATTTGAAACATTTTCTAGAGTTATTGTCAAGTATCCAAATTTGTAGATCACAAATGACGATTCAGTAGCTCTAATCACAGCATCATGCAAAGTACTAATATTCTCATACACATACTGCCCTGCCTCTGGTTTGCCATCATATGCCGGTTCAGGATCATTTATACAGACCGTACTATTACTCTCATTAAACCCAACAAGGACAATGGCATGACATATTGCTGGTGAGTTCGGTGGAAATACATTATTCTTAATGTAGTATGTGAGTTTACTCATATCAATTTGAGTGTAAACGGGTGCATCATTAATTAAATAGGTTTTAACTCTTTGCCAATAATCTTCCCAAGCTTTTTCTGAATCTTTTGGGTGTTCTGTATAGATTATGTGTGTTTTTACTCCTAAAATCGGTTCCAAATATTGCCAATCATTTTTCCATATGCATTCAATAGACCCGGGATCAATTTCTGGAGGCAAAAATATTTGTTTGATATGCTTCAATTTTTGTAACGCTCCATTACCTCCAAGAGCATGTCCTGCTCCTATTAAGTAGAACATATCATGGAGAGTATAATCTTTTTGGAGATGTTGAACCAGCATTGTGAAGCTACATAGTTCACAATCAATTCCTGTTTCCTGACCCACATATGGTACATCTTCGACAAGATGGCTCTGTAAAGATAAATAATTAGATGTTTTAACGGCTGTATTATTAGATGCCAAAACAGGCCCATCTACAACCGGGATAACCAGAAGAATGAAAATGAAAATTATCGTGAGTTTTTTTTTTCATATTTATCTACATTATAATGTATTACATCTTCGTTCAATAATATTTGTTCTTTTTTAAATATATAAAGATTATTATAATATATATTAATAATTATACAAAACAAGAGAACTTATGCAGATGAAGGAATAGGTACTATTTTTGTTATAAAGATCTGAGTTTGTTTGGTCTTTTCCGAACATTTTCTGACCTTTTATATACTTTCTAGGAAATATTATTCATCGTGATTAACATGAAAAACCTGTATGGAATGATAAATATCGGACTTGTACTCCTAACGATTTGCGCGTCTTTAGAAGTACATGGTAGTGATGAGACGCTGGTGAAACCAAAGATCGATATTGTTTTTGTCATAGATACAACAGGATCAATGAGTGACGAAATCCGAGAGGTAAAAATGCATATCAAGAACTTAATAGAGACCATTCTTGCTGGTACACCAAAGCCAGATATTGCCATTGGATTCGTTATATATCGAGACTACCCTGATCAGGAAACAGAGTATGTTTACAAGATATTTCCAATGACCACAGACATCGAAGCAGTTATGGCGTATCTTGAGGAGATTATTGCGGATGGTGGCGGAGATTATGAAGAAACCGTCACAATAGGATTGGACGTTGCTATCAATGAAATGAATTGGAGAATTGTTGATACAAATGAAACCGAAGAAGTCATAATCGGTTATGATTTAAATCAAAATCCTATTTATACATCTTCGAGTCCTGTGAAGAGGATGATATTTTTAATAGGAGATGCCCCTCCAAGAACTACAGAATATCTGAATCCTGCCGAAACAGTTCATCGTCTCCCCAATTATAAAGAGAATATCGAAGATGCAAAAGCAAAGAGTATTATTATTTACACTATAAGCTGCTCAGGTATGAATGACGAAGGCATCCTAATATGGCAGGAGATTGCCAATGAAACTGGTGGGGAATATGAACAATTAACCTATGAGCGAAAGAATATTGAAGATTATGTTGCAGAGGAAAAACTTGATGAGTGTTGGGTGGACACTGTAAAAAATGAGAGTGACTACGACGCTTCTGATGGAACTATCTTAACAAATTCGCTCGGAAAATTTATGGAATATGCTGTAGTCTCAGAGGCAAAATCCCTTGGTGTTCGATATAGCGATGAAACACCAGGGTCCAAAGATCAACAAGACATTCTATATGTAAATGACATTGGATACTTATTAGATAGCGATAATGACACTGTCTTTGAAATTTTCCACAGCAATATGACGGGGAAGAATACGAGTGTTAAATTAAATAATGATGATTATTTAATTGATGTCGATGGCGATGGCGCATGGGATTACACCTACGATAACATAGAAGGCCTGGTTACATACCAAGAGAATTTAGCAGGATTTGAACTATTTGAAATCTTGATGATCTTTACAATTAGTGTAATTGTAGGGGTAATTCTTTTTATCAAAAGAAAATAGTAATCTAGTCATATACAAATTACCTCTCTCTTTTTCTTTTTTTATTTAAATAAAATAATTGTAAAAACTAGTGTTTTGTTTGGTTTTTTCCAAACATTTTCCACCCTTATATATACTTTTAGTGTCAATATAATTATAATGAGATATGAGCAAAAATAAAGAGGGGGAATAAAAGATGAAATCCAATATCAATATGGTTACGCAAAGGTTTATAGTTGAGATAACAAGCAAGGAAAAGGTAGATAAAAACGATTTGCAAGAATTACTTATAAGAACAATACCGAACTGGGAATGTATTACTGTTAGCAAGGCAAAATATCAATGATAAATATATCATTCTTGTTTTTTCTTTCTCAGATTAACAATTTTTATCTGAGGGTTTATAAATCAGTAGTTGTTTTGAAATTACAAGGGTTTGAGAAAAAAAATGAAAAATCATTCCAAAAACCTCCCTTTTTTCAATTTCAGAGTAAAGCATATATATTGACTTCTTAGTTTACCGTAAACTATGGAACGGTTCACAAAATCAAAAAGAATGGTATTTCCAAGAGAGGTTATCCTTGGTCATAAAACCACATCGCAGGTAGCGGAACTATGCGATCGCATAGGCATGGGCGACAACGCTCTCGTAGTATGTGACAAGAAAACTAAGAAAATCTCTGGCGACGAGATAAACCAGATTCTATCAAAAGCAAACTACAAGGTTAAACAAAAAATTGTTTCTGCTGCAACTGTTGATGAGGTTAACTCTGTAATAAAATTTGCAAGTAAAAACAACATCGATATTTTACTGGGGGTTGGAGGAGGAAGCGTTATTGATGTCACAAAACTTGCAGCCTTCGACCTTAAAAGACCATTCGTAAGTATACCAACGTGCGCATCACACGACGGCATTGCATCCCCGCGCGCTTCACTAAAACACAGAAAAGGTAGTGTATCAAAAACCGCGGTATCACCAATAGCCATACTAGCTGACACATACGTGATAAACAAGGCACCCTACCGTATGCTAGCAGCAGGATGTGCGGACGTAATATCCAACATTTCAGCGGTCATGGATTGGGAACTGGCATACAAACTAAAATACGAGGAGTTCAGCAGCGAAGCAGCAGTACTAGCAAAAACATCAGCACAGATGCTGATAGAACGGGCAGACGAAATCAAAACAAGAACGGAAGAATCAGTATGGACAGGAGTAAAAGCAATGATAGTTTCAGGAGTAGCCATGAGTGTTGCCGGTAACACAAGACCAGCATCGGGATCAGAACATATGTTTTCACATATGCTAGACCATCTAGGACCAGGCATATTCCTAAAAGGAAACAAAAAACAGGCACCAATGCACGGTGAACAATGCGGCGTAGGAGCAATAATGATGATATACCTACATGGCGGCGAATGGGAAAAAGTAAGAGACGCACTAAAAACAATAGGAGCACCAACCACATCGGAAGAACTAGGCATATCAAAGAAAAAAATAATAGAGGCTCTCACAAGCGCACAAGAAATAAGACCAGAAAGATACACAATACTAGGAGAAACAGGTTTAACAAGAGAAGCTGCTACAAAACTAGCAAAAACAACTGGTGTAATATAAAATGACTCTGGTAACACTAATAGGAGAAAAAATAGCTAAAGAAGACAACGAGTTCATATACATTGGACCAAATAACGACTGCAGAAACTGCAAGCTGAAAACAGTGTGTTTCAACCTAAAACCAGGTAGAAAATACAAAATAGCAAAAATAAGAGACAAAAGACACAGCTGCAGCGTGCATGAAGGAAACACAGCAGTTGTAGAAGTAATAGAAATGCCACTAATTGTAGCAGTAGAAAAAAAACTGATAGACGGAAACACTATAAAAATCGAGAAAAAAAAGGAATGCAGAAATATAGGATGCGAAAACTTTGAGTTGTGTAACAACCCATCTTTACAAAACGAAAAAACCTATGCGATAAAAAACGTTTATGACACAGCGATATGCCCAATGGGATATGAGCTCAAAAGAGTCGAACTAATTGATCAATGACACACCACGTTATAAATAAGACCATCTGCTCCAACGAAACCTAACACACCGCCCCGGTCACTAACGATTTTTTCCCAACTACTTGTATTAACACTAGTAACATTATGAGCATAATCTGTAATCTGAGCAACACCAATACAAATAATTGAGGTCCCAGAATTACCACAGTTCCAAATCTCAGCGATAACCATTACCTCCTCATAAGGTGTTTTAGAAGTGTCATTACCATCATATGTGATATACGATGTTTTATGCCCATTGTTCAGAATACGCCAACCGCTAGTTTCAGTATTATTATCAACAACTATCCCCTGTTGCGAAGCATCCTGAATAGTTTCTTGTGCCTTTGCTATGAGATCATTTTCATCCATCATGATAAGAGGCTTAAAAGTAGCGACAGTAAAGTTGGCAGGATAAGCACCACCAATCCTGTAGGTTAGGCTGCACCACTTCTCCAAACCAAATAAACCCGAGCTGCTCTCCCGCTCATTAAGGTTCTCACTCCAACCATTATTCAAAAAACCATCAGGTACATAAGCTGCTTTAATTTCTCTACTGCTAAAAACAACAGCTATGACAACAGCTATTACAATAACTAGAGCAATAACAACATACAGCCTGTTTTCTCTCAAACCACCTTCTTCAACCACAACCAAGTAAATAAAAATGCATCTACATTAAACTAACTACAAAATGAAAAAAACAACAAAAAACGTTGTTTTTATATTGTTTTAATCAAATCAGCAATCTTCTCGAGCTTATCCTTCTCTGTAGGAAGCGCTATAGAAGCCCGCCATCTCTTGGTACCATCAGGAAGATAGTAACCACGTGAAACAGCTATAAACTCATTCTCCCCAACAGGAGTTTTAGCTTTCCTTTTGGAGACCTCTATAAAATTATTTTTACCGAACTTTATCTCCTCAGCCTTTATGGTCTCAAATTCCACCATTATTTATACCTCACTTATCTTATCACTATTTATTATAGATATTAATTATATAATATATTAAACTATAGGATAGGAAGAGTAAATAATATTATTTTAGACCTGCCTCTTTCCTAACAAGAGATGCTTTATCTGTTTTCTCCCAAGTGAAATCAGGTTCTTCTCTACCGAAATGACCGTAAGCTGCGGTTTTCTTATATATTGGTCTCCTGAGATCAAGTAATTCAATGATAGCAGCAGGTTTCACAGGGAAAAACTCCCGTATCATGTCCTCCATCTTGTTTACAGGTATCTTGTTTGTGCCAAAACAATCAATATTTATTGACACTGGTTCAGCAACACCAATTGCGTAAGCAAACTGGATTTCACATTTATCAGCAACACCAGATGCAACAATGTTTTTGGCTATGTAACGAGCTGCATATGCTGCACTCCTGTCAACCTTTGTTGGGTCCTTACCGGAAAAAGCACCGCCACCGTGTCTACCAACACCACCATATGTATCCACAATGATTTTTCTGCCAGTAAGACCAGCATCAGCATATGGCCCACCCCTGATAAAAGAACCAGTGGGATTAACATGATAAACAGTATCCTTGTCAATCCAATCTTTACAAACAGGTTTTATGATCTTCGCTATAACATCTTTTCTAATACGACTGTGCGATATACCGCCATCATGCTGTGTAGAAACCACAATGGTATCAGCCCTCAAAGGTTTACCATTCTGATCATATTCTATAGAAACCTGGGATTTTCCATCAGGTCTGAGATAAGGTATACCGCCTGCTTTTCTAACTTCAGATAAACGTTTCGTAAGTTTATGGGCAAGTGATATCGGGAGAGGCATAAGCTCCTTGGTATCTCTACAAGCAAAACCATACATCATCCCTTGGTCACCAGCACCCTGCTCCTTATGAAGACCTTTCCCAGTCGACACGCCTTGATCTATATCAGGACTCTGCTCAGTGATCTGAACCCAAACAGAACAAGTCTCCCATTCGATACCGTACTCTGATTTTGTGTAGCCAATACCTTTTATCGTATCACGAACGATATGAGGAATATCGATATAGGCGTCTGTAGTCATTTCACCAAAGACCATAACACCACCGTTTTTCGTACCAGTCTCAACAGCAACACGAGAATATTTGTCCTGCTTTAGCGCCTCATCAAGAATGGCATCAGAGATAAGATCACACATCTTATCAGGATGCCCTTCAGTTACAGATTCAGAACTTACAAGTATTTTTCTCTTTACCATATCTAATCACCCAGAAAGTAAACAATAACCTCCCAGATATTTTACTGAACTGGAAACTATAACTCAGTTATTAAGTTTTTTAAAAAAAAGTATAAAATAAAAGACTACTCGTTAATCTTACGCGTAGTCCAAATATCCTCGGGAAGAGTACTATAAAGATCCTCGTCAATTGGCTCTTTATTAACAACCCTTTTCTCAGGAAGAACAACCCTGGACCGCTTGTTTTTATCTTTTGAATATTCTAAGATAGTGTTTTTCTTAAGCACCCAATAATGAGTACGCCACTCCCGACCATCATACAAGGTCGTCTCTTCACGCTCAGTGGTAAGCATACCCTCTTCTTCCAGGATATAGAACAGTTGTCTATCCTCAGGATCCAGAACGTTGTCTATAACACGGTCATCGTAACCAAATATGTCCATGACAAAACCAGCGTCTCTGCGAGCTTCCTCTATATCTATACCAACTCGGTTAGCTATCGCTTTTGATAGATCATCCAAGGTTATAATCTTACTCATAAGTAGTCAGACCCCTTCTTGTACAATTTTTTTAAATTTGCGTAATATAGTGTGTAAGTTCTACTTTATATACTTTTCTAATGTTTGGTTTTTGACTTAATTTTCAAATATTATTAAAAAAAATCCAAGAATAGGGTAAAATAAAGGGAAAAACAGCATAAAGTTTATATACAAAACAACAGTAATAGTCAAATTGTATGAAACAAGAAGACATCTCCAAGAAATTCTCAGGTGAATGGATACTACTTTTTAATGATAAGATAGTAGACCACAGCGCAAACATAGAAGACATGTTAAAGTTAGCAGAAGAAAAATACCCTGCTGATAAATTCCCGGAAGACCAAATAAAAATATCAAAAGTATTATCTGGCGATATACATTTACACTAATCAGATGGAAGAACCTGGTTTCATATTTGATTATTATAGATATCCAACTGTGCCAGTAAAATTCTATTACAAAGAGAAAAAAACACCTTTTATAGACGGTCTACTAGATTCAGGCGGAGATTTTATTGTTATACCACTGCCTATAGCATCTTACCTTAAACTAAAGCTTAAAAAAGCAGGTTCTGTAGACACAGCAGGTGGACAAACATCACTCTACAAAACCAACCTGAGCATGACGATAGGGAAAGGAGACAAAAACGTGACTTACAACAATATCCAGATACATGTCTCTACAAGAAATGATATTCCTGTCCTTCTTGGCAGGCACCCTATTTTTGAGGATTATGATATTACTTTTAAAAAACAAAAAAATCAGCTTGTTTTAACACCCGCGAAAACAATCTAATAAAAATATTAATCCTACTTTTAAAAAACGCATAAAGTATTTATATAGGAATTGATATAGCGGGTAAGCCGTTCCAATGTTAACTCACATTTAGAGTATAATATATAAAAATAATACTGTAAAAGATATTAACATGTCCTGAGTAATGGCCTTATAGGGGCCTGTAGCTCAGCTAGGTAGAGCATCTGGCTTTTAACCAGGTGGCCAAGGGTTCGAATCCCTTCAGGCCCGCCTAATCCCATGAGGAACTAGGAGGAAAAAATTATAATGACCGCTGAACAAAAGCAAACATTTGATATAATGGGACATAAACTGGTTCCTCAGCATATGATTATTTCTGAGAAGGAACGGGATGAGCTTTTTAAGAAATATAAGATAACACCGGATCAGTTACCAAAGATTTTAAACACAGATCCTGTGGTTGTTTCTATAGGGGCAAAATCAGGACAGATCATTAAAATTGTTAGAAAGAGTCAAACTGCAAAAGAAGCAGTTGCCTATAGACTTATAGTAGAGAGTAATGAATAACGGGTGTAGAAAATGAGGGAGCTTGTTGATGCTTTTTATAGAGAAAGAAGTATAGTAAATCACCAGATCGCATCTTATAACGATTTTTTGGAGCGCAGACTTCAGAAGATTGTTGACAGTACAATAATAGGACAAGAAGAGGAGATGGAACGAGGTTTTATCTACCCGGAGATACAGAATTATAAGATAAAATTTGGTAAAATAACAGTTGGTAGACCTGAGGTTAAAGAGGCTGATGGTACAGTTAGGGATCTGACTCCCATGGAGGCGCGTCTGCGGGATTTGAACTATGAAGCCCCTATAATTTTGGAGTTTATACCTGTTAAAGATGGCATAGAATATGAACCAGAGGAAGTAAGAATAGGCGAGTTGCCTATAATGCTTAAATCAAAGGCTTGCAATCTAGCTAAACGCGTTATAGAGGAACGCAAGGGGCATGAGTTATCAGATGAAGAGTACAAGAAAGAGTTACAAACCATGCAGGAGGATCATTTAGATCCGGGTGGGTATTTTATCAGCAATGGTACAGAACGTGTTCTTATAACTGTAGAGGATCTTGCTCCAAATCGTGTGCTTGTTGAAAAAAGTAGCAGATACGGTACAGATGTGGAAGTTGCTAAGGTTTTTTCACAGAAAGAGGGTTATCGTGCTTTGACTACCGTAGAGAAAAGAAAAGACGGCATGCTAATGGTATCTTTGCCAACTACTTATGGTCAGATACCACTTATGATATTACTTAGAGCTCTTGGTATGGAGAACGATGAGGAAATCGTTGATGTTATAAGCGCAGATCCCAAGATGTCTCCTTATGTTTTAGCTAACATTGAAGAGTGTGCTAACGAGTATGGTATTACAACAAAGGATGAGGCTGTTGCTTATCTTGGTAAAAGGTTTGCTGGTGGACAGGCAAAAGAATACCGTGTTAAAAGAGTAGAGACGCTGATGGATAGGAACCTTCTCCCGCATCTAGGTAACGAACCAGAAGATCGTTTGACAAAGGCTATTTTTATGGCCCGTATGGGAATGGCTGTACTTGAGTTAGCAATGGGAAAGAGAGAAGAGGATGACAAAGACCATTACGCAAATAAACGTTTGAAATTAGCCGGAGACTTGATGGAGGATCTTTTTAGGGTTGCTTTCACAGCTTTATGTAAGGATTTGAAATATCAGATCGAGAGGATACATGCAAAAGGTAAGGATATAAGGATAAGCTCATCGCTTCGTTCAGATGTCCTTAGCCAGAGGATACATCATGCGCTCGCCACAGGTAACTGGGTTGGTGGCAGAGCAGGTATATCACAGCTACTTGATCGTACAAGTAACCTAGCAGTGTTGAGTCATCTTAGACGTGTAACATCACCATTGACCAGGTCACAGCCTCATTTCGAAGCTCGTGATCTGCATTCTACACAATGGGGAAGACTGTGCCCAAATGAAACGCCAGAAGGACCTAATTGCGGTCTTGTGAAAAACCTTGCTTTAACAGTGGAAATATCAGAGGGTTACCCTGAGAAAGAGATCGAGAGTATCCTAAAAGACCTTGGTATAAAGGATATTACAAAGAAATCAACTGGTACAAGAGTCTATCTAAACGGTGATCTTATAGGTATGCATCCCAACGGGAAAGAGCTCGTACAAAAACTTAGAGAGAGGCGAAGGAAAGGTTTACTGGATGTCGAGGTTAATATTGCTTATTATGAGGACGCAAATGATGTTATTGTAAGTTGTGATTGTGGTAGACTCAGAAGACCACTGGCGATAGTTGAGAAAGGTAAACTTTTATTCAACAAAAAATACGTCAGTGACCTCAAAGATGGAAAGAAAAAATGGAGTGACCTCATAAAAGATGGTATAGTGGAATACATTGATGCTGAGGAAGAAGAAAACACTTTAATTGCACTCACGGAGGAAGACATCACAGCGGATCATACA
>Ga0172362_10003387_pt1 | contig 13733 bp, 9 predicted proteins | sample LakKivs1_kivu2a2_FD_114534 | JGI IMG/M metagenome (GOLD analysis project Ga0172362, IMG submission 114534) | Sediment microbial communities from Lake Kivu, Rwanda - Sediment s1_kivu2a2 | ecosystem: Environmental > Aquatic > Freshwater > Lake > Sediment | place: Rwanda: Western Province, Lake...
AACTACGAGCAATCGGCGTCTGAATTTCTTTGCCACCACCAGCAAAACCAAAGAACCTGGCTTTTGCCCCTCCAACCTCGACACCACCTGCAGCCATGGTCTTATCGCTTCCCAACCCAAAACCAGATTGACTCACTGGAATGATTGTCCCAAACCCAAAAATCTGACCCAAGACCCCTTGTTTAGCATCGATATCAGCGATCTTATCGTACCTGATCGTCCGCTCCCGCTTCGTGAAAATACCGCCTTTGAAAATGATACGGTGGGTCGTGAGAATATATTTGTGAGACCGACGATATAATTCAACAATAAGAAATCCAATGATTGAGACAGCTACCGAATAAAACGGGATAAACAAGGCAGCATCTTTCAGCCAGTTCTGCCAGAGCATGAGACCGGTCCCGCCGAGAAACACACCGAGGTACAAGAAAAAGATTGTCCATTGCACCGCGATGAGTGAAGCAGCCACACCAACAAGCAGTAGCACGATGCCCCAGACAAGAAGTACCCTCCAACCGTCAGTGCCAAAAAATGAGGTATATGCTGAGAAATTCACGAGCCAGCCAACCACAACACCCCACACGATCACGAAAATACATAGAGTCTGCAGTTTCATGAATGATAAGGGATGCGGTGATAGCACCCGCTCAATCCGCTCGCCTTTGAGAAGCTCTTTTTTTTCCATCCTCAGCCCTCATATGCTTCATCTTTGAGGCGGTTTTAAATCTATTGGTCTTATATCTAAATAAAAGAATTGTAATCCCCAGGGTGCAGAGGATCATCCCAGCGAGGGCGATGGTGGTATCATTTTCGAGCGGGACTACCATAAAGATGCCGCGTAAGAGTATATACGAAAGAGGAAGGGTGATGAACGGGACATATCTCCAAGGGGTTGCAATATCATCCGTGAATTTTATGAGAGCAAGCAACAGGTACGCAAGCAGTAGTGCGATGATGGCAAGCAGAGAAATCCATCCAAAGACGGCGAACAGCACGTAGTACCAATTGTTACTTAGCAGGTAGAAGAGACAGAACAATCCATAGGCGATTACAAAGAGAAGGAGGAGGTACCAAGGATGTTGGATGAGATGGTTCTTGATGTTTTTCAAATCGTACATCATGTTGATTTTTTCTTTTTTTTCTTCACCCATGTAGCTAGGTCGAATCCCCATCCCTAAAAACAACAACAGGAGGAGGAAACCAAGATGCGCTGGGTTAAACAAATCAATGTGGAGGAGGAACGTTCCGAATCCCTCTGCATACGTTGATAAAGCGGTCCCAAAAATCGTGAGTCCTTCTACGAAGCTATACGACACAGGGGCAGAAACTGCGAAACCTTTCTCTAGCAAGAAATAGCTACAGAGCAGTAACAAACCAGAGGGAATGAGGAACGGGCCAAGGAACAGAAACGAATTGGAGATCCATTCGAACACCCCTGTTTTTTCTTTTTTTGGTTCCACAGAACCATAGTTCACCGTCACATGGAAATGCTGAATACCACTCCTCGTGACGGTATAACCGAGGGCGTGACAGATGGTTTGAAAAAGCACGCCGACGAAATTGGTGAATCGGACGAGCGGCTCATGAGCAAACTTGAGTTTCGCGAGCAGATGCTTCTGGTTTTCGATGAAAAGCAGTTGCACTAACCAGAAAATAAACATGCCAAGGATTGGTGCAAGTGGACCAAAGAATACCATGTCGAAATCAATAGCGAGGCTTACCATCTCTCTTCCTTTCTGTAAGCCTGCGAAGTGTTTAATTCTTTTTCTCTTCCCTTCGACTAGTTGATGATGTCCACCAGAATTTCGTTGCCTTGTAAATCAAACGCTTTCCACGAAGTTGTTCCTACTGAGGTCACCCCAACAATCAGATGGATGCGACCAAAATGATTGAACAAATCAAGATCAGCTGAGGAGGGTCGTGCAATGGACGAGGGATGACTGTGCACGGTCCCAACAATCGAATAATCAATGGGAAGCATGTGCAAACGGAAAATCGCATGGGAATCACCTGAGATTGTACCAGGAAGGAGCACGACTTCCTTGATCGTTGTTTTTTCTTTGGTATCAACACGAAGCAGTGCACCGAATTCTTGTGGGTAGTTCGATTTTGAACTTTCCAAAATAAGAGTCAGGCAGTCCTTCGTTATCCTCCATTGAACAGGAACCGGCTGGGTTTTTTTCTTTCCGAATAACACACGGCCTCATCTCATGAGTTTTAAACGGACCATCTGGTAGAAGCTTTCGCCAAACCGAACAAACCGTGCTTTCTTCTCAGACCCTGTGACAAGAATCGTGCTATTTTGCGTGACCGGTACGGTATACCGGCCATCAATCACCAGGTTTGTTTCCTTGCTTTTCGGGAGGAGCTGCACCCCAATCTCCCTTTTGAGCGGTATGATCCATGGACGCGCAGACAGTTTGAAGGCAGCAAGCGGTGCGATAATCATGGCACCCACCGTTGGATCCATGATTGGTCCACCCACGCTAAGCGAATAACTTGTCGATCCAGTCGGGGTAGCAATGATCACTCCATCAGCACCCATCGATTCCAGCAGTTCTCCGTCGACAAACAATTTCAAATACAGTATCTTTGCAATACGAGCAGTTTGAATCGTCACTTCATTCGTCGCATCAGGGAGTCGCTTTCCATCAAGCATGATTTTTATCTTTGCTCGCTCCTCGACATTATACTTCCCTTCGATGATATGTTTGAGCCCCTCACGTGCTGATTTGCCTTCCACCTCAGAAAGGAAACCCATCCCCCCTGAGTTAATTGCAAACACAGGTTTTTCTATCTCGCTCATCGCCATGAGAATCGTCCCGTCACCACCGATGGTGATGACGATGTCTGCTTCTTTGTTCATGTGTTGAAAACTGCAACTTGGTAGATTCGCTGCTTTAGCGAACCCTTCCTCAAAAAGCACCTCGTCACCTTGCTCCTTCAGAAAACTGGCTAGATCGGTCCCTAGTGAAATCGCTTTTTTAATATGCGGATTACAGACAATACCCCATTTCATAGTTTTCCCTACGTCCGGGCCAGCTTCATGAGCGGCGTGAGTTTCACAAGCAGCGACGGGTGTTTTCCCACCAGCGCTTTTATAATACTCAAGGTACTAAATTCTTCAAACTTATAATCTTTCAAGGAATCAGCAAGCATGTCCAACGTTTTATCTTCCATATCGAGCATGATTTCTTTTGCCACATAGTTACGATGCAGTTTCCTGCCGAATGCTTGCTTCCAGCGTTGTTCATAATCAGACAGGAATGTTGCATTGAAGTTCTGTGCTTTCACTGCCTTCCCAATGGTCTCTCCAGCAAGTTTCCCGCCTTCGATAGAAGTCATCAGACCACCGCCAGTAATAGGATCGACATGGCGAGCAGCATCACCGACCAAGAGTAGGTTGTCCCGAACTGATTCGATAGGCTCTGAGACTGGATCAGCACCGGTGATGAAACGTAACGGTTCCCCTTTTCGAAGTTCAGGATTTTTCTCAATGAATTGATCAAGCAGCTTCAACGCAAGACCAGGTTGACTCAGACTCGCAAGAATACCAATACCAACATTGGCCACGTCTTTTCCTTTGGGGAACACCCAGACGTACCCGCCTGGTGCTATCTTCTTCCCAAGGAAAAAATCACAATAGGGACTATCCCAGTTAATGTTTGTCAGCGTGTACTGTGCGCAGGTTTCCAAATCAAAAGGTTTCAGGGTGGTCTGAATACCAGCCCATTTTCCAACACGTGATTCCACACCATCAGCACCGACCACGATATCTGCTTCGATGTCAAGTTTCTCGTCGAAATGCTGGGCATGGACTCCTTTTATTTTCCCGTCTTTTTTCCACAAACCAACAGCACCAGTGTTCGTCATGAGCTCTGCACCTTTACGTACCGCACCTCGTGCAAGCTCCTGATCAAAAATATCACGATAGAGAACGTATCCTGTTTCGCTACCTGCATACTCTGCGGACAAGGTGATTTTCGTTCCATTCGGAGAGAAGATTTGTGCCCCCTCCATCTTACTTGCTATCCAGCGTTTTCCTTCAAGGACCTTGAACGTGTCAACCTTCTGACTGATACCTTCACCACAGAGGACTGGAACACCGACCTCAGCGCGCCGCTCAATCATCAGTACCTTTGCGCCTGCCTCAGCAGCAAACCGGGCGGTGGCACTTCCAGCTGGTCCACTTCCAACGACGACAACATCGTATTTCATCTTACGCTCCCTCCCAGATAATCGCACCAACAGGACAGGTTTTTACGCAAATCGAACAACTCGTACATGTTTTTTTATCGACCACCGCTTTCCCAGCAATCCACAGGATCGCATCTTTTGGGCACACAGAGATACAACCGCCGCAGGCAAGGCATTTTTCTTTTGTGACGAGCGCTTTACGCTTTTCCATAGGATTCACCTCGAGTGATACCGGAAGCAATTAGATGAGCAACTCGGAGAGGTTCAGGTATGACACCACGTATAGTCGAGATGTTTATAATTTCTTGTGCCTCCTGAAGAGAAACACCTATACATTTTATATATATAGGATTATGGTGGGTGCGTAGACGATGTAAACGTCCTTGTCGCATCAAAGAGTAGCGTTCCTTCCAATCAGAGAAATTTTTTTTCAATGCCTTTTTAATTTTCTCAAAATCTGGTTTATCCCTCGTAATCGTTATGACGGGTACGTGTGTGGTTTCATACAATTCTTTGATGTCAATAACATTGAATCCACCCAGACAGACCCCATCAATCATGACAACTTTGAGTTGCGTCCGATGCTTGGTGTTCGTCATCATGTCTCTGCAGATTGCTGTCGCATCGGTTCCATCAACGGTTGCCTGACTACGCAGAACACATTCCAGATATTCTCCTCCTCGCATCACGACCCCGATCACGTTCGTATATTTGTCGGTGAAGGTGAATGCAGCATCATCAATACCGAGGATTCGAATCTGCCGTTTCATAGCAAGAAAACAAAAATCAATGATATGTTAAGAACGTTTCCATAACCACGATTCTTTCTCGTTGTTCAAGACATTCCAAAAAACAGTATATTAATATCGGAAACACTTTTATATATTAGTTCCTGGATTGGAATTCTACATCGAAGGGGGTAGTATATGAGAATGGAAAAGGGAAAAAAAATTGTAAGTATCGTATGTATGGTTTTGTTTTTAGTATCTGTTCTCCCTGTGCTCTCTGGGCAGCAGACTACTAATGAGGCTAGTGGCATCTATACGAGACAATTTGTTGTTGAGTTTTCTCCACATAATATCATCTTCAGTCATGCGAATGGCTATGATCTACTCAGTTTTGACAATGCAATGTATCTGAATGATATTGGATCACCGATGATTCCTTCGCAAGACGTTCAATTTGCGTTGCCTGCAGGCATGAAAGCGACCGATATAAAAATCATCGATAGTTCAAGCCAGGACCTTGAAGGAAGATACATTGTGTTTCCTATGCAACCACCACAAACTACAGATACGATGGATGAAAAGGTTACCGAGTTACAAGTTAATCTGGTTACCTACTCATCTTCATCATCCTACCCAGGGCAGCTCGTGCGTCTTCTCGGTCAATCAGATCTGTATGGTCAAGGCATCGCCCACGTTCTCATCAGTCCTATACAATACCGCCCCTCCGAACAGAAACTCACGGTGTACACCTCCATCACTATCCAACTTATTGGGGTTGGCGGCTACCTCTACGGTGACTATCTGCCAAAAACTGTTTCCGCGGCTGACCGTGTAACCTTTACCCAACAAGTTCAAACCATGGTGACGAACCCTACTGACGTTCAGCTTCAGGAATCTCCTGAAACACCACAAACACGTGCTCTTCCATCAGGTGGGCCCTACCAACACGTAATCATCAGTCGAGCAAATGATGTCTCCTACTGGCAACGACTTGCTGATTGGAACACCAAACGAGGATTAAAAGACATCGTAGTGACCACGACGTACATCTACGCAAACTATGCTGGTACTAGCAATCAACAAAAAATCAGAAACTTCGTTATCGATGCCTATAACACGTGGGTGACCACTTTCTTTTTAATTGCGGGAGAACAAACTGATGTTCCCCTGCAATCAAAAAGCTACTACATCAACTATCAAAATTGGCCGGTATCAAGTGATCAATATTACGGTGATTTTGATGATGATTATACATGTGAGGTCCACGTCGGGCGAGTCACTGCCCGAGACTCTTCACAAATCAATCTCTTTATTGATAAAGTATTCAAATACGAAAAAGATCCACCGCTTACCAATTATGCAACCAAAGCTGCGTTGCAGGGAATGGATGTCACCACGGTTGGATACGATGGGCAACTCACCCGGGGAGAGAGCCTGAAAATCACGGTCAACAACAGCTATATTCCTCACCCTCGATTCACGGTCACCACGATTTACGATACCCAAACATATAACCCGACCCACAAACAGAAATTCATCAACGCATTAAATGCAGGTCAAAACTTAGTGAATCATTATGACCATTCTGATCAAACCTCGATTGGCATGGGTGATCGAAACCACTACACCTACATGTATTCCAATGAAGTCGATGCTCTGACGAACACCAATAAATTGTGTAATGTTTTTTCCATAGGATGTCATCCAAATGATTTCACCTACGAAGATTCTATTTCTGAGCATTTTGTGATTTACAATGCCCTCAAAGCAGGAGTCTCCTTTACGAGTAATGTTGGTTACGGATGGTTCATGATAGGTAACCCAGATTCCTTGTCTGGACACTTTGATAAGTTATGGTGGCAGGCGCTCTTTTCCTACAATAAATATACCTTAGGAGAAATGCTGACTCAGGCAAAAATATTATACGGCTATCCATCCCAGGATGTCGATAAATACTGTAGTTACGGTCTCGAACTGTTGGGAGAACCAGCGATGCCCGTCTGGACAGATAATCCTTCCTCACTGACCCTTAGCCATCCCTCAACACTCCCGATTGGCCCATCAACTTTTACAGTGCATGTGACCAGTGGTGGTTCGCCAGTAAGCTCAGCATTAGTATGCCTTTGGAAAGGAACCGAAGTCTACCTCACAGGAACCACGAATGCGAATGGTGATGTAACCTTCACTCCCAATCCAACAACCACCGGAACCATGTATGTGACAGCAACAAAACAAAACTATTTACCGAAGGAAACCTCTGCAGAAGTCCAACAATCAGGGAACCTCTTGGTTGATGGTCATTGCTTTTATCCTGATATGTCGCCAGTAACACCAGCATCCGTAGATCTATTTAACCTGAACACCGGTGAAAGTTGGACTGCCGATATCAATGGGAACTACTACTCAAAACTCCTCCTTCCAAATGATGATCTTTATGTCGGTGACACTCTCCGTATCATCGCAAGAGACAATCAGGAATCAGTCAATGTGACTGATCATGTGGTCACTTCTGGGGAGATTACTGGTGGAAATATTCACCTCGATCTGACCTTGCGTGTTCACTACCGAGATCTGACTAAATTCCCGTTCTACCTCTCCACGATCAACACTGGTGCGATGGTCATGAAGATGATGATGGACTACGTCATGTGGAACAGTACGACTCATCCCAACGGACCCCCGAGTGTCTATAGCGAACAAACTTTGTACAACACCTATGCGGGTGGGAACTACATGAACGGTGATGAGCTCTGGCAGGGTCTCAACACAGAAATCGATGACCATGGTCATGGGTGGATCTACGGGTATTTCTTCAATCCTGCGTACAACACGAGTGTCACTCCCATCCTGAAAAGCATTTGCGTCTGGCTCGATTACCCTGTCGATTACTATAATGATATTCGCGATGTTGATGTCCCGAAACCAGGACACCCGAACCATGTTCCTATCGCAGTCCCACTTGATGGGAACTACAACCACTGGGCAGTCATACGAGGGATACACACAGATAAAAATGCATGGCTGCCACCCTCTCAGCTCACGGTGTACGGGTTCTGGTTAAACGATCCGAAGAGCGGTGGACTAGGAACAAACACCTATGTCACCTCATCTCGCTTTGTGAGCACCTATTTCTTACCGCTCAACGTACCCGGTGATATCTACAACGGAAAATACTTCGCCGTTACCGATCCTTACCCAGGAGCAACTCTTGATACCAGTACGGTGGACATCACCCTTGCGCAGCCAGATGGTGGGCTTTCTGTCCCAGAACAACTCCTGGTTATGTCAGCAGGTCGGATGCAATCTCTCAAACAACCAGCACACAATGTGATTGTCAACGCAGCATTCACCCAAACCATGAACGTCCTGATCTACGGTGACCAACAGGTGGCCAGTGCGTTTGCTGCATCTCATCTACTTGGAAAACCGTTGCTGCAGGACAACATGTGGACCGTGTGTTTCGGTACGACCGACACCACGTTCACCGTTCATCTTGACAGCCATGCTAGTTTGCTCGAGTTCTTTATCCAATAGACGACCAGCAAACCCCCTCTTTTTTTCTTTTTTTTCTCTGATTCTTCAAACTTTTCATCGCCATATTTAAATATATAAACGTATTGTTATAATGGTACCGGGGGATTGTTCTACGAAGAGATACGCAGCAAAGAGTATCGCAAGTGTTCTGTGTAGTCTCTTATTCATCCTATCGTTTTTTTCTTCTCCTCTTATGGGATATTCTGTTGATGGAGAACAACAATACTGTGAACGTTTTATCCTTGAATTTCATGAAAACGATCTTGAATTTTCAGTCCTCAACGGCTATGATCTGATAAGTATGGAAGGATGTGACTATCTCACGGACGATGGGAAACCTCAGCTCCCGGTTAAGGAAATCAGAATCGCGGTACCTGATGACATTCAAATTGAAGCAGTCTGCCTTGAGCATCTTGACACTGAATTGATCCCTGGTACGTACACATTATATCCTTCTCAACCACCGATGACCACGAATAGTGAGATGATACAAGAGCGTTGTCTGCAGGTTGATTCATCAGCGTACCGCTCAAGCCGCTCCTATCCAACCACCATCGTTACATTCGAGGGTATGACTGATCTTGCTGGTCAATCCCTCGGAATCATCCGTATCTCTCCCCTCCAGTATCTTCCTGTAGAAAAACAACTGCTCTTGCATACGAAAATGACGCTGTTGGTCATGGGAAAAAGCGGATACGTCTGTGGTGACTATCTCCCACCATCACTCAATGAACAAGGTCGGTTCCTGTATGAATCCATGGTGCAGGATATGGTCATCAACCCAGAGTCTGTGCATCTCCAAACCTCGATTGTGGACTCTTCGTTGCTTCGGGGTTTACCATCGGGTGGGCCGTACGATCATGTGATCATCACCTCCTCAACGTTTTCCTCCTCATGGGATCCATTAGTCGAATGGCATACGAAACGAGGACTCAAAGATACGGTGGTTACTACCGATTATATTTATACACATTACAATGGTTCGTCTAATCAGCAGAAAATCCGTAACTTCGTTATCGATGCGTATAACAGCTGGGGGACGGTCTTTTTCCTCATGGGTGGAGAAAACGCCACGGTTCCTTTTGAACAACGCACCTATTTTATTGATGACCCGAACACACCAAGCGATCAGTATTACTCTGATTTTGATGATGACTGGACCCATGAGGTGTTCGTGGGCAGAGCACCGGTTGATAATACCACACAAATCAGTACGTTTATTGATAAAGTACTCTTCTATGAAAAAACGCCTCCCCTCACCAACTATACATTAGACGTTCTTCTCCTTGGTATGGATTTAGACGATCAAACAAAATGTGAAACACTGAAAGAAATCATCGCATCATACATCCCACAGCGTTTTAGCATCACGAAAATCTATGATAGCCAACCTGGCCAGCATCTCATTCTCACCATCGATGCTCTCAACGCTGGGCAGCAGCTCGTCAACCATGCAGGCCATGGAACCTACACGTACATGGATTCTGGTCACAGTCAGGGACTGACCAATGCTATGGTCGACGTCCTGACCAATACCAATCAAATGTCTGTGATCACATCCCTCGCATGCTATGTCAATGGCATGGATTATTCTGATTGTATTGCTGAGCATTTCGTGGTCTACAATCCTCTGAAAGCAGGTGTCGCGTTTACAGGGAACACCCGTTCAGGGTATGTAGAAACAGGGCAACCAACCACCTTATCCGGGTTTCTTGATCGGTACTGGTGGCGTGGCCTCTTTCTCTATAATAAATATCTTCTCGGGGAAACCATGGTGTGGAGCAAGCATCAGTTCCCAACCACAGGACAGGATGCGAACCTTAAAATGCATTGTGAATGGGAGTTCAACCTTTTAGGTGATCCTTCAATGCCTCTCTGGACCGATACACCACTTCCCTTAAACGTGAGTCATCCAGCTACCCTGCCCACAGGTTCATCATCATTCCTGGTTCATGTCACGAGCGGTGGTTCATCAGTAAGCTCAGCTTTGGTCTGTCTTTGGAAAGGAACCGAAGTGTACCTTACGGGAATGACCAATGGCAATGGTGATATCACCTTTGCTCCGTCTCCGCAGACCACCGGTCTACTCTATGTGACGGCAACGAAACATAACTACCTCCCCGTAGAAAGTGTTGCGAATGTCCAACCACTGGTCTCTCCCCTACTTCTTGATGGATATTGTTATTATAATAATATGACACCGGTCCAGTCTCTCACGGTTGATCTGGTCAATATGAATACTGGTGCGAGCTGGGAAGCAGATACTACTACTAATTATTACTCAAAGATCTTGCTAGCAGGTGTTGATCTTCACACCGGGGATACTCTGCGTCTCATTGCGAAGGATGGAAACGACTCGGTTAATATTACTGATCATATCATTACTTCCACTGACATACAAGAAGAACACATTCAAACTGATATGATCATCAGCATCCATTATCGAGATTTGTACCATTTCCCTTTTTATCTTTCTGAGGTCAATACTGGTGCCATGGTCATGAAGATGATGATGGATTACCTCATGTGGAATAGCACTACGCACCCTGATGGGCCACCCAGCGTGTATAGCGAGCAGACATTCTACGACAATTATTCTGGTGGGGATTCCCTCAGCGGCGATGAGATGTGGAGAGCGCTGAATGATGAGGTCGACGACCATGGTCATGGATGGATCTACGGGTACTTCTTCAACCCTCGAAATAGCACAAATGTCACTGACGTGCTTCGGTCCATTTGCGTCTGGCTCGATTACCCGGTCGATTACTATAATGATATTCGTGATGTTGATGTCCCCAAACCAGGTCATCCCAATCATGTACCTATCGCAGTAGCTACTGGTGGAGATTATGAGAATTGGATGGTGGTACGAGGTATTTACACTGATAAGAACTCCTGGCCGCCTGGTGGGCATCTTCCTAATATTACGGTGTATGGGTTCTGGCTCAATGATCCGAAAGAAGGTGGACTTGGTGGGAATACCTATGTGACCATCGCTAGGTTCCTCAGTGCCTACTTCCTTCCGATTACCCTCGCTGGTGATACCTATGAAGGACAGTACTATGCCATTACTGATCCGTTGAGAAATTATAATGAATCTCTCGTGGAGCGGACAACCATCACGTTTTCAGACACGACCGTCCCCCTCTCCAGGGTTGAACAAATGTTGCTACGCGTGGGACAGCAGGGAGGGCCTTCGCTCGTCTTCAAAGGCCGTCTCCAGAATCTTCTCATACGGCTAGCCTATGAACAAACCATGGAGATCTTGCAGTATGACACGCGCGGTCTTGCAGACAGTTTTCGAGAAGCAATTGCCTATGGAACACCTCACTACAAGAATGGTCTGTGGACAATTTACTTTTATTCTGAAGACCTAGGGTTTAATGTTCTACTGAATAGAAACGGTGGGCTCGAACAATTCTCCATTGAAGAAAAATAAAATGGTGGTCGATGTTATTTTTTTATTGCTTTCTTGCCGCCTTCAAATGCTTGTTTGTTCATTTCCCGGTATTTTTCAGGGACGTCCTCAAGGATGGTTTCTAACAGGATCTGTGGGGAGAACGGTAACACATTCGTCGCAGCCAGAGCACCAAGCATCACAATATTTTTTGTAATCGCGCTCCCCGCCTCTTTTGCGATGTGTAATGCGTCAATGAAATGGAGCCGAGCATGAGCAGAGAGTTCTTTGAAGATCTCCTCTTTGGTTGGGTACGTCTCTCCACTGGCAGCAACCGTGAAAGGGATCATGGGATTGATGTCAGTAATCACGATTGTTTTTTTATGAACATATTCTAGAGCGCGTAGCGCCTCGACCGGTTCTGTGCTGATGAGCACATCAGCAGTTCCCATGGGAAGCATGGGGCTGGAGACGTCTCCCATGCGTACGGTGCAGACGACCGCGCCACCTCGTTGTGCCATCCCGTGTATCTCAGAGACGTACACGGTGACGCCTGCTTTGACTGCTGCTTGTCCGAGGATCTTTGAGGCGGTGATGATTCCTTGGCCGCCGACACCGGCAAGGACGATACTGATTTTTTTACTCATTGTTTTCCCTCCGGTCCTATGGCACCAAACGGACAGACCTGCACGCAGTTCCCGCACCCATTACATTGGGTCGGATCAATGTGGACACTACCATCCTCAGCAAAATACAAGGCAGGGCAGCCGAACCGTCCGATGCAGGTTTTACACCGCTTACAGACTTCTTGATTAATCTGATACAAAATGATATCTTCTTTTGCTTTCCGTTTCCGAGCAACCTCTAGCAGAATGCATGGTGCTTTGCTGACCACGACTGAGGTTCCTTTGTGCTCCAAGGCTCGTTTGAATGCTGCACTCGTCTCTTTGATGTTGTTGGGGTTCACGATTTCTATGTGCTCGACTCCGCATCCTTTCACCACGTCTTCGACTGCGATGCGCTTGGCTGGTCGACCCATTCCGTCTACATCGGTTCCTGGGTGTGGTTGATGGCCAGTCATAGCCGTGGTTCTGTTGTCAAGAATCGTGATGACCACATCATGGTTATGGTGCACCGCGTCGATGATCGGTGGTATGCCAGCATGGAAGAAGGTTGAGTCACCCATGAAGGAAATAATTTTTTGGTCGGTTGCAACTGAAAAGCCGCACGCCATCCCTGCATTTGATCCCATACACAAGAGGACGTCTGCCATCTGCAGCGGTGGTGCTATGCCTAGGGTGTAGCATCCGATGTCGGTCGGGTAAATCGTGTCTTTTGCGGCAACTTTTTTCACTGCGTAGTAGGTTGCCCGATGAGGACATCCAGGACACAGTGAGGGAGGTCGGCTCGGTACTTTGATGGAGGATGGCAAAGGTTTTGGAAAAGGATTTTTCACGTTAAGGATTTTAGAGAACGCCTCAGCAACAATGTTGGGATTGTATTCGTAGAGCCTCGTGAAATGTCCTGTGGATTTCCCGTAGATTTTTACCTTGGCACCACTATCAAAGGCAAGAGCTTTCAGTTGGTTCTCAAGGTATGGTTCCAGTTCTTCTACCACAATGAGCGTGGAGCATTGCTTCATGAATGTCTCACACAGTTTTCGTGGAAGAGGGTGCGTCATCCCCAGCTTCAGGATTCTGACATTGAGATGAAATTCTTCTGACATCTCTTTCACATAATTAAAAGAGACACCAGAGGTGACAATCCCAATATCCTTTGGTGTTCCAATCGTAATAATTTCATTAAAAGGCGATATCTCAGCAATCTTCTCTGCTTCTTCAATTCGTTTGAGAAGTACTGGATGCATTGCTCGTGCG
>Ga0172362_10003388_pt1 | contig 13732 bp, 7 predicted proteins | sample LakKivs1_kivu2a2_FD_114534 | JGI IMG/M metagenome (GOLD analysis project Ga0172362, IMG submission 114534) | Sediment microbial communities from Lake Kivu, Rwanda - Sediment s1_kivu2a2 | ecosystem: Environmental > Aquatic > Freshwater > Lake > Sediment | place: Rwanda: Western Province, Lake...
AACGCCAGGAGAAGTATCAAGAAGATGTGGCAGTGGTGATGAAGGACGAGTTCTTAAGGGACATTCGCAGAAGACTAGATGAAGGAGTGCTCGGGGAAGAGGACTTTGTAAACGAGGCGAAAGAAAGATTCAAGATCGGCTCTTTGAGACCAAGGGGGAGGCCGAGAAAAGGAGAAAAATAGAGGTGACCCCATTTAAGGCGGTTATTCTGGTTGGCGGGAAGGCGACCAGGTTGCGTCCCCTCACCTGCAACACTGCCAAGATAATGATTCCCGTATTGAACCGCCCCTTCTTTGAGCACATGGTCGGCTATCTGAAAAAGCACAATATTACTGACATAATCCTCGCTGTAGGAAAGTCGCCTGTTCAGATCCAGGGCCATTTTGGGGATGGCAGCAAGCTCGGCGTCAGACTGACCTACTCCATAGAAGACGCCCCGCTGGGGACAGCCGGGGCGGTGAAGAACGCTGAGAGATTTCTGGATGACCCGTTCGTCGTCCTTAATGGGGATATCTTCACTGACATTGACCTGAGCCGGATGATGCGGCTGCACCGCGAGAACAAAGCTATAGCTAGCCTGGCTTTGACGCCGGTAGAAGACCCGACTATCTATGGAGTCGTGGAAACCGATGGCGAGGGGAGGGTCAGGCGTTTCATAGAAAAACCGAGTCGGAACAAGGTGACTACTAATATGATCAATGCCGGCATTTACATCCTGGAACCGGGTATTCTGAGTTACATCGCCCCCGATACGTTCTCCATGTTTGAGCGTGATGTCTTCCCACCGCTTCTGGAAAAGGGACAGGTTGTGTACGGTTATCCGTCTCATGACTACTGGATTGACATAGGCACGACAGGCAAGTATTTGAAGTTGCAGCACGATTTGCTCCAACGCTATCTAGGCAGTAACGGTGTTAGATTTGAAGGTGAGAGCTTTGTTCACGCTTCAGCTCAGATCGAGGGACCGGCAATAATCGGCGAGGGCTGTTTTATTGGTAGAGATTCCATAGTGAGGGGTCCTGCCGTGTTGGGGGCACGATGTCGCGTAGAAGAAGGCGCTGTTGTGGAAGGGGCGGTATTATGGCAGGACTGTCAAGTTAGCAAGGGAGCCAGGCTGAGGAACTGCCTCATTGCCTGCCGTTGTCAGGTCGGTGAAGGGAGCGAAATTACGGATGGCTGCGTTTTGGGTGACGACGTGCTGGCCGGGAAAGGGAGCAAGCTATCTCGGGGAACTAAGGTCTGGCCGGGCAAGACCATCGAGTCAGGCACGGCCCCGTCCTGAAGTCTCCGCTCAGTGCAACACGTGGTATTTGTCGATATCTCTTTTTATGGCGTTTACGAACTTGTTGACCTTCACCTTGCTTAGCGGGGAATTGATATGGACAGGAGAGGGCGCCTCACCATCCTTGAGAATCCCCTGGCCCGTCAACTCGGCCATAATAGCCTGCTTCACTTCCTTATCGCACAAAGGCGAGTGGTAGATGGTGCTCATTGAGGACAGCAATATCTCATTGAGGTGCTGATTTCCTCTTTCTTCGTGCAAGTGCGGGTTTCTGGTCTCAATTTGCAGTATGTCTATTCCCTGCTCTATCACCTTGGATTCTTTTGTAGGCAGGATGCCGCCGAAGTTTTCGAATAAAGATATCAACTCTTGAGGCTCGACGGCATATCCCGATGCGAAGGGCAGGATTTCCGCCAGCTGCATGCTCAGGGCGTGCTCGCCGGCATTAGCGGTTGTCACAACGTCGGTTTCAAACCCGGTTTTGGTAGATATCAGGCTATTCAGGTATTTGTTGGTGATCTCCGATATCCTTCCCCACTTTCTGAAGTATTGGCCGGCCGAGATCTTGGGCTTGTATCTCCACAATATTCTCACCATATTGTAAGGGGACTGTGCCAGGCTGAAGCCGGCGGCGTAGTTCCTCACGTACTCCAGCACCGACCCCGGGAAGTAGTTATCGGCATCGATGAAGCCGACATATTCCTTGCCCGCTGCCTTAGCTACCAGTAGTCCTATTATCATGGCTTCGCCTTTGCCATCACGCACCAACCCGTCCTTATCCAGGAGGTCGCCGTAATCGGCCTCGGTGGCTGCCGTGGCGATAGCCGGGTCTTTCTGATGAATAATCAAGGCCTGGCGAAGAGTGAAGCGACAGAGCTGGTCCAGGACATCGCCCTCTATTCTGAATCTGTCGACCCGCTTCCTCTGGCTATTGGAGATTACTATCACCAGGCAATCGTGAGGCACCCCGCTGACCACCCCTTCCAGAAGCCTGAGTTTCTCATCTTTGGTCGGGATGACGATCGCCATCCTTCCCTCAAAATGCCGAATCGTTTCCTCGTCTATCTTTCTTACGCCCGATGTATCGTGGGAAGGCATCCGTCTTTTCACCCCTGAATCCAAGGATATCACCCTCTGCACGTGGCTCATTCTCACTGAACCGAAACGTTCCGTATACCTCGGGCTCTCAATAAACACGTAGTATCACCTCAAGCTATAATATCAAAGTCGCAGTCGTCGCCACAATTAGCAGGCTGAACCGGTACCTTCCAGGGAGCGCCGTGTTCAGGGGCCCCATATCTGCCAGGCAGCATTTGAGAGCTGCGCCTCAGTTTCCGAATATTTCTACGAGTGCTCTGGTCCAGCCTTCGGGGCCGACCCCCTGGACTCTGCGCAGGCGAAGAAGGTCCATGTCTTCCCAACTGTGGTCCCTTGTCTGTACCAGGATGGGTATGTCAACCTGCTGCAGCAAAGGCAAGTCATTCAGGCCATTGCCGAGTCCCACCGTTTCTATTTCGCCCCACATCCTGCGATATAGCCCGGTCAGGATTTCCGCGGCCTTCCCTTTGCCGCCACCTCCCATAACGTGATAAAGCTGCCCTCCGTAGGACCAGTTGAGACCGGCTTCTCCGAGCTTTGCCAGAAACTCGCTCACGTCCCTCCCAGATGAGTCAAACTCTACCGGTTCATCGTATTCTCTTTGCCGGGCCAGTCTGGCTGATTCCGGATTCAGGCCCGTTATTTCGGCCACTCGGGCGGCGCTCATATCCGTGAAGCCCGTGAAGCGAAAGGCATTCTGTATACTAATTTCGGCCAGCAGTGCCCTTACCCTGCTGCGAGGGATTGCCAGCTCGATGACCAGAAGGTCGTCCACCGCCTTATGATAATCGAACTGAAAGGGGAAATAAGCTCGGGGGATGAAGATGGCGCCTCCGTTTTCCACTACAAAGGGATGGAACAGGCCCAGTTCACGTCGATATACCTCCTGTTCTGCCCTGGTCTTGGCCGAGCAGAATATGATAGGTATGCCGTTTTCCTTAAGTCGATTTATGGCCGTCAGCGATTTCCGGTAGGAATAGGTCGTCGAGTCTAGAAGGGTGCCATCCAAATCGGTAAAGACTATTCGTCTCACGGTGTCGGGCTCTCCTGTCCTCTAGTTGACGGATGCCAAATCCAGGTCAGTAAATATCACTTCTTTCATTGTGTCCGGCTCCCCTCTCTCATCCATTGCTATTCAGACGATGTAGTGCGCGGCTTTAGCCTCGTGCTGCACGCCCCTAAAGGGTCGCACTGTGAAGACAAAGAGGGCCTAGACATTGAATAAGAAGGTCACTACGTCCCCATCCTGGATGATGTAGTTCTTGCCCTCTGTCCGGAGCAGGCCTCTTTTTCGCGCCTCGGCTATATTGCCGCAGCTGACCAAATCACTATGGCTGATGACCTCAGCCCGGATGAATCCCCTCTCCATGTCGGAGTGGATCTTGCCGGCTGCTTTTGGCGCCGGAGTCCCGCTTGGCACGGTCCAGGCCTTTAGCTCGGAGGAGACCGTGGTAAAGAAAGAGACCAACCCCAGAAGACTGTAAGAGAGGTCGATGACCCGGTCCAGCGCAGGCTTGCTCAGCCCCAGGGCCTCACGGAATTCTCTGGCTTCTGCGTCGCTGAGCTGAGCCAGCTCCATCTCCAGCTTGCCGCAAAGGGCGACCACGGCGAACTGGGGGTAAAGGGAACTTATTTGCCCTTCCAATTGCGAAGCCTGCGGTATTTGTTGCTCTCCTATATTGAGGACCACCAGCATAGGTTTGGCGGTAAGAAACTGATAGTTGGCCAGCATTCGGAGTTCGTCTCTGGTCAGGCCCTGCATTCTTATCGGTTTATCTTTTTCCAGCTCCGTCTTGATCTTTTGAAGCAGCAATTGTTCCTTCAAATAGGACTCCCGCTCCGCTGCTTTGGCTCCTTTCAAACTTGCCTCCAGCTTCTCAAGTCGTCTTTCCATAATGGCCAAATCGGAAACGGCCAGTTCTAAATCCAAGGCAGCTATGTCTCGTTTTGGGTCTATGCTCCCTTCAGGATGAGGGGCCTTGGCATCTTCAAAAGTCCGAACCACCTGGAGCAGGGCATCGGCGGTAGTCAGGTAATTCAGGAATTCTCCCCCGGCTCCTTCTTTGCCGAAGGCCTTGATGGAGCCGGCGATATCTGTGTAGCTCACCTCTGCAGGAACGGTCTTCTTGGGCTGGAATATGCCTTCCAGTACCGATAATCGAGAATCAGACACTTTGGCCACGCCGATATTGGGAGCTAGGGTCGAGGAATAAGCGGCGACTTCGGCCTTCCCTCTGGTCAAGGCATTAAAGATGGTCGTCTTGCCGCTCTGCGGTAGCCCGATGATGGCAACCTTCATATACGTTAACCCCCAAAGGTCGCCTGATGAAGGCAACCTTCACATTTATATCGTAGCATATTTCGCTCTGAATGACCGGCTGATAGCAGTGGGTTGGTGCATCCGAGTTCTTAGCACTATTGAGGGTAGTCGGGCGGGGACAAGCCCCGCCCCTACAGTGGCGAGGCGTGGCGAAGGCCCGAGATATACATATTGGCGTAGCGGCGTGGCTTATCCCCGCCTCTCAGGCGGGCAGCGAGTCCCTGCCCACGGCGTTGGAGAAACCCTAAATCCCGACTCCGGAATCCTACACAAGCCGGAAACTCAAATATCGAATGTTCAAAACGGTCTTGGATCTTGGACTTGGCTATTGGGATTTGTTTAGGATTTCGTGCTTAGCACTTCGTATTTGCAGCGGAGTTGTGTAGTGGCGGAGTTCCTCTCCGCCTCGCTCTGATGGACACAGGTCCTTCCCTCACACACTATGATAGAATAGGGAGCGCATGCTCTACATTCTTCATGGTCAGGACGATTTCTCCCTGAACCAGGCTGTACGGGAGATCAAGACCGGCCTGGGGGATCAGGAAGCGGTGGCGGCTAACACGACCGACCTGGACGGTCAGCATCTGACTCTGGGTGAGCTCAGGAACAAGTGTGACACAGCGCCGTTTTTGTGCTCACATCGTCTGGTTGTAGTTGAGGGACTATTGGGGCGCTTTGAGGTGAAACAAGGCAGGCCGCGGTCTCGAAAGGGAAAATCGGGAGATGGGTTGGGCGAATGGGAAGGTCTGGATTCCTATATTAAGCAAATGCCAGAGACGACCGTGCTGGTGCTGGTTGATGGGGAGGTGAAGGGCCAAAATCCGCTGTTACAGAAGATTTCACAATTGGCTGAAGTAAGGGCCTTCCCTTTGCTGCGGGGCAGCGACTTGAAGGCGTGGATACGGAAACGGGTAAAGGAAGAGGGCGGCGATATCAACTCTCCGGCCCTGAATCTGCTCGCTGAACTCATAGGCGGAGATTTGTGGGCGATGGATGGTGAAATCCAGAAGCTGCTTCTTTACAGCCAGGGGCGCCCTATCGGCGAAGACGATGTCAGGCAACTGGTGAGCTGTATCCAGGAGGCTAACATCTTTGCTCTGGTGGATGCGGTTGCCGAAGGGCGGGCCGAGCCTGCCCAGCGGATACTGCATCGGCTGTACGATGATGGCGTGGCGCCGACGCATATCCTTACTATGATTACCAGGCAATTTCGCCTGATAGCCCTAGCCAGGGATTTGGGAAAGGGGTTGTCTCGCCTGCAAATTCAAGAGAGGCTGAGGCTGAAAGCAGGCTACAGTTTGGATAAAACGCTCAGCCAGGCCAAACTGTACGATTCTGAGCGTGTAAAGCGGGCTTATGATAAGCTCCTGGAGACCGACTTAGCCATCAAGACTGGCCAGTACAGCGACGAATTGGCTCTAGAGCTCCTGGTGACCGAACTTGCCTGCCTGAATCCCTGAGCGAAGCATCTCGACCCGGCGGGATGGCCGCTTCATTCATAGCTCATCCTGGCCAGCACTCGCCTTAATCTCCACGCCGTTATCGAGTCCCGACGCGAACTGCGCCACTACGCCTGCCCATTCTATATCATGCGTCGCCGTTTTAGCACCAGCAGGCTGGCACCGGCGATAATGGCTCCAAGCAGGCCGATCCAGGGCAGCAGGACGCGCACCTTGCTTATGGGATAAGTCTCCCAACCCACAGTGGTGGGGCGATTGTAGTAGTGGGAGGGGTCCCAGTCGGTAACCACGACATCACCGCAGTGGCCTACGACGGTAGCGTTATTGGCGTACTGACCGGCTGCGGCCGTACCGTAGGCATACCAGATCTGGGTAGCACCTACGGGCAGAGATGAGTTGGTGCCTATCAGGCCCAACTTATCATCAGTAACGCTAATATCGGTCAGGTTAACAGCGCCGGTGTTGGTCACGACGTACTTCCAAGTAACAGTGCTGTTTATGCTGATGTATACGCCAGGCGCATAGTAAGCGTCCTTGTCATTCGTATACTTCTTGATGTCAATACCAGGGACCAAGCCGAGGTAGTTGGCGGGGTCCGTGTCCTGGATCGTATGGCCGTCCCAGTCACCGGTGGCGGTAGCTACATCGGTTTGCAGCCCCGGCAGAGGTGCGATGGGACCGATGGTACCGTTGAACGAGGCGAGAGGAGCCAACGGGTCGGTCTTGGTAATGCCGCTGACATTGTGCATGTTGTCGGAAAGGGTAATGTCGGTCAGCGTGACATTACCGGTATTGGTAACAATGTACCTGAAGTACACGCTGCCACAGATACTGACATTCAGGGCTGATGCCGCATTGTCGGCATCGAAGAAGTTCACGTTATCCTTCGACACCAATTTCTCCACATCGATCGCGGGAGCACTAGCAAAATAGTTAGCCGGGTCGGTATCCTGGACGGTATAGCCACCCCAGGCACCGGTGGCGCTAGCCACGTCGGTCTGCAGTCCCAGAAGAGCTGTGATGGGGCCGATTGTACCGTTGAACGAGGCGAAAGGAGCCAGCGGGTCGGTCTTGGCCACGCCGCTGACGTTGTGAATGTTGTCGGAAAGGGTAATGTTGGTCAGCGTTACGTTACCAGTGTTTGTAACAATGTATCTAAAGTACACACTGCCGCCGGCATTCACATCCAGGGCTGATGTGGCATTATCGGCATCGAAGAAGTTCACGTTATCCTTCGACACCAGTTTCTCCACATCGATAGATGGAGCGCCACCAAGGTAGTTAGCCGGGTCGGTATCCTGTACGGTAACTGCACCCCAGTCACCGGTAGCGTTGGCGACATCAGTCTGTAGCCCCGAGAGCGCCGTAATAGGACCGATAACACCCTGGAATGAGGCCAGAGGAGCCAGCGGGTCGGTCTTGGTGATACCGCTCACATCGTGCACACTGTCGGAAAGCGTAATGTTGTTCAGCGCCACGTTACCAGTGTTGGTAACAATGTACTTGAAGTAAATGCTATCACCGGTCTTGACATTCAGGGCTGATGTAGAATTGTCGGCATCGAAGAAGTTTACGTTGTCCTTCGATACCAGTTTCTCTACATGGATCGACGGACCACTACTAAAGTAGTTAGCCGGGTCGGTATCCACGAGGGTAAAACCGCCCCAGTCGCCCGTGGCGGTAGCCACATCGGTCTGCAGCCCCGAGAGAGCCGCGATGGGGCCTATGGTATCATTGAACGAGGCTAGAGGAGCCAGCGGATCCGTCTTGGTGATGCCGCTGACATTGTGAATGTTGTCGGACAGGGTAATGTTGGTAAGCGTCTCGTTACCGGTGTTGGTAACAATGTACTTGAAGTAAACGCTGTCGCCAGCATTGACATCCAGGGCTGAGGTGGCATTGTCGGCATCGAAGAAGCTCACGTTATCCTTCGAGACCAGTTTCTCCACATCTATTGAGGGGCCAAACGAGCCTTCCAGAAAATCCTCTCCGATGCCATCGTCGTCGAAGGAGCCGAGAGATGCTCCTACCTTGAAACCCGCCGAGCCATCATGACCTGGAAGTGTGGACCAGTCTGTAATGGTAAACTCCAGATCAGGATGGATAGCGTCTGGGTTTGGACTCTTTGAACCCGTGTTGTCCGGGAGTGCCGTGCCAAAATTGAGCGGAGGGTTGAAATACGGGGGACCCGCAAGGTAGCTGAAGACATTGACCGAGAAACCGTAGTAATCTGTTGCGGCGGATACGCCGGCAATGATGTCCCAGTAGCCATCCTGGTCCAGGTCAAAGTAAACAGCAGCCGACTCAGTTTGTGCCAAATTGGCACGATCTATTCCTCCATTGAAGGCCAGCCACGCCGAAGTCCCGCCCGGATCACCATTACCGTCGGCATCACCGAGTATGGTGGAACTATTGTTCCCAACGTTAATCCCGATGTACATGGCGTCGTTCCCCGCATCATAATAGAGTCGCAGGTCTTTCATGTCCCAGCCGCTGATGGTACCGGGTGCGGTGGCAACATCTCCGACCCCGCCTGGGTCAGGGATTATCAAGATACCGGGACCGCTGAAGTCGGCTTCGACGGTCCCGTTTAATGGAGGTGAGGCCAGCGCTGGCAACGACAATACTACGGGAATTGCCAATGCCAGCGCGACCAGCAAACCGATGACTGATTTTGATCCCTTCAATTCTGTCGCCCCCTTTCCCTATCTCACGGCCTACGCTTGTAGGGATAGGACTGTTCTATGTTCTCTCAGTCCCTGTCGCCTAGACAATCTCCTCGCCGCGTACTCCTGCTGTACCACTATTGTAGTACGCTTTGTAGCCGTATCAGGCACATCTGTCTTAATGGCACCAAGCCCCGGGACACCAACGGATTACTCAGGATAGTCTGGCAGTCTACCCTGCCGGGCGCGATGGTTTTCTTATTTTCGACGTCAACCGGTCATTCATGACCAGGGAAAGGTATCAAGCTTGCCGTCTCTTTCTAAGGACAAGCGTCGCAACTGCGACGCCTCCCAGCAACGTTGCCCAGGGTGCCACAAGAACCAACTTGTCCACCGGAAAGGCGACCCCACCTACTGGCGGCTCGACGCTGGAACAGTATTCGAGGGAGTCCTCGCCGATGCCATCGTCCTGCTGGTACGCACCCAGAAATGCCCCAACACAGAAGCTTGGCGAACTATCCTGACCCGGAAGCGTTGACCAGTTTGTGATGGTGAACTCTAAATCGGGGTGGTCACTATCAGGGTTGGGGCTGATGTCACCCTTGTGGTCGGGGAGCAGCGCGCCGAAGGAGAACCCAGCGTTGAACTGGTCCTGGACGCTGTTGACGGAAAAGCCCGAGTAATTCGCTGTAGCAGATATACCAGCAATCACGTCCCAGGCGCCATCCTGGTTCAGGTCAAAGTAAACAGCAGCCGTCTCAGTTCCTTCCAGATTGGGAAGATCTACTCCTCCGTTCAAGGCCAGCCACGCCGAAGTCCCGCCCGGATCACCATTACCGTCGGCATCACCAAGTATGGTGGAACTATTGTTCCCAACGTTAATCCCGATGTACATGGCGTCGCTCGCCGCATCATAATAGAGTCGCAGTTCTTTCATGTCCCAGCCGCTGATGGTACCGGGCGGGGCATTATTTGGGAGCGGAACATCCCCGCCTGGGCCGACGGGGTCAGGGATTATCACGACATCGGGCCCTGTGAAATCGTCCACGTTCCCATTCAACAAGGGAGGTTGGGCCAGCGCCGGAACCGCCATGACTAGGGGAATTGCTAATGCCAACGCGACCACTAACACTAAAAGCACTTTTGGTCTCTTCAATTCCTTTCTCAATTCTCCTTCACTCCTTTGGTTATCTCACCACGTGTATTCTTCAACTAGAGAGCATGACTGTACCTACACTCTTTGAGGTCCTTTTATCTGTATTCTGTTTGAAACTGCGGAATTCTGAATCTCGTCACCTCCTTCAAGTTCATTCTCTCTAGACGCTATCATAGAAAGCTCGGGCGACCGTACTTGGGGTCACGAGAATAACCGGTCATCCCGTCGATGTCGGACGCGATAGCCAGCACCACCCTACCGTGTCTCCGACAATCGCTTATGTCTTCTGCAGCAAGATTAGTCGTCGTCACATACGGAAACGCCACTACCGTTCTTCCTACACGAGTATTGTAACACGCTTTGCAGCCCTGTCAAGGGTACGTTCTTCCTAACGCTACCTGTAGAACGTGAGAAAAGGTACTCTTAGCGCAATTCCAGCCAGATATGGCCTACTCATGTGAAGGCGCACCTCGCTCGAACAGCGATCAGGAGAACGCTCGGGAAAGATGAATTCACTAGAGGGAGAGAACCGGCTCCAGAATGCACCGCCCTTACCGAGCGCTCTTCAGCGCAGACCCCTCTATTTCGCACAGCGCTTGTTGTCACCCTTTAAACCTCTTGCGCCGTGCCGCCCGCCACCGCTAGGGATTGTCGGTTAGCTTCTTCGCTGCTCGTCATCACATCACAGGCACGGCACTGCCATCACGAACGGAGGTGCCGGGAAAGTTCAAAGCAGGTCCCAGCTATAGACATAGCACTGCCCCCACAGGTTGGCTCCCACAGCGACCACGGTGCCATCGGACCTGACCCCCACGGTATGATAAGCGCCTGCCGAGGCCTGGATGATATTTGTCCAGCTACTGACATTGCACATGCCCCACCAGTTGGCACCCACAGCCACCGCGGTGCCGTTGGATCTAATCCCTACCGTGTGATACCAACCTGCGGTGACCTGGATGATATTGCTCCAGCCGCCGACATTGCATTGCCCGTAGTAGTTGTCTCCCACGGCGACCATTGTCCCGTTAGCCCTCAGGCCTGCTGTGTGATAGAGCCCGGCAGTGACCTGCACGATGCCTGTCCAAGCGCTAACGTTGCATTGCCCCTGGTCGTTGTATCCTACGGCAACCACGGTGCCGTCGGACTTAACTCCCACAGTGTGATAGAGCCCGGCAGCGACCTGGACGATGTTTGTCCAGCCGCCGACACTGCACTGTCCGTAACTATTGTCTCCCGCAGCCACCACGGTGCCGTCCCATCTGAGCCCGACCGTGTGATAGCTGCCTGTGGAGACTTGGACGATATTCGTCCACCCACCGACATTGCACTCCCCGTGGTCACTGGCCCCCACGGCGACCGCGCTGCCGTTGGATCGAAGTCCCACCGTGCGGTAGTCGCCCGCGGCGACTTGAATTATGTTTGTCCAGCTATTGACATCGCACTGCCCGTAGCCGTTGTCTCCCGTCGCGACCACCGTACCGTTGGACCTGAGTCCTGCCGTGTGCCTTTCGCCTGCCGAGGTAATGAACTCTGCGGCAAATAGAGCTGTGATTCTATAGTTGCCGTTCATGGTGACGCCGGTCGAAGCGGCCCTCACGTTGCCGACGGTACTGACATCACCGGCCCAGCTCACAAAGCGGTAGCCGCTATCCGCGCCCGCCACGAGGCTGACCGCCGTGCCAGGGCTGCGGATAAACGTGCCTTCACCCGGCGTCGTAACCGAACCACCAGCAGTGCTGGAAATAGTCAGGCTGTACTGCACGGGCGGGATCACTGCAAAGTTGGCGGCGATGGAGTAGTTGCCGTTCATGATGATGCTGGTTGAAGCAGCGTTGACATTGGCAACCGTGCCCACACTGCCAGTCCAGTTTACAAACTGGTAGCCACCGGCTGGAGTCGCCACCAAATTGACCACCGTGCCGGCGTTGCGAGTAAATGTGCCTTCACCCGGCGTAGTGACCGAACCGCCAGCCGTGCTGGAGATGGTCAGGCTATACTGGATGGGTGGAATCACTGCGAAGTTGGCGGTGATGGAGTAGTTGCTGTTCATGGTGATGGTGGTGGTGGGGTCCTCGTCATCGGCTATGGTGGCCACATTGCCAGTCCAATTCACAAACTGATAGCCACCAAGCGGACTCGCCACCAGGTTGACTACTGTGCCGGCGCTATAGGTGAAAGTCCCCTGGCCGGGAGCGGTTACTGAACCGCCGGCCGTGCTGGAGATGCTCAGGCTGTACTGACCAGCTGGAATCACTGCGAAGTTGGCGGTGATGGAGTAATTGCTGTTCATGGTGATGGTGGTGGTGGGGTCCTCGTCATCGGCTATGGTGCCCACACTGCCAGTCCAGTTGACGAACTGGTAGCCACCGACTGCAGTCGCCACCAGACTTACAATGGTGCCAGCGCTATAGGTGAAAGTCCCTTGCCCGGGAGTAGTTACCGACCCTCCAGTAGTGCTGGAGATGGTCAGGCTGTACTGACCAGCTGGAATCACCGCAAAGTTGGCGGTGATGGAGTAGTTGCTGTTCATGGTGATGGTGGTGGAGGCAGCAGTGACATTGGCCACGGTGCCTACATTGCCAGTCCAGTTGATAAACCGGTAACCACCGGCCGGAGTCGCGACCAAATTGATCACCATGCCCGAACCGTAGCCGAAAATCCCTTCCCCAGGAGTGGTTACCGAACCACCGGCTGTGCTGGAGATGGTCAGGTTGTACGGCACGGGCGGTCCCGCATGAAAGTTGGCGGTAATGGAGCAGTTGCTGTTCATAGTGATGGTCGTTGATGCGGCAGTGACGTTGGCAATCGTGCCCACATTGCCAGTCCAGTTTACAAACTCGTAAGCACCGGCCGGAGTCGCCACCAGGTTGACCGCAATGCCTGCGCCATAGATGAAAGTGCCCTCGCCGGGGGTGGTCACCGAACCGCCCGCACCGCTGGAGATGGTCAGGCTGTACTGGCCGGCTGGAATCACCGCGAAGTTAGCGGTGATGGAGTGGTTGCCGTTCATGGTGATGGTAGTTGAAGCAGCATTGATATTGGCAACGGTCCCCACGCTGCCGGTCCAGCTCACAAAGTAATAGCCACCAGCCGCACTGGCGATGATTGAGACCACTGCGCCCGCGGCATAGGCATACTGTCCCACCGCCGGGTTTATTGAGCCGCCGCCAGTTGCCGCCATGGTCAAGGTATAGTACGTCGCCGCTGTCTGCTCGAAGTTGGCGATAACGGAGTAGTCGCCATTCATGGTTATGGTGGTTACAGCAGCATTAACATTGGCAACACTGCCCACGTTGCCGGTCCAGTTGACAAAGTGATAGCCGCTGAAGGGCGTGGCACTGATGGAGACCACCGTGCCCGCGGCATAGGTATGTGATCCGGCCACCGGACTTGCGGAGCCACCGCCGGTCACCCCCACAGTCAGTGTGTAGTACGTCACTTCTGTCTGCTCAAAATTAGCAGTGATGGAGTAGTTGCCGCTCATGGTGATGGTGGTCGACGCGGCATTCACATTGGCAATCGTACCTACACCTCCTGTCCACTTGAGAAACCGGTAGCCACGGGTCGGGGTCGCCACCAGGGGAGTGACCCTGCCTGAGTCAACGGTGAACGTCCCCTCGCCAGGTTCGGTCACCGACCCTCCCTCGCCACTGGCAATGGTAAGCTTATACTTAACGGTCTGGGCAGCCTCGCTGACACAGCCCGTCAGCCCTGCCACCAGGGCTACTATGAGTAAACAGAGGGCAATTC
>Ga0172362_10003391_pt1 | contig 13728 bp, 5 predicted proteins | sample LakKivs1_kivu2a2_FD_114534 | JGI IMG/M metagenome (GOLD analysis project Ga0172362, IMG submission 114534) | Sediment microbial communities from Lake Kivu, Rwanda - Sediment s1_kivu2a2 | ecosystem: Environmental > Aquatic > Freshwater > Lake > Sediment | place: Rwanda: Western Province, Lake...
CCTTGAAAACGACCCTTTTTTATATCCTCAGCAGTGCAATCACAAAGATAAGCATCACCTTGTTTTATCAGCTGTTCAGCAAACTTGTAATGCTTCTCAATATTATCAGAAGTACAATATTCTTTGTCCCATTCAAGGCCAAGCCATCTAAGATCCTCTTTTTGGACATCATAAAACTCGAGCTCGGCATTCTCAGGGTTAGTATCATCAAAACGAAGTATGAATTTACCATCATACATCCTAGCATAATCATGATCAACAATTGATGCTTTCGCATGACCAATATGAAGATAACCATTAGGCTCTGGTGGGAAACGAGTGACAACCTTTCCTTTCACAGCACCAGGAAGATCAGGTAATGAAAAATCTCTTTCTTTTTTTTCTTTTTTAAGAAGCTCGGGTGCTTTTTTTTCAATTTCAAAAAACTGTTTTTCCAATGGTATTTTATTTACTTCATCAACAACTTTGTTAACAACAGGGATTATTTCTTTAGGAGAAAAACCTTCTTTTTGTAAAACCGCGATAACCTTTCCAATAACAGCCTTAGGGTTTGCTTTTCCATTGAACTGTATAGCGTTTTGAAGCGCGTAAATCCTTGCGGTTTCTTTTATTTTATCAACTGACATAATTTTTATTTCTCTCTTTTTATTGAATAATCAGCAAGCTCAAGTAGTATTTGTTTAGCATTTGAATCAGATAAATTTTCTAGTTGTTTTTTTGCTTTTTCACAATAAGAAATTGCTGTTTTTTTAGCATAATCAATGGATCCTGTTTTTTTGAAAAGCTGATAAACCTGTTTTATTTGCTGTTCTGTTGCGTTTTTATTACCAAATATTTTACTAAGATTTTTTTTATCCTCACCAGAAGCATTTTGTAGACTATGAACGGCGATTAGTGTTTTTTTACCATTTCTTATATCATTTCCAATGTCTTTACCCAGTGTTTCTTGGCTACTGCTCATATCAAGGTAATCATCATGTATTTGAAAAGCAAGACCAAGGTTTTTACCATACTCGTTAAGAGCCTGGGATTGTTCTTTTGTTCCGCCACCAAGTATTGCTCCTGCTTCAGCTGCATACATAAAAAATACCGCGGTTTTTTTCAGAATCATTTCAATGTACTCATCTTCTGAAACGTTTTGTCTTTTTTCAAACTCTATGTCAAGTTCTTGTCCTTCACATATCTCACGTATGCAATCAATTAGGCCATATTCAACGTTTTTAAAAACAGATAAATCACCTTGTGTGTGATGCATTGCCTCAAATGATTTTGCAAAAAGTAAATCCCCTGCCATAATAGCTGTAGGTTCACCAAATTTGATATGTACTGTTGGAATATTTCTCCTGAGTTTGGATTTATCCATTATATCATCATGAACAAGTGTGAAATTATGTATAAGCTCAAGGGCGATAGACAGTGGGATAACATTTGTTATATCACCCTTTACTGATTCACATGATATCATGGCTAAACAAGGTCTTAGTCTTTTCCCACCAGCAAGTGGTAAATGACGAGCAGCATCATAAAGAGTCTCAGGTTTACCATTTTTAAGAAATTTTTCAAGTTGCTGGTTAAAAAAATCTGCTCTTTTTTTAAGCTCCTGTTTCACATCCATAGTTCAACCTCAATGTCTGCCATTTTAGAAACACTATCTACTCCAATTAGAAACATTGCTGCGCGTAATTCTTTAATGATTGCATCTACTTCAAAAAGTGCGGATTCTTTGTCTTTATTTGCAGGTTTTAGAAGAGTACGTGCTATTCCTACGGCAGTTGCTCCTAGGGCAAGGGCTTTTGCTGCATCAAGACCATTTCTAATACCGCCAGTAGCAATAATAGGTAGTTCCCACTTTGTTGCATCACCAACCTGCATAATTGAATCTGGTGTTGGAATACCCCAGTCCCAGAAGGTTTTACCACCACGTTCATGAAGTTTATCACCTATCATGTTTGCTCGATAATGCTCTATTGCTGAAAAAGACGTACCACCAAGGCCTCCTACATCTATTCCAGCGATTTTTGTTTCTGCCAGTTTTTCTGCAACAATAGAAGAAATACCAGCACCTGATTCTTTAACAACCACAGGTACGCTTAGATCATCAGCAAGCTCTGTTATAGCTGACAAGCAGCCTTTTGCGTTTGCCTCACCCTCAAATTGAACTACTTCTTGTAAAAAGTTTAGACAAACCACAAAAACATGGGCATTAATCATATCTATCATTTTATGTGCATTTTCAATTGTTTTTTTATGCCCCCATAAAACAAGCTGTGAAGCACCAATATTTGCAAGACGAAGTGGTATATCATAATTTTTTATTACACTGTATGTTTTTATAAGATCCGGGTTTTCCAATGCTGCTCTCTGGGAACCAACACCCATACCAATCTGGTATTTTTCTGCAGCACTTGCAAGATTTTCATTTATTTTCTGAGCCTTAAGGTATCCACCTGTCATGCCTGATATAATTATGGGTGCACCAAGCTGTCTATTAAAAAGATTTATTGACAGATCAACCTCGTTTTTGTTTATCTCAGGGAGAGCATTGTGTATTAGTTTTACATCATCCCAATAGTTATAATTAGATGCTACATTTTTTTCTAATGATATATCAACATGCTCATGTTTTCTACTTTCAGTTTGATTCATAATGTTTTAACTCCTATACACATTGGTACATTTGGTTTTCTCCCCAATTAAAACCTTGTATAATCTATCAGGTTTATTACCATTTAGTAAAACTGTATTAAAACCTAGATTTACAATGTTTTTTATTGTATTAATTTTACCTTTCATTCCCATTGTTACATCTGCGTGGTTGTCTAATGATGTTGAAAGTTGTTTTAATTTATCAAGTGTAATTGTTTCTATGAATTCTGCGTTTTTATCAGTTTTTGGGTTTGAAGTGTAAAGGCCGTCTTCATCTATTACAAATATTACTTTTTCTGGTTTGAATTGCTCTGCTAAAAGCTGCATGAGTAGATCACCTGAGCATATTGAAAAACCAAGTTTTTTATCAAGTACTACATCTCCAAAAGTAACAGGTGTGAAACCTTGTTTTAGTAAATCTCTAAAAACATCATAGTTCATGTCAATAGGTTCATGGTCATCGAGCCTCATTACCGCATGCGGCGGTATCGAAACAGCAGGAATATTGTTTTCTTGTAATGAGTTAAGGACAAGTGTGTTTAATTTTTGAACGCTTGTATGTGTGAGAGCAAAACCTAGGATTTGCTCATTGTTTTTATATCCTTGATTCAAGTTGTGTTTTTTAGCAAGTATATGACCATATGAGCCTGCTCCATGAACAATAATAATCTCCTTGTCTGCTTTTTTTATTTCTGCTGATAATCTATCAACAATAGTTTTTTTAAATGAGTCTTTTGTTGATTTATCTGTGATTACACTTCCACCAATTTTTATAATTTGCATAATCTAGGAAATAAAATAAAATATAAAAAGTATTTTGATTAAATTGTTATAGTACTTAGATAGAATGGTTTTTATACTTGGTAAAGCTGGAAATCATAAACTTTTGCCCAGTGTAACCAAAACGTCACAGTATCAATGCTAAAGTAGATTTTTATTGTATCAACGTTAGTTGTAGCAAATGAGTCTTCTAAATAACCGTTGTCTGGCCAGGTTGTATATTCAAAAGATTCTTTTAGTGTGTTTCCTTCGTATAGTGCTACCTGCATGATATTTAGATAATCACCGCTTTTGGCGTTTATTTTGAATTTATTGCAAGAAACTGGTGAGCTATATGTAAGAATAAGTGGATCATCACAAAAAAAGCTAACTAATTTATTATAATAAGCATAAGTGGAAGTCGATGAATCATATGCATATGACGGATCATGCCAGTATGGAGTGCTTTGATAACCTGATGGCCTAAGCCAACCAGAGGAACCTGAGGTTGTGGTAAAAGTACTGTCTTCTCCATAAGAAGTTCCTCCACTATTTGATGCACATGCTCTAAAATGATACAATGTACCAGATGAAAGCTCTGATATTGAAGCGCTGAAAGCTCCTGTGGATGTTTTTGGAGTATGTGTAGTAGAGCTTCCATATGATGTGGTTGTTCCATATTCAAACCATACTGAACATGAGGAGGCACCCATGTCCAATAAGTTACCATTTAATGTTGCAGAATTAGGTCCGACATTAGATGCGGTACCAGTTGAGACAATAGGAGCGATGTTTTGAAGTGTGAAATCTTGATAATTAGGACCTGGATTAATTAACTTAGATACTGTAGAAGAAACATAACCTGTTAAACTTGCTGTTATAGTATATGTTCCTGGTGGTATCACACCGTAATCAAATGTATACTTACCTTTATTTACCCCGTAATTTAATGTTTGTATGGTGTAGGTATTTTGCCCATTGGTTACTGTTACTGTTGCTAAACCTAGGGGAGTTCCTTGTTTATCTTTAACGTAACCTGTTAACATAGCTATAGCTGTTAAGTAAAAATCAAATGTTTTAGTTTCGCCTGTATTAACTGTGATCGGATTACTCGTCTGTGATGTATAGTATGTTTTTGAAGCAGTTAATGTATATGTATCAGGTGCAGTAACAGTAAAACTATAAAATCCGTTACTATCTGTATACGTATTGTAATTTCCATGGTCAGTAACTATGTATGCTTGATTAATTGGTGTTCCTTGTTGATTATAAACATGTCCCTGTATGTATCCTACAGTTACTGATATTGCAACAGATGCTGTGTCAACATCGCTAACATAACCCAAGGAATCTTTAACTTTTAATTTTAGAGTATATGTTCCACCTGAAGTATATGTATGTGTCGGGTGTGGATTAAAATTAATCCAGTCTGTATAACCAGTACCATCCCAGTCTACTTTCATTTTTGTAACAGTTCCACCACTAGAGTCATGGCTACCTGAAAAGTCAAATGTTATTGAACTACCAACATTTCCACTGTATGGCCCGCCAGCTTCTGCAATAGGACTTTGATGTGTTATCGGCCAAATCTGATCCCAAGTTGACCCACCATTTTCTGTAGCTTTTATATAGAAATTCGAACCAAAACCTCCTATATCACCTGTTTTATACCAGTATAAATCCCCTATGAAATTCCAATAAAGCTTGAAATCATTAGCATAGAAACTAGTTGGACCAACTTTTATACCTGGGCCATTTCCGTATACAAATCCAAATTCTATGCTATTTATAAATGATGTTGGATTCGTATCCATTTCAACCTTTTTTAGTATGGGTTGACCTATAGGGATATCAAATGAAAATGTTGCGTCACCAGCGTTAAAACTCCTTGAACCAAAGAAATGCCAGCTACCAAAACTAATATCTTCTACTGAACCTTGGTAACCATTTATACTTTTCATGTATAATGATTTACCATTCCCACTCTCACCCCAGGCAGTATCTAAAGATGATTTAAGATCACCACTCCAACCTAAGGATCCGGATATATCACCAAATGAGGTTGAAAATGTTAAACCAGATGTAGAACTTGTTCCAGCGCTGTCTCTAATTAGATAAGTTTTACCACTGCTATCTTTTCCTATTGCTAGATGAGCAGTATTGCCTGTTAGAGTTCCAGAGGTTTGTGCAGTCTCACCACTCCTTGTAACTCTAAATAACGTTATTGTTATAACTCCATTAAAGTAGATATCTTTACTAGAGCTAAGATCATCATGAGCAGCATACCAGTTACGATATTCAATACTGGACCCTGATTGCATATTTACAGTTAACTCCACTATAGTATCAGAGTCAAGAGTAATACTTGGTACAACACTGTTAAAACCATTTGTAGTAATTACACGTATGCAATTAGCCTGACTTGGCATATAACCCCATTCTAGTTTTATATCACCTGTTATATCTAGATTATTTGCTAGTACTTTCTGTTTTCCAGTAATATAGTCATAATATGATATTTTTGTGAATTTTATATGACCATTGAAACTAACAGAACCTGATGATTTTTTAATAGTTATTTGGACTGTTGATGGGTCTATCTGCCAGTTTGTTATAATTAGTTTGTCTACTGCAGTACGATCGATAGTTAGGTTTGAGAAAACAGTTACTGAGTTAATGTTAGCATAAACATCTATACCATCAGTCCAGTAAATATCGATTAAGCCCTTAAATGAGTTTGTGACAGTTCTAATTCTTGTGTAAACTGAACTATCAATATTTAAGTAAAAACCAAGAGAACCTTGCCCTGATATTTCTACCTTCTGTAAGGTTTTATCATATGTCAGATAACCTGTTAAACTGGTAGCACCACCATTCATCTCTAAACCTATTTTATTGCTAAATAACTGAATATAGCCTGCAGCTATCGCTGTAAAACCTGATTGGCTTTGTATACGAATTGTTTTTAATTTACCATCTGTATCCCAAGTGATCTGATCAACTGTTAGGTCTCCTTGGATTTTTGCTCCTACTCCGATTCTAACAAGTTCATTGTTGTTAACTTTCAAATACAGAGAGTTTAACCCTATTTCAAATCCATTTGTGCTAGTTAGTTTTAAACTAGTTATACCACTTGGGAATGGAGAAAATGATCCAGTCCAGCTAAACCGTAAATCACCTTTAACACTTGCAGCTCCACCAAGACTAAACGTTAAACTAAGTGAGATAAGCTTAACATCAATAGAACTACATTTCACTGTTACATATGAATTTATCTCAACATATTTATTTGTGGAGCTAAAACCTATTTTAAGAGTAGTAGCAGATATATCAAGATTATCAGCTGTTATTTCAACTATACTTCCCACTTTTACATATAAATCTCCATTTATTGCCCCAGTACCAGTTACTTCAACTTCAAGATATGTTACTGGGTAATTAACCCTGAGATACACCTTTCCTGTTCCTGAAATAGTTAAATCACAGCTTATAACAAGGGGTCCTACTTGAATACTTGAACCTTGAATATTAAGATTAACAATCTTTACATGGTTTATATTAGCACTAACTTCTACTGTTTGTGCTATATTTATGTAACCTGATCCAGTGATAGCCAATGAATTACATGTTACAATTATTAAACCTGAGTTAACATTAAGATTTAGACTAGATAATGTTACAGTTCCACCACCACTTATTTCTAATTGTATACTTGTAAATGCTAGATTAGTTTTAAGATAAACCTTTGCAGCAGCTGATGCATCAACAGTACCACTTAAACTAATTGTTTTACCACTAGCTGAGAAATAAAGATTTTGAATATCAAGAGTGGAAATAGCTGCATCAATTACAATATCTCCACTTACAACAACAGAACCAGATCCAGAAGCAGTTATTATGAATTTATTGCATGTTAAAACCAATGCACCGTTATTCATATTTAAATCTAAACCTGTTATTGTCAAAGAACCAGATGCTTGTAAATTAACTTCAAAAGTCTTAAGAGTTAAATCTGTTTTTAAATAAACCTTTGCAGCAGCGGAAGCATCAATAGTACCACTAAATTTTAGATTGTTGCTACCACCAGATATAGATAAAGTATCTAAAGTAAAAGAATTGATAGCCGCATCTAGGACAATATCTTTTGCAATAGTAAGTGTGCCATAGCCAGAAAGATATATTGAGTTTGCAGTAACTATTAATCCACCTTTGTTGACATTTAGATTCAAACTAGTTATAGTTAATGACCCTGAAGCTTGTATATCTATTTTTAAAGTGCTTAAAGTTAAATCTGTTTCAAGTTTAACTTCCCCAGCTAAAGTTAAATCTATTGTTCCACCAAGAACAATGTCTGTTTCTTTAACACCTATATTGGCATAAAAACCTAGATTCTCAACTATTAATTTATTCAGATTAGCATCAAGTACAATAGTAGCATTACCTAAGTCATTGAAATTAAAAGCAACACCAGCTGCAATAGCAACATCAATATCTAGTTTATCTGCAGTAACACTAAGAGTAGATCCAACTGAGAATTCAAAGTTTCTTATCAATATATTATCACTAACTATTAATTGTACGCTTCCTTTTGTTTTATCAAAGTAAATATCTATTGTTAGTCCAGCCTGTGCTGTGAATAAGCCTTTAACTGTTACATCATAGTTTTCATTGTAGATATCAATTAAAAGATTATTAACATTCTTTAAAAACTCGATTTTAACATGACCTTGGAAGAAATTTACAGAATAATCAAACCCAAACTCTATAGTAAATTTAATAGATGTGTTACCCTCGATTTCAATGTTATTAAATGGTGCAGGAGCAGAAAACCAAGCCTCATTAAAACCTGCTTTAATACCATGAAGTTTAATACCATAAAGAATATTAATTTCTACCTCTAAAGCAGTAATAGTACCTTCTTGTCTTATAACAGATAAACCTACATCGATGCTACCCTGTTTTTCTTTTATGAACTCATCAAAACCAAAAGAATAAGTACCTTTGTTAGGAATAAACAAGTTTAATTCCACATCAGTTAACTCAAGGGTTTTACAAGAAAAATAAAGATTTGCTTTTTCACCAATTGAATCCTCAAAAGAAATAATAAATGGTTCAGTATTTATGATTGCAACATGTAATGAGCCATCAAGCTTTGTTCCATTTTTTCCCTCAATTGAAAAAGACAATGAAACATCAATATTGCTTTTTATGAATTTGAAATAATGATTTGAAACATCCAACTCAAAATCACAGTTAAGAGGATTATTAGAAATAATTGAAATATCAGCTTTACCACCAGATGGCCCAAGAAGATAACAATTGAAATCAACACCGCCTCCTTCATTATAAACATTTACATTTAATTTACCCTGCAGTAAACGACGTTGCCATTCAATACCAGCTTTGGTTGGTAAATCAGCAAAATAAAGTTTATATGTTGGATCAGTGAAACTATCACAAACACCAATCTCACTAGTTTTTTCACCATGAGTATCAAACTCTACCTTACCATCACGACCAAGATCCAAAACAAAACTAACATGACCTGGGAGATCATAAACATAGGCATAAGAAACATTACCATCCTTCTTATGCGTAAGATACAAATCAACCTTAGAACTACCCGCTTGTTCTCTTTCAAACTCAAAAGATCTACCACTTTCTCTGCCAAGAGAAACTGATGTTTTAACAGCAGGGCTATAACAAACTTTGAATTCATCCTCCTGACTACCATCAGAGTCGATATAACTTAAAATAAGATCTAAATCAGCTTTACCAAGAACATCATTACTAGGAGAAACCTCAAGTTTATGATCAGGTTTCTTAAGAGGATTAATAATATATGGTATGTACTTATAAGTCACAACACAATTATCAGGAACACGTTCACCATCAGATGATTGATAACCAAAAAAGATTTTATCACCCATCATATCAGATTTAAGAGTACCAGGGAAAACAACCTCAGCATAAGCCCTGAAAAACGCATTATCATCTGCAAAACCATCTAGTTTATTGATAGTTAAAACAAAATTAATAGAAAGAGCAAAAGGCTGCTCAATACCAAGACGTAAAGATAACTTAGCACTAATATCATTAACATCATTATTATCAACATCAATATCTGTTGAACTGAAAAACTTTAACTGACTAGTTTTTTCAATATCATTATATTTTGTATAAAAATTAAGTAAAGAAGAACCAGCCGATGCTCTAATAGTAGAAAGCATTCTAAAACTATTTATTAACGAGGACTTAGAAAACCTATTACTAATCCTTTCTTTTAAGGTACCTTGAGTTTTAATTTCCTGGATATTCTCAACAATGTTATTTGCTTCTTCTTTAAATGTTTCTATTTTATCTTTAACATTCTCTATACGATCACCAATCTTTGCTGTACCAACAACTGAAGAAGCAACAGTTGTAAGTAAAAGAAAAACAACAAATATACTAGTTGTTCTTTTAAATCGGTTAATAAAATTATTTCTAAAACTAGTTTTATTTCTTTGATTCGTATTCATGTATTTTACCCCCCAAATTTTTTCCCAAACCGGGATAATTGCTTTACCAATAACTGTGTACAATATAATATTTGTCGGTTATAGTATATATAGTTTATTGAAATATATATAAATTTACTCCTATAAAATGGATATTTAGAATGTATTTAAAGTATATGTCACATTTTGTTACAGTTATATAATAATTTAAACAAATTATGGTAAAATAGTGATTATATTAACAAAAATAGTATGGTTAGTATATCAACAAAATTTGCTGTTAATTAATAAAATCTATAATCTTATTTTATTCTAATTTTTTAAAATGATAATTAGACTTATTTAAATAACATTTATACGATACATGATTTATGCTATATAAGAATACCAAAAAAATATTTTTTATGCTTTGCATTTTTTTGTTAATAACTCTTATTATATACACCAACGAAGTTGGTAGTAAAACTATTTTTGTTGATGACAATACTGAGAAAGATTACAATAGTATCCAAAGAGCTATAGAAAATGCTTCATCAGGTGATACAATCTTTGTTTATAGTGGAGGTTATCTTGAAAATATATTGATTAATAAAAAAATTAACTTAATTGGAGAGAATAAGAACACTACTATAATAGATGGAGATTATAATGGAGATGTTATAAAAATAACTGCTGATGGTGTTAAGATACAGGGTTTCAAAATTCAGTCATCTGGAACTGATGTAAACTCTTATGGGATCAACATACTTTCTGATGATAACGAGATTTATGATAATAAAATAACATCTAATGCAAATGGTATTAGAATCTATAGTTCCAGTGGAAATTTTTTAGAAAATAACTCTATTTTTTATAATTATTATAGTGGATTATTTGTTAATTTTTCTAATAAAAATATTGTAAAAAATAATCTGGTTTCAGATAATATACACAATGGTATACTTATGGTTGGAGGTGAAAATAATAGTTTTGTAGGTAACAACATAAGTTCTAATTCAAATTATGGATTTTTTTCTGAATATAATTCAAAAAATAACATTTTTTATCATAATAATTTTTTTGATAATATTTCAAAAATCGTAGATAATGGTAGTAATACATGGTTTAATTCCGAACTAAAAAAAGGTAATTTTTGGAGTGATTATCTTGACAGATATCCTAATTCAGAGGATAAAAATAGTGATGGAATTTGGGATACTGCATATGAGATTTCCGGTGATAATAAGGACGAATATCCTCTTGTTGAAAACTATCCTAACTCTGAAAAAGAAATTATTGAAAATGGAGGAAATAAAAAAGCCAATGAAACCCCTGGTTTTGTATTTTTATTGACTGTTTTTGCTATTACTTTTTATGTAGTTTTTTTGAAAAAAAAGAGAAAAAAATAAAAAAAATTTATGTTTTCTAGGTGTAACTTACATCGGTTCTGCATTCGAAATCATAGACCCACGCAGGATAATTATTGAATCTATAACCAGTCTTTGTTTCAAACCATATTTCGACTTTGTTTATCTCAATTTCATCATCGAGAAATTCTGTTATATCTCCGTGGTTTGGCCATGAATCAAAGTGAATAAGATCACCTTGTACAACGTCGTTTAATCTAAATCGTATCTCCATACAATTGAATTGACTTACATATTTTGCATTTATCCTAAAAGCATCTATTATTATGGAAACATTGTAAGTTAAAACCAATGGATCAGACCATTTTGACAATGCTCTATATTCATCAAATACTGCATATGTCGAATCTGCAGTACCTGAAACATTGTCTCGTGCTTTATATTCATAATCCCAATCGTTATCTACATCATCTTGAGCTCGAAGCCATTCCGGATCATCAAGTACAATATCTAGCATATCTCCACCAGTATCTCCATCATTATCTTTTACTGTTAATGAAACATAATATCCGTACCATTCACTGCATTTCCATTGTATTTCACCAAAAAGTTCAAAGCTGCTCTTAATAACACCACCGGTATCTGCTATGTTTAACCATCCTGAATCCCAATCAGAACCTTGACTAACGTTTTCGACATACCATTTATATTGTACTATGTTTCCATCTGGATCATTTGGGCCGGGATGTCCTGAGGGACCATATGCTTTAAAATTATATTCGCTTAGAGCCGATGCTGGTAAGCTATCTATTTCATCTGTTCCACCTATAAACTCCCAGTCTTCTCCATTCTTTTTATAAACATATATATATGCATCTGGTGGCTGATTATAAGGGTCAACGGTTGGACCTGGAGCCTCATTGCCCTGAGGGGGGGCTCTCACACTATGACCATGACCATCGTCAAACCTATAATGATATACATGCCCTCCAACTGGAAGAGTTGTTTGATAGGTAAACGCTGCTCCAGTGCTATAAGATCCTCCAGCATAAGTCATAATATGTCCGTTGCCATTCTCATTTGCATCATCAATGTATATCTTTTTAACATATGGGGCATCCCCGTCAGGATCCGTGTATGTAACTGTAAAAGTAAACAATGTTGATGGATCACCGGAAAATGGCAAGTATCCGTGCATCACAAGTGTTGGAGCCTGATTACCATAAGTGACAGTTGGTCCATATTGCACATTAGTTGTTACAGTGTGGCCCTGGTTATCACTAAATTGGAAATAATATTGATGATTATTACCTGCTGATAATGTGGTTTCATACTTATATTCGTGATGTAATAAGTAACCTGATGCATATGTAGCAACATAAGTCATCTCATGTTGAGATCCGTCTATATATACATGATGTCTACTGCCCACTGGATCATTTTCAGGATCAGTATAAGTTGCATGGTAGCTAAAGAGTGTATTAGTGGTACCACTTTCAGGAGACACATAACCCGATACACTTGGCGGATTGTTAAGACTTGTAACATTAGGTCCAAGATATGGACCAGCTGTAACCTCTGTATTTCCATCACTTGTTTTGAAAGAATAGGTGTGGTCTCCTGGGTTTAAATAAGTGTATTTTCTGAACCACGCCGTATATACACCAGATCCCGAACTACTATAATAACAATCCATATCACAATAGTATAATCCATCAATGTATAATTTCATATATTCTGGAGCGTCCTCATTATAATCTTTATATTTTATTTTAAATGTAAACAATGTTTCTTGAGGATGACCTTCAGGATAGCCTTGATCTGGAGTAAGGGAGTGCTCATAAAGAACTGGAGCGCTGTTACTTCCTACGAATATTACATTAGATACTATTGCGCTTACTAATCCTCTAACATCAGCTACTTGGCATCTAATAGTTTTATATCCAGATAAACTGTATGAATGTTGTACTATTTTCCATGTTGAAAAAAGATGCCAGCTTGTCCAATCATTTTCATCATTATCTCCTTCGCCCCAATCCCATCTGATATATGCAACAAATCCGAGAGGATCAGGATCATAACTAGCCGATGCATCAAATGTAACCATTTCACCTACATCTGGATTGGTATCAGAGCAGGTGAAACTTGCAATAGGTGGGCTGTTGCCAATGGGCCAGAGATTTACCCATTCTCCATCCCATCTTTTAAAGTCTAGGTTACCACTGCCTTCCAGATTTCCGCTAGCAATCCATCCATTTGGGAACCAACAATCTTCTACGATTTCTATGAATGTTCCTTCGCTGTATAGGTAGCCATTTCCTCCTGTTGCCTTGATGTTGTTAATACTAATTTGTGCTCCTATATAGGCATTTAATAAACTTATGTATCTTAAAGCTGTTATGGAGATACTACCTATTACTTGCTCATTAGTATCAACCTTGATATGCCATTCTCCTAAATTATCGGTTGAATCGGTA
>Ga0172362_10003392_pt1 | contig 13724 bp, 12 predicted proteins | sample LakKivs1_kivu2a2_FD_114534 | JGI IMG/M metagenome (GOLD analysis project Ga0172362, IMG submission 114534) | Sediment microbial communities from Lake Kivu, Rwanda - Sediment s1_kivu2a2 | ecosystem: Environmental > Aquatic > Freshwater > Lake > Sediment | place: Rwanda: Western Province, Lake...
CCCCCCCCCCCAACTTTAAATATTCGTTATGACGACATGGATGAGATGACAGCCCTGTGACAGACCCAACGAATGGGGGGGCGGGCGGCGCCGGGTGGGCTGTATGGGGTCCCTAGCGACAGGCCGTCAAGTCCTTCTGGTACTCCTGGAGGCTGCGAACCTGGAGCGGGCCGCGGGCCATCTCTTCCAGCCCCAGGACGACCGCGGCCGCGCCCGACAACGTGGTCACCAGCGGCACCCCCAGCCGCACGGCCGTCGCCCGGATGGAAATCTCGAATGGGCGGCAATGTCGGCCGGAGGGCGTGTTGATCAGGAAGGCGATCTCGCCATTCTTCATGCGGTCCACGATGTTCGGCCGCGCGCCTTCCTGGACCTTGGGCAGTTCTTCGGCCTCCAGGCCGCTCGTCTTGAGGACCGTGGCCGTCCCGTGGGTCGAGACGATCGTGAACCCCAGCCCGGTCAGCCGCTTGGCGATGGAGATGATGTGGCGCTTGTCGGTGTTGTTGACGCTGACGAACACCTTGCCGCGCGGGGCCCACGCGTTGCCGGCGGCGATCTGGCTCTTGGCGAACGCCACGCCGAACTTCGGGTCAATGCCCATGACTTCCCCCGTGGACTTCATCTCGGGTCCCAGCATCGGGTCCACGCCGGGGAACCGCGACCAGGGGAACACGGGCGCCTTGACGGCCGAGTAGGGCGGCCGGACTTCCTTCGTGATGCCGAGGTCGGCCAGGGTCTTTCCGAGGATGACCTTCGTGGCGACGCCCGCCCACGGGACGCCCGTCGCCTTGGCGACGAAGGGGACCGTCCGCGACGCACGCGGATTCACTTCCAGGACGTACACCGTGTTGCCGCGGAGGGCGTACTGGACGTTGATGAGGCCGCGGACCTGGAGTTCGCGGGCCATCGCGCGGGTGCTCTCTTCGACCTCGGCGACGATGTTCTCGGCCAGCGTGAAGGGGGGCAGGGCGCAGCACGAATCGCCGCTGTGGATGCCCGCCTCCTCGATGTGTTCCATGACGCCGGCGATCACGGTCCGCTCGCCGTCGCTGACGGCGTCCACGTCGATCTCGACGGCATCCTCGAGAAACTTGTCGACGAGGACGGGATGCTGCGGCGAGGCGATGACCGCCCGGTCCATGTAGTCGCGGAGTTCGTCGGGCGTATAAACGATCTCCATCGCGCGGCCGCCGAGGACGTAGGATGGACGCACGAGGACCGGGTAGCCGAGCCGCTTGGCGACGCGGATCGCCTCGTCGGGCCGGCGGGCGGCCCCGTTGGGCGGCTGGCGCAGGTTCAGTTGATGGAGAAGTTTCGCGAAGCGTTTCCGGTCCTCGGCCCGGTCAATGGCCTCGGGCGAGGTGCCGAGAATCTTAACGCCGGCCTTCTGGAGCGGGATGGCCAGGTTCAGCGGCGTCTGGCCGCCGAACTGAACGATCACCCCGATGGGTTGCTCCCACTCGACGATCCCGAGGACGTCCTCCAGCGTCAGCGGCTCGAAGTACAGCCGGTCGGACGTGTCGTAGTCCGTCGAGACCGTCTCGGGGTTGCAGTTGACCATGATGCTCTCGTACCCCTCCTCGCGGAGGGCGAACGAGGCGTGAACGCAGCAGTAATCGAACTCGATCCCCTGGCCGATGCGGTTCGGGCCGCCGCCCAGGATGATCACCTTCGGACGGTCGCCCGGCGCCGCGCCCTTGCGGCGGCGCACAGTGGCCTGGGTGCGGCGCGAACATGTTGCCCGTGCGGCGCGCAACTCCGCCATGGAAAGGACTCCCTGGATACTCCTGCGGGTCAACGACCGAGGTTGGCGAACCTCCGACGTGTGGACCCACGGCAGGATAACAATCGGCCCGCGGCTCGTAAAGCATTTTCGCGGGGCCGGTCAGGTCAACCGCTGCTGTGCCCTGCCTGCGGATCGAGGACCACGCTCTTCTCGTCCAGGCAGCCGATCCGGGCGTCGGGCAGGGTGGGGTTGAAACTGCCCGGCGCAGGTTCACACGCTTCAACGTGCCAGTCGGCGAAAAGGACGTTCGCCAGCCCATTGTGGCGGAACTGAACGTACTTCTTGCCCGACTCGATGTACGGAAATTCCCCTGTCATCGGGTGCGTCGGGGTGGCCGGCGCTAGGAACGTCACCACCTGGGCAGAATCGGCGAAGATCACCGTGCGGCAGGCGTCGCGCGGCCGGACCATGTCGTAAGGCCGGTTTCCGTTGCCGTTTACATTCCCAAGCGAGTGGGCCGGATGCGATGAGAAATAGCGGTTGATACCGTACGTCCACGGATCGCCCTTGTACTTCGGCTTGTAAGGACCGGAGTAGGGGAACGCCTGGCAGACCTCAACGCCCGACGATTCGAGGTAAGGATAGAGTTTCCCCTTCGTCCGGTCCAGGATGCGGTTGCCTTCGCCGAGGGCGGGCGAGCCGTTCGCTTCGAATCCGTAATACCAATAGCGGCCGGTCCCGTCGTCTTCCGTGTAGAGAGGGAAGAACCAGCCGTCGTGATCCTTCAGGTACTGCTGGGTCGCCAGGCCGATCTGCCGCAGGTTCGACGCGCACGCCGTCTGGTAGGCTATCTGGATGGCCGCCGCAAGCGCCGGCGCCAAGAGTGAAATCAGCGTGCCGATGATGGCCACGACGACCAGCAACTCGACGAGCGTAAACCCTCTTGCCCGCATGGTCCTCGCCTCTTTAGGCCCTTCGCTGTGTGCGCCTCAGCCGCACGAGCGCCAGGCCCAGCCCCACGAGCGCCATTGTTCCAGGTTCCGGCACGACCATGGTGTCCATGGCGAAGTAGGCCGGCGTGTTTATGCCCCAGGCGCCGGAGTCGGAACTGGCGAGCGTGAACTCGAGCGACTTGACTTCGCCCAGGCCGCCCAGGTCCGCCCACGTCCAATCGCTCACGATGTAGTCCTTCGCGTTGTCGTCGGACCGGAAATCGGCCAGGTAGAAGTCCTCCGAGCCGGTCGTCTGGCCGCCGGCGTCCTTGCCCGTCACCGTCACGCAGAACCAGTCCGGGTCGCTCCCCGTGGCGCCGCCGAACTTCTTGCTGTAGCCGCTCGGGTCGCCGTCGCGCAAAATCAGGTACGTGTAGGTCGTGTTCGTGAAGTACGCCCCGTCAACGACCGTCGGCTGGGCGAACGTGACGGTCGGCGTCGTCGGCGTGTAGGTGTCCTGGTAGGCGACGCCGTAGTTGCTGCTGCCGCCCTGGCCGCCGCCGGCGATGGCGCTGTACTGGTTGGTGTAGCCGGGCGTGGTCGTGTCGGTCATGTTCGAGTATGCCCATCCGCCCCAGAATGCCCAGCCGGACCAGGGGTCAATCGTGTAAAGGTTGTTGAAGAACCCCGGACCGGTCGTAAAGCCGCCCGACCCGTCGCTCCCGTTCCAGTACTGATTGGCCCCGAGCGGGAGGTTCTCCAAATCAGCCAGGTTCCCGGCCCGAGCGTAGGTCGCAAATGCCGCCATCGCTGCCAGTCCCACCGCCATCCGCAGCGCAGCCCTCCCCCAGGTAAGACGCTTCATCCCCTTCTCCCTTCGTTCCTGGCGGCAGGCGCGCGGTCGCCCGCCAGTGCTTGTGTTTCGCCCTCCCCCGATTCAGCCGCCGTAGCCAGGGCTTTTTAGGCGAAGGCGGTGTGCGATAATTTCGGGTGCTCACCGCCCGCGCCTTCGCCGGAGCCTGTCGGCCCAGATGCGGGCCAACAAAAAACCTTCGGCTCCGCGCGGGAGGCCGAAGGCAGACAACACCCTCTAGCCGGCTATTCCCATCCGCGAGGAACGCCAAGCGATCTGGAATCCGGGAGAGGTCTTCTGGCTTGCGATTCGTCCTACTCGGCCCGGCCTTCCCGCCCTTTCGGGCAGTGGCCGTCTGGGCCTTTCGTCCTCGCTCACAGCGGCGGGACCGCGGCGGTTTTTCACCGCCTTCCCTGTTCCCGGATTCTTATTCAGTTGTCGCGGGTTACTATACCACAGATCGGCCGCCCGTCAAGCCCGATTTCCGCGCGGGCGATCTCATTCCTCTTGACCCTTTCGGCGGGCGGCCTAGAATCGGTCTCACGATGCGGCATCCATTCTTCCAACTCGCGGCACTGCTGGTTGCGGCCGCAGGGATTGTTGTCGGCTGCGGGAGGACCGCGCCGTCGCCGGAGGCCGGCGACGCCGGAGACCTCCGCATTCTCAGCCTCACGCCCAACATCACGGAGGTCCTCTTTGCGATGGGCCTCGGCAATAAGATCGTCGGCCGGTCGAACTACTGCACCTGGCCGCCGGAAGCGCTCGCCATTCCCGCCGTCGGCGACACGCTCCAGATGAACCAGGAGAAGATCATCGCCCTGCGGCCGACGCACGCCTTCGTCATCACCAGCCGCAGGGATGTCATCGGGGCGCTCGAGAAGATGGGCATCCGGACGGTGCCCCTCAAGGCTGACCGGATGGACGAACTCCTGGTTTCGATCCGTTCGATCGGCCGCGAGACCGGCCGGGCGGACGCCGCCGAGGCCCTCGTCGGCCGCATTCAGAAAGACCTGGCCGCGGTGCGCGACCGCGTCAAGGGCCTCGCGCGCCCAAGGACGCTCTTTGCGTTTCCGATGACGGTCGGGTCGGCCCAGATGATGGTGGCCGGACGAGGAACGTTTGTAGATGAGTTGATGGCGGTCGCCGGGGCGGAGAACGCCTTTCCGGACGCCGCCAACTGGCCAACCATCAGCACCGAGCGGATCATCGCATTTGCGCCGGAGGTGGTCATCGTCAACGCCACAGGCGACGACGCCGCAGGAGACCGCCTCGAAGCCATCCGCCGCGCGTGGGCAAACTGGAAAAGCATCCCGGCCGTGGCTAAGGGACGCGTGTACATCCTCACGGAGCCGTACCTGACGATCCCCGGCCCGCGCATGGGTCTTGCTGCCGAGAAACTGGCCGAGGTCATCCATCTGCCGGCCGGTGGGGCGGGGGAGGGCGCTCGGTGAACCCACGCCCGCTCACTTTGCGGAGTTATCTACAGTCCATCGGGGCGTGGGCGGGCCTCTGGGCCTGCGTCTGCCTGGTGGCGGTCCTCTTCGGCGGCGAGCGGCTCTGGACCATGCCGTCGCGCGAACAGGTCATGGACATCCTCGCCAGTCGCCTGTACGCGGTCCTTGTGGCGAGCGTGGTCGGTGCGGCGCTAAGTCTGGCGGGCCTGGCGTTCCAGGCGCTCCTCAGGAACCCGCTGGCCGATCCGTTCGTGCTGGGCGTCTCGGGCGGTGCGGCCCTGGGCGTCATTCTTTCGGGCGTCTTCGTGACGGTGATCGGTGCGCCGCTCTTCGGCTTCGTGGGCGCCCTCGTGACGATCGGCGTAATTTACGCCGTGGCCCAGCGCCGCGGGCGGATCGAGCCGTACACCCTGCTCCTGACGGGCATCGTGGTTAACGCATTCTACGCCGCAGCCATCATGCTCGTAAACTCGCTTGTTAGTCCGGTCCGCCGCGCCGACATAGCCTACTGGATGATGGGTGCCATCAGCACACTGAACCCGGACTGGTCGCTGGTCGCGATGGTCGGCGGCCTTACGATTGCGGCCGGCATCGGATTCGCGTTCCTGGCGAAAGGTTTTAACCTCGTTGCGGTGGGCGAGGACACGGCGGGGGCGCTCGGCGTCAGGGTCGAGCGGCTGCGCCTCGTGACGTTTGTGGCGGCCGGCCTCGTGACGGGCGCGTCGGTCGCGCTGGCCGGGCCGATCGGGTTTGTGGGCCTCATCTGTCCGCACATCCTTCGGATGGCCATGGGGCCGGACCACCGGCGGCTCGTGCCCGCGTCGTTCTTCTTCGGAGCGACGTTCCTGGTGCTGGCCGACCTGGCGACGCGGCTGCTGGAAGGCGTCGGCGGCCAGACGCCGCCGGTCGGCGTCCTGACGGCGATGGCGGGCGTCCCGTTCTTCATTTACCTCTTGAGGGTTCGATGGCGACGGGCATCCGAAATCCGGTGACGGCCGATCTGCCGCTGGCGGCCTTTCCGTACCTGGCGGTGCGGGGCGTAGGCTTCGCCTACCGGAGGGACGCTCCGGTGCTCCGCGATCTTTCGTTCGACGTCCAGCGCGGGCGGCTGGCGAACATCCTTGGGCCGAACGGGAGCGGTAAGTCCACGCTCCTCCGGATTCTCGTGGGGCTCCTGGCGCCCGGGAGCGGCGAGGTCCGCCTCGGCGGGGCGCTCCTCGCGGATTATCCGCGCGCGGCCCTCGCGAGGCGGGTCGGCTACGTCCCCCAGGAGACCGCCCAAGCGACCGGCTTTACGGTGCTCGAGACCGTGCTCCTCGGCCGCTCGCCGCATACCGGGGCGCTCGGGTTCGAAGTTCCCGGCGACTGGTATGCGGCGCGCCAGGCTCTGCACCTGACAGACACCGAGTTGTTCGCCGAGCGGAGCCTGGACGAACTGTCGGGCGGCGAACGCCAACGGGTCATCATCGCGCGGGCCCTGGCGCAGGAACCTGAACTCATCCTCCTGGACGAGCCGACCGCGTTCCTGGACATCAAGCATCAGCACACCATCTACGGCCTGCTGCGGCGGCTGGTCCGCGAAGGCGGAAAGACCGTCCTTTGCGTCAGCCACGACGTGAACCTGGCGGCCGCTTATGCCGACGACCTCATCCTCATGGATCACGGTCACGTGGCGGCGGCGGGGAAGCCCGAAGAAGTGCTCCGCGCGGAAATCCTCTCGCCGGTTTACGAGATGCCCATCGAAGTCCGCAAGGACAAAACCACCGGCCGGCCGTACGTCATGCCGCGACCGCAGGCGTGAGGCGCAGCAGCCTGCCGCGCCGCTGGCCGGCGCAAGGGAAGGTAAGAACACATCGGCGTTGGTGACCCCGGTCCGTGTCAAGAAAGGAGAGATTTCGATGGGTATCATCAAGGAGTTCCGCGAATTCGCCGTCAAGGGCAACGCCGTGGACATGGCGGTCGGCATCATCGTCGGGGCCGCGTTCGGCAAGATCGTGACGTCGCTCGTCAATGACGTCATCATGCCGCCGGTCGGACTGCTCCTGGGCGGCGTGGACCTGGCCGACATGAAGGTTGTCTTCAAGCCCGAGGTGCTCGACGAGGCGGGCAAGGTCCTCGACCCTGGCGTGGCGCTGCGCTACGGCGCGTTCATCAACACGGTGCTCGACTTCCTGATCGTGGCCTTCTGCATCTTCCTGATGGTCAAGGTCTTGAATATGCTGCGCCGCGTGGGTGAGAAAGTGGCGGCCTGAGGTAGTTCGCCGCGATCCGTCGAACATCGAGAAAGCCCGGCTTCGCGGCTGAAGCCGCTACGCCGAGGCCGGCTTCGTTCGCCGGCAAGCGGCGAACGAAGCCTGGTGGAGGCGAAGGGGTTCGAACCCATGACCTCCTGGATGCCATCCAGGCGCTCTCCCAACTGAGCTACGCCCCCAGAATGTAAGTCCGCCCGGACGCCACCACCCGCCCGCAGCGGACACGCCCATTATAGTGGATCGGCGAGCCCTGTCAACCAAACGCGCCGTCCAATCGGCCGTCCTGGGATTGGCGGCCGCAAGGCTCACCGGCCCCGCGCCGCCTTCCGGAGTCCCTTCTCGACCCACTGGATGCTCTCGGCCGCCTTCTTGAAGACCGCCGTCGGGTCCATCGCCCAGACGTCCTTGTCGTAAAGTTCCATCGAGCAGTATCCGTCGTATCGGGTGCGGCGGAGGATCTCCGAGAGGAGTCCCGGCACATCCATCCGTCCCTGGCCGGGGAACGTCCGGTGCTCGCCGCCCAGCACCTCCATCGGCCGCCGCGGGACGTCGTTGACGTGGATGAGAAAAAGTTTCTTTTTCGGCAAGAGCGCGAGTTCTTCCAGGTGGCTGGCGCTCGTGTAATAGTTGCAGAGGTCCAGGCACATTCCGAGGGCGGGGTGGTCGGCCTTCCGCACGAGTTCGATGCACGAGCCCATCGTGCCGTTGACGGCCAGACCGCTCAGGAACTCAAGGTTGAGGCGGAGGCCGCGGGCCTGGGCGAGGTCTGCCGCCGCCCGGAGTTTCTCGGCCAGCCGGTCGTGTTCGGCCTCGAGGTTCCCGCCGCGCTTCCCGAGGACGACCACCGTCAGCGACTGGGCCCCCAGCGCGAGGGTTACGTCCAGCCGCTCGATGAGTTCACGGCGCTCCTGCCCGGCGTGGCGGTTTTCGGCGCTGGTCCAGACGGCGGCCGGCACGAGGCCGATCGGCGTAATACCCGCGTCGTGCATCCGCCGGCCGAGGTCCGCGCACGTCCGGCCTTGCTCCAGGCACGCCTTGACCTTATCGAACCAGAGTTCGACGGATTTCCACTTGTACTTTTTCCAGAACTTGAATTCATTGTCCCACGGGAGGTTCATCACGCTGGCGCTATGGAACGCCCATTTGAGTTTCATGGCGGCTCCTTCGCAAAATGCGGAAAACGGAACGCCGACGGGCAAAGGTCATTCACGACGCATCGGTCGCACGCGGGCTTGCGGGCCTGGCAGACTGCGCGGCCGTGAAAGAGCATCGCGTGGCTGAACTTCGACCACTCGCCCTCCGGCAAGAGGGCGCAGACGTCGGCCTCGATCTTCTCGGGCCGCTCGTTTTCCGTGAGGCCCATCCGCTGCGCGAGGCGGATGAAATGCGTGTCGGTGATGATCGCCGGCCTGCCGAACGCACCCGCCCGGACGACGTTCGCGGTCTTGCGGGCCACGCCCGGCAGGGCGACGAGGTCTTCCATCGCCTCGGGCACGCGGCCGCCGTGCCTCTCGATGAGTTGCCGGCTCATGGCCTTGATCGCCTTGGCCTTGTTGCGGTAAAAGCCGGTGGACCGGACGGCTTTCTCGACGGCCACAAGGGGCATCCGGGCCAACTTCTCGGGCGTGCCGGCCCGCTTGAAGAGATCGGCCGTGACCCGGTTGACCATGTCGTCGGTGCACTGTGCGGCGAGGATTGTAGCCACGAGGAGTTCAAATGGCGTCGAGTAATGGAGGCGGATGGTCGCGTCTGGATAGGCATTGATGAGCCGCCGGGCGATTTCCGCTGCGCGGCGTTTGCGCGTCTCGGGTGATTCCCTGGCCTTCGTGGCCGCGGATGTGTTTTTCTTGGCCATGTGTCGCCTCTGCCGAGAGCGGTTTAAGATTAGGTCTTTGCGCGGTAGGTCTCCGCACCCACTGCGCCACCGTGTCCATCGCCTCCATTATGCCCTCGTGCCGCCCGCCGGTTCAAACCTAATGTTGTCACGGCAGCCCGCCGCCGATACAATTGGGACCGATGAAGCGGATACGAAGCAAAGACGTATATTAGGGCGATGCGAAAATCGGGAGGCGGAGCGTGCGCGCGGCGCGACTTCGCCTCTCGCTTATTAGCCGCGAGCCACGGGCGAGCGAGTGGAAAAGACCAAAAAGCACGGCCCGTACGGGCCGTGGCACACGCGGATGAATTGATTGGTGAAACATGGCCGAAAACCAACCCAAGCCTGCCCTGAGCAGGGCCGAAGGGGCCCCGCCGCAAACTTTGGCGGCACGCCTCGGACAACTCGATAAGCGCGTCGAGGAGATTGAAACGCTCGTCTCGCTGCCCGAGGTGGCCCGCGAGCCGGCCAAGATGGCCCCACTCATGCGCGAGCGCGGCCGCCTCATGGCGATCGTCGAACCTTATCGCAAGTGGCGTGCGGCACGCGAGGCCCGGCGCCAGGCCGAGGAACTCCTCCGGGCCGAGGCCGACGACGCGGCCATGCGCTCACTCGCCCAGACCGAGATTGACGTTCAGAAAGAAATCGAGCAGCGACTCCTCGCCGACATCCAGGCACACCTCCTGGCGCGCGACGAAGGCACCGACGCCACGCGGATCATCCTCGAAATCCGGGCCGGGACCGGCGGCGAGGAGGCCGCGCTCTTCGCCCGCGACCTTTATGAAATGTACACCCACTACGCCGACGCCCAGCGGTGGAAACGCGAGACCTTGAGCGCGAGCGCCACCGCCCTCGGCGGATTCCGCGAAGTCGTCCTCGGCCTCGAAGGCCCCGACGTGTACCGGAAACTTCAGTTCGAGTCCGGAGGCCACCGCGTCCAGCGCGTTCCGGAGACCGAGGCGCAAGGCCGCATCCACACCTCGGCCGCCACCGTGGCCGTCATGCCCGAACCGGAATCGCTCGAGGTCCAGATCAAGGAAGAGGACCTCGTCATCGAGACGATGCGCTCGCGCGGGCCCGGCGGCCAGAAGGTCAATAAGACCTCTTCGGCCGTCCGCATGTCGCACAAGCCGACGGGCCTCGTGGTCCACATGCAGGACGAAAAGAGCCAGCACCGGAACCGCGAGAAGGCCCTGCGAATCCTCTCGGCCCGCGTGTTTGATCTCTACGAGTCGAAGAAGCGGGCCGAGCGCTCGGCCGACCGCAAATCCAAGATCGGGTCCGGCGACCGCAGCCAGCGCATCCGCACCTACAACTTTCCGCAGAACCGCCTGACCGACCACCGCATCAACTTCACCGCCTATAACCTCGACCAGGTGATCCAGGGGAGCCTTGACCCTGTCATCGAAGCCCTCCTGGAGGCCGACCGCGCCGCCCAACTCGGCGACCTCGAAACGCTCGAATGAAAAAGTTTTATTGAATAGAGCCTTTAAACCCGTTGCGAGCGGTTTCGTCTTGCTACGCGCCGCCGGGGACGGTAAAACCATCGCTGGCGACGGGGACCGACTGAGCGGAAAGGGAGCGGCCATGAACACGAGATTCGTTGCGGGCAGTCTGGCGTTAATCATGGTGCTGGCGATGGGTATTCTTGGGTGCAGCAGCAGCGCCCCGCCACCGCCGGCTGAGCCGGCCAAGAAGGCGGCCGCCACGGCCGCGGCGCAGCCGGCCGCATCGGCTGTACCGGAGGCGCCGCCCGCCGTAGCGCTTCAACCTGCGCGGCCCTTGCCGCAGGGCATCACTGCTCGGATCCAGGAAGTGGTCGCACCGGTATCCGTCCGGTCGAGGTATCAGACGGTCGCGCGGCTGGCGGCGGACGAGTACCAGATCTGGGGAATCAAGAAGGGCGGCGTCCTGGAGGAAGGGGCCGCGCGGTACACCCCGTCGGCCGACAAGAAACTCGTCGAGGTGCTGGTCGTGTTCGAGAATCGCGGCGACAAGGAGCAGACGGTGGATATCTCGGCCATCACGCTGGCGACTTCGGGCGGAAACGCGGAGCCCTGGGAAGTCGTCCCGGGCGCGACCTTTGAGAACTATGCGAAGTTGGCCGAACGCCTTCGTCTCGCCCGCGGCGCTCCCACGCCGGATACCCGCGAAGAGATCGTCCCCAAGATGACGGCGAAAGGGCCGCTGTACTGCGCGCTTGGGCCGCGGCAGCGGACGTGGCTGGCCGCCGTGTTCCTTGTGCCGCGCGACGTCCGGGAGGCGCGCCTCTCGATCCAGTGAAGCCTCGCGAGACGGCGTGACTCTTGGTGTGGCTCGCCGCGGGCAAGCCAGGGTGATGAGAGCGGAGCCGTCATGTCGGATGCACCAACCGACTGGACCATTGGTCGGCTCATTGAGTGGACCCGGACGTTCTTCGAGAAGAAGGACATCCCCCAGCCGCGCCTCGAAGCGGAGATCCTCCTCGCGCACGTCCTGGGACTGGAGCGGATCGCGCTCTACCTGCAGTATGACCAGGCGGTCGGCGAAGAGGTCCGGGCCGCGCTGCGCGACCTGGTGCGCCGGCGGGCCGGGCGCGAGCCGGCACGGTATCTGACGGGCACGTGCGAGTTCATGTCGCTGGCGCTGAAGGTGACGCCGGCCTGCCTCATCCCGCGGCCGGAGACCGAGCAACTCGTCGAGGAAGTCCTGCGGCTGGCGGGCGTGCGGCGTCGGCCGCCGGTCGCCCTGGGTCCTGCCGCCGAGGATTATGGAACGATCGGGCCCGGCGAGAAAACGTCCGCGCCCGGGACGGCCGCGCCTCTGGCGGCCATTGACCTGTGCACCGGCTGCGGATGCATCGCGGTCGGCCTGGCGGCGTACCTTCCGGGGATTCGCGTTGCGGCCACCGACATCTCGCGCGAGGCCCTTGAAGTCGCCCGCGCGAACGCCGAGGCCCACGGCGTGGCGGATCGCATCACGCTGCTCGAAGGCGACCTGTACGAGCCGCTCGATGCCGCGGACGCGGCGCCGGCGGATTTCCTGGTGGCCAATCCGCCCTACGTCGCCGAGGCCGAGTGGGAGACCCTGGAGCCCGAGATCCGCGACCATGAGCCGCGCGAGGCCCTCGTGGCCGGACCGAAGGGCACGGAGATCGTCGAACGGATCCTGAAGGGGGCGCCGGCTTACCTGCGTCCCGGCGGCCGGCTCCTCGTGGAGATCGGTGCGGAGCAAGGCGAGACGGCCGCGCGGATGGCCGGCGCGGTGCGAGGCTTGGCCGATGTGCGCATCCTGAAAGATTACGCGGGCCTCGACCGAATCCTTCTGGCCCGGCGCGAGGAGCCGCGGTAAACTGGACGACAACATCTTGAACCGCAAAGGACGCAAAGAGCGCAAAGAAAGAATTTTCATGATGGGAAAAAACAGCCTTTCTCTTTCGTTTTTTTTGACCCAATTTTTCCTTTGCGCTCTTTGCGTCCTTTGCGGTTCAAGTGCCGGTTGAGAATTTCGGCGCGGCGTGCCCCCGCGCTTGGCCCAGGGGAGTGGAACAAGATGGATTCGATGGTCGTGACGGGAGGGTGTCGCCTGAAGGGCCGGGTCCGCGCCGGCGGCGCCAAAAATGCCGCGCTGCCGATCATGGCGGCGTCCATCCTGGCCGAAGGGCCGATGCGCCTCAAGAACGTGCCGGACCTCGTGGACATCCGGACGATGGCGCGGCTGCTGGGGCAGTTGGGCGTCCGGGTCGAACGGGAGGAATCGAGCGGCGACCTCTTGCTGGAGAGCCGGAGCGAGCGGCGGAGCGTCGCCCCGTACTCCATCATGCGGACGATGCGGGCGGGGATCTGCGTCCTCGGGCCGCTCGTGGCCCGGCGCGGGTTCGCCGAGGTCAGCCTCCCCGGCGGGTGCGCCATCGGCGACCGGCCGGTGGACCTCCACCTGAAGGGCCTCGGGGCGCTCGGGGCGCGGCTCGACATCAAACATGGATATATCGTTGCGCGAAGCCGGCGCCTGCGCGGCACGGAGATGTACCTCGGCGGGCCGTTCGGCTCGACCGTCACGGGGACCGCCAACATCCTGATGGCGGCGGTCCTTGCCAAAGGCGAGACGGTCATTGACTCGGCCGCCTGCGAGCCGGAGGTCCAGGACCTGGCGCGCCTCCTCGTGAAGATGGGCGCCGACATCCAGGGGATCGGGTCGCCGCGCCTGGTCGTGGAGGGCGTGGACGGCCTGGGGGGCGCCGAGCACACGATCATCCCCGACCGCATCGAGGCCGGGACGATCCTGGTGGCCGGCGCCGCGACGGGCGGCGACGTCGTCGTCGAGGGCGCACGCTGGAACGACCTCTTTGCCCTCGTCCACGTCCTTCGCGACGCGGGGGCCGAGGTCGAGCACTTCGACGACACGATCCGCGTCCGCGCGCGGGGGACCTTGCGGAGCGTGGACGTCACGACGTTGCCGTTCCCCGGATTCCCGACGGACCTTCAGGCCCAGGCGATGGCCATGCTGACGAAGGCCGACGGCATCAGCGTGATCACCGAGAAGATTTACCCCGACCGGTTCATGCACGTGGCCGAACTGGGGCGCATGGGCGCGCGGATCCGCAAGGAGGGCAACGCCGCCGTCGTCCACGGGACGCGGCGACTCTCCGGTGC
>Ga0172362_10003394_pt1 | contig 13719 bp, 10 predicted proteins | sample LakKivs1_kivu2a2_FD_114534 | JGI IMG/M metagenome (GOLD analysis project Ga0172362, IMG submission 114534) | Sediment microbial communities from Lake Kivu, Rwanda - Sediment s1_kivu2a2 | ecosystem: Environmental > Aquatic > Freshwater > Lake > Sediment | place: Rwanda: Western Province, Lake...
GAGGCGTGGTTGTTGGCCGAGGCGGGGGCGGGGCCCGTGGCCTGCGGGGGCAGGTCGGGCAGGGCCGCCGCTGCCGCCAGCACGTCGGCCGGAGCGCCGCCCAGGGCCGGCCGAACGTCGGCCGACTTGCCCCGCGTCGCCTGGTTGTCGGCGCCCTGCTGCGAGGCGTGGTTGTTGGCCGAGGCGGGGGCGGGGCCCGTGGCCCGCGGGGGCAGGTCCTCGAGGCTCGCCGTCGCGAAGGTGGTCTGTCCGCCGCGCCGGGCGAGGGCCTTCATGGCCTTTTCCGACAGGCCGCCGGAGGGGCCGTCGAAGAACCAGTTCTCGCCGCTGCTGCCGGTGAGCTTGTCGCCGGCGTCGCCGGCCGAGACGGTCACGTCGGCCTGAAGGAAGAACTCGCCGTTCAGTCGGTCGCCGCTGCCGGTGCCTCCGATGTTGGCCATGCGCTGCTCCAGGCCGCGGGCGGAGTTCCACTCGTCGAGGATGGCCAGCAGGGCGGCGGCGAAGTCCTGCGTCAGGGCGTCGTCGTTGGCGTCGAAGGCGGTGGCGCCGGCGATGAGGATGTCGTCGCCCGGCCCGCCGACGACGCGGTCGCGCCCCTGCCCGCCGATGAGGATGTCTCGCCCGCTGCCGCCGATGAGCCTGTCGTCGCCCTCGGCGCCCATCAGGACGGCCGGACCGGCGCCGGCCTTCAGCTTGTCGTTGCCCGCCCCGCCGTCGACGACCAGCGGCAGGGCGACGTTGCCGGCCACCTGGGCCTGGTCGTTGCCGTCGCCCAGCAGGACCTCGATGCGCCGGATGCCGTCGAGGTCGAACGTCCGCTGCCTGCCGCGGTCGGTGAGGAAGTCGACATGCACCTTGATGGCGCCGTTGCCCTGCTGGTTGACGTGCACCTTGTCGTCGCCGTCGGTGCCGATGACGTACAGCACGCCGTCGTGCACGCCGGCGCCCGTGATGACCGCCGCCGTCTGGCCGGTGTCCTGGCCGGTGTCGTCGTCCTCCAGCGTCACCGTGATCGTGTAGATGCCGCCGGCGCCGTAGGCGTGCTCGCCGCTGAAGGTCCCCGATCCGCCCGACTCGTCGATCGTGGCCGGCGAGCTCGTGCCGTCGCCCCAGTCGATGACGGCCGTGTGCGTGTCGAGCGTGCCCACGTCGCTGAACGTGCCGGAGACGGCGACGGTGTCGCCCTCGGCCGCGTCGCCCACGCCCGCAGCCGAGCTGGACAGCGTTTCGATGACCGGCGGGACGTTGTTGACGACGACGTCGGTGGAGCCGTCGTCGCTGCCGGTGTCGTCGTCGGTGATCGTGACGGAGACCGTGTAAGTGTCCGACGGCGTGCCGGTAGGATTGTCGTCGAGGTACTGGTGGGTGGCGCTGAACTGGCGCTGGCCAGCGTCGAGCGTCAGCGTGGTCGAGTCGCTGCCGTCGCCCCAGTCGATCGTCACCGTTTAGGTGTCCAGCGTGCCGGGATCGGTGAACTCGCCATGCACGGTGGAGGTGTCGTTCTCGTCGATCTCGTCCGGCGACATCGACAGCGAAATGATGACCGGCGCGACGTTGTTCACCGTCAGCGAGATGCTGCCGGTGTCCTGCCCGCCGTCGTCGTCGCGCACGCGGACGTTCACGTCGAACGTGTCCGACGGCGTGCCCGTCGGGTCGTCGTCGAGGTACTGGTGGTCGACGCTGAATGTGCCGTCGCTGACGGGCACCGTCTGGTCGTACGTTCCGTCGCCGTCCCAGTCGATGTCCAGCTCGTGCGTGTCGGCCGTGCCGGGGTCGCTGTACGTCCCGCTCAGCGTGGCCGTGTCGTTCTCGTCAATCGGGCTGGTGATGGCGACCGAGTCGATGGTGGGATCGACGTTGGTGACATTGATGGTGGTGCTGTCCTGGCCGCTGCCGCCGTCGTCGTCGGTCACCGTCAGCAGCGCGACGTAGACGGCATTGTCGTCGGGCGTGAAGCTCAGCGACGCCCCGCTGCCGGTGGCGTAGGACAGGCCGTCCTTGGTCACCTCCCAGGCGTAGGTGAACGTGTCGGCTGTGCCGGGGTCGTTGACTGTGCAGCCCAGGACGATCTCGCTTCCCTCGGGGCTGTCGGGCGGGGCGCCGGTGATCTCGACGGTCGGGTCGACGTTGGTGACGACGGCGGCGACGGTCTGCTCGTCGAACGCCGTGCCGTCGGAGACCTTGACGGAAATCGTGTACTCGTCGGGTGTTCCGGGCGGGTCGTCGGCGTAGGTGTGGGCCAGGTCGAAGTTGCGTGCGCCGATGGCCAGGAGCAGGTAGTTCTGCTGCCCGTCGCCCCAGTCGATGGCGACGGTGTGCTTGTCGCCGGCGTCGTCGTCGGTGAAGCTGCACGACAGGTTCACGTCGCCGCCTTCCTGGGCGGGCGAGGCTGTCAGCGAGTCTACGACCGGCGGCGTGCCCCCGACGGCGAGCAGCCCGGCGACGGGGCCGGCGGGCACGCCACCGGCGCTCAGCAGCAACCGCGGCTCCAGCATCTCAAAGGCACCCTCCACGGCGGCGGCATTCGCGCCACGCCGCCTGCGCAAACAACGACTCCTGGACTTCCTTGACGGCTTTCTCGACATGTCGCACCTCTCTTGTACGGCAAACACCGGATGCCCTTCTCGCTACGTCCGAGACAGATCGTGCATCCTTCGATGGAGGATTATAGACGTGGGCTCCGTTCCCGGCAAGGTCTTTGTCGGCTGCACGGGAAAAAAGCTGTGCTCGAGCCGCGGCGGCCGGAGCGCATGGGGTGTTGCGGAGCCGGTGTTGCGAATTCCGGCGCACCTACGATCCCTTCTGCCTGGGCCGCTGGTCCTCGCGGCCGACCTCGGCCTGTCCGAAGCTCGCAAACGACGCGGTGAGGACCAGCATGAAGTGGGCGAGCGTCTCCAGCCCTTCCTCGAAGTAGTTGTGCAGGTGGGGCTCGCCGGGGATGAACTTGAACGCCCGCTTGTAGACGAGGAAGGCCACGAAGTACGTCCAGACCGTCGCGGCGAGCCAGCAGGTGTGGCGGCGGTCGCGCAGCGGCCCGGCCAGGCGCTTGCGCCAGGCCGCCGCCCACAGGGCGATGGCGGCCAGGATGTACAGGATGCCCTTCTGCGCCCAATTGTGCCAGTTGAACGGGAAGATGTCGCGGTTCTCTCGGCAGAACAGCGCCGCGGTGAACACGGCCATCACCACGTGCAGCGGGTTGGCCGCGACGGCAAGGCGGGACAGGTAGATCAGCAGGGCCGCCGCCAGAAGCACCGGCGCGCGATCGTCCAGGAACGCCTGCGCGGCGTGGGTGTCGACGCCCCACGCGGCCGCCGCCGCCAGCACGCCCGCCGCCGCGGGCGCCAGCAGCCACGGCCACCAGATCGGCCGCCACGGCAGCTTCAGCCCGCCAACCGGCACGTCAGACAGTTCGCTCATGTTGTCTCCCTGCTTCGGGGCGCCGCGCGGCGGCCCTCCCCGGCCCGGCAGAGGCGGATTGTCGCGGGCGTCCGCCATCCATGCAACCGGCGCCGACGGCGAATGGCGTTGTGCGGTCAGGCCGCGAGGGGTATCCTGGAATGCGCGCACGGGCGAGCGGAAGGCCGTGTGCCGCTGCCCGGAGATGGAGCCGTGTCGGTCGACTGCACCGAAACGAGCATCGCTCGCTTTCCGCACGCGTTCGTCACTCGGCGCGGCGAGCCCATCCTCGTTCAGCTCCTGACCGAGAACCGCCACGAGCAGCTCGTGGCAATGTACCTGGCCTTCCAGCCGCGCAACTGCTTCGGCGGCCTGCCGCCCATCACCGACCAGGCCTGCGTCCGCTGGGTCCGCGGCATGATCGCCGACGCCGCCAGCCTCGTGGCCATGTCCTTCGACGAGGGGCTCGTCGGCCACGCGGCGCTGTTCGCCATCGGCCGCGACGACTGCGAGATGCTGAACGTGGTGACGCCCCGCGAGCAGGGCGTGGGCATCGGCACGGAGCTGGCGCGCTGCGCGGTGCAGCTTGCCGACGAGCTGGGCTTCGAGACGGTGCGGCTGAACGTCGAGGCGGGCAACCACGTCGCGCGGCACGTCTTCGAGAAGTGCGGCTTCCAGTACGGCAGCAGGGCGCTCGTCGGCGAGCTGGACATGAGCCTCGACCTGCAGCACTACCGTCAGACGACCGACGTGGCGGTGGCGGAGATCATGCGGCGGCAGGTCGTCTCGGTCGGCCGGCAGACCACCTGCCGCGAGGCGCTGGCGATGTTCCTGCGCGACGGGATCGCCTCGCTGCCGGTCGTCAGCGGCAGCGGGCGGCTGCTGGGCATCCTGACCGAAAGCGACCTGCTCGTTCCGGCCAACATCGACAAGCGCGTCGGCGAGGTGCTCACGCGCGCGGTGATCTTCGTGCACGAGTCGGCGCGGCTGGAGAAGGTCATCAAGCTCTTCCGCGCCCGCAAGGTGCGGTGCATTCCGGTGGTGGACCGGCGCGGGGCGGTTGTCGGCGTGGTGGGGCGCCGCGACGTGCTGGCCCACTACGCTCGCAGGCTGGGCCGCTGAGCGGGCCGCCGCCGGGGCCGCGTCACTTCCCGCCGTACCAGATCGCCCGGCGCCAGTTGTGGGCGCGGAGCTTCTCGACCAGCGCGTGGGGCATGTCCGGCAAGTCGGAGGCGCCGCAGTTGGCCTCCGCCTGCGCGACGTTGCGGATGCCGGGGATGACCGTGCTGACGGCCGGGTGGGCCAGCGCGAACTTCAGCGCCGCCTGCGGCATGGTGTAGCCGCTGCCGGCCAGGTCGGCGCGGACCTTCTCGGCGCGCGCGACGGCGCGGGCCAGGCGGTCGCCGGCGAAGTAGCCCCGGCGGAAGTCGTCGTCGGCGAACGTCGTGTCGGGCGTGAACTTGCCCGTCAGCGAGCCCTCGTCGAACGGCACGCGGACGATGATTCCCACGCCGCGCCGGCGGGCGACGGGCAGCAGCTCGGCGGCCGGCTCCTGCTGAAAAATGTTGTAGATCACCTGCACGGTGTCCAACAGCCCGCGCCGCATCAGCTCGACGACGCAGTCCTGGTCGTGCTCGGGCGTGGAGATGCCGAAGAACCGCACCTTGCCCTCCTTGCGCAGCTTGTCCAGCACCAGCAGCGGCGCGGGGTCGGCGTTCCACGCCCGCGTCCAGGTGTGGAGCTGCAGCACGTCGATGCAGTCGGTGCCCAGGCAGCGCAGACGCTCCTCGACGTTCTGGCGGATGTACGTTTCGGAGTACCTTTCGGCCGCCCGGCAGTAAGGCGAAGGCGGCCAGGGCCCCGGTGCCGGCGGGGTCTTGGTGGCCACCGTCACGGTGGCGCCGCCGCCGCGCTCCTTCAGGACGCGGGCGATGATCCGCTCGCTGCGCCCGTTGCCGTATCCGGCGGCGGTGTCGATGAACGTCACGCCCAGGTCCAAGGCCTTGTGGAGGGCGGCGAGGGAGTCGGCCTCGTCCTGCGGCCCCCAGGCCCCGCCGATGGCCCAGCCCCCGAAGCCGATTTCCGAGACCTTCAGCCCCGTGCGTCCCAGCGTGCGGTATTTCATGGCTGATCCTTTCCGGCCGGCGCCGCGGCCGCGGGGCATTGTAGTCTTTTCGGACGGGCTTGACAGGCGGCGGCGGGGCGACTAACATCTGGAGGGTCGCCGGACGGCGGCGCGATGAGGAGCGACGACGATGCAGCAGGAGATGCCGCAATTGGGCATATCGGTGCACGGCGACGTGACCGTCGTCGAGCTGGCCGACCGGAAGATCCTCGACGAGATCAGCATATCGCGGATCGGCGAGCGGCTGGGGGGGCTGGTGGCGCGGAGCGCGGTGCCGAAGATGGTGCTGGACTTCGCCAACGTCGCGCACATGTCGTCGGCCGCTCTGGGGATGCTGATCACGCTGCACAAACGGATACGCGAGAAGAAGGGCGAGCTGCGCCTCAGCGCGATCTGCCCGCCCATTTACGAGGTGTTCGTCATCACGCGCCTGAACGAGATCTTCCAGATTTTCGGGACGACCGAGGAGGCCCTCCGCAGCCTGAGCTGACGGCAGCATTCGGCCCTCCGCCGCGCCGGACGAGCGACGTTGGACACGACCGTTGTGATACCCTCCGAACTGCGGGCCGTGCGACGTGCCCAGGACAGGCTCCTGGAGGAGCTGTCGGTCCATGGCTATTCGCCCGCCAGCGTCTTCGCCATCAAGCTCGCCGTCGAGGAGGGACTCAGCAACGCCATCAGGCACGGCAACCGCTGCGACCCAGCCAAGTGCGTGCGCCTCGACTTCCTCGTCGACGATGACAGCGCCGTGGTCACCATCGCCGACGAGGGCGAGGGCTTCGACTACGACCACCTCGACGACCCCACAACCGACGAGAACCTGGAAAAGCCCACCGGCAGGGGCATCATGCTCATGCGGGCCTACATGGACGAGGTCCGCTTCAACTCCAAGGGCAACCAGGTCCGCATGGTCAAGTTCAACACCTGAAGTCCGGCAGCGCATCGTAACCAGGGGGAGGCGCGCCGGATTCGCGGCCACGACAAAGCGTGGCCCTCCACGACACAACCGTGCGGGTACGGGGTGTGGAGGGACGCGCTTCGTCGCGTCCGTCGCTGACGCCCCCCGTGAGGGACTACCGGCAACAGGCCCCGCGCTATCCCTTTGACATCCGCGCCCGCGGCGGGGACAATGGCATTAGCGGGCGGGGCGGCCGCGGAAAGCTCCTTCATGGCGACCTACTGCGTCGGGATCGACCTGGGCGGCACGTTCATCAAGTTCGGCCTGATGGGCGCCGGCTACCGCCTCGTGGGCAAGACCTTCCAGCTCCCCACGCCCACCGACCGCGGCGGGCAGGGGGTGGTCGACCAGATGGCCGCCGGCGCCCGCCGGGCGCTGGCCGAGGCCGGCGTCGACCCCGGCGACGTGGCCGGGCTGGGCATCGGCTCTCCCGGGCCGCTGGACCTGGCCGCCGGCGTCGTCATCGCCACGCCCAACATCCCCGGCATGCGCAACCTGCCGATGCGCGACCTGCTGTCGGAGGCGATGGACCTGCCGGCCGTGCTCGACAACGACGCCAACGTGGCCGGGTTCGGCGAGTGGCTCTGCGGGGCGGGCGGGCGCAGCGGCGACATGGTCCTGCTGACACTCGGCACCGGCGTGGGCAGCGGGATCGTCATCGACGGGAAGGTCTTCCACGGCGCCCACGGCATCGGGGCCGAACTGGGGCACATGGTCCTCGTGCCGGACGGGGAGATATGCAACTGCGGACAGCGCGGCTGCCTGGAGCGGTACTGCTCGGCGACGTTCATGAGCCGCGCCGCGGCGGCCATGCTGGGCGACATCGGCCGCGAGAGCCTCCTGCGCGACGCCATGTCGCGGCGCGGCGAGCTGACCGCCAAGGACGTCAGCGAAGCGCGCGCGGCGGGCGACGAGTTCGCCGCGGCCGTGTGGGACTCGATGACGCGCCACCTGGCGCGCGGGTGCGTGAGCATCGCGCGGATTCTCGACCCGCAGCGGATCGTGCTGGGCGGGGGGATGGCGGCGGCGGGCGAGGCGCTGCTGGAGCCGGTGCGGCGGCACTTCCGCACGATGCACTGGTGCCTGACGGACATCCGCACGGAGATCGTCCTGGCGACGCTGGGCAACGACGCGGGCGTGATCGGCGCCGCCGGCGTGGCGTGGCAGCAGTTCGCCGCGGCGTGACGCGACGAGTCAACGAGTCAACGAGCGATGGCGATCCGCTACCATTGCGAATGCGGCAAGGCGTTCCAGCTTCCCGACGCCGCGGCGGGCAAGCGCGCCCGCTGCCTGCAGTGCGGCAAGGTGTTTACCGTGCCGGGGGGCCGCCCCCGCCGCGCGGCCGCGCCCCGGCCCGCCGGCCCGCCGGATGACGACGTGCCCGTCGCGCGGGCGATCAGCGAGCCGGAGGCGGCGCTCAAGGCCACCGTCGCCGCCCCCGGCGGCGTGGGGTTCCTGGTGAAGTTCGCCTCGGCCCAGGCGGCCGCCGAAACGCTCGCCAGGCTGTCGTTCGCCCGCAGCGAGCCGAACGGCATCGTCCTGCCGCCCCACCTTTACTGCCAGTCGTTCACCGCCGCCGACGGCGTGCTGGTCGTCCTCGGCGGGCAGATGTCCGACCCGGAGTTCACCGAGATCTTCAACCGCATGGAGAAGTTCGGCTCGGTGGAGACGGTGCGGCGCTACCAGCCGCCGGCCGAGGCCGACGACGACGTGCCCATGGCCCGCGCCGTGCCGGAGCCGCGGACGCCGGGCGAGGCGGCCGCCTTGGCCGCCCGGCAGGCGAAGGCCGAGGCGAAGGTCCGCCCGCACCAGCTCGCGCGACAGACCGCCTTCCCCCTCGGCAACGTGAAGACGGCCATGCTGATTTCGGCGGCGGTCCTGGGTGTCGCCCTGATGGACATCATCGTCTTCGTCGCGCAGCGTTCGATGGCGGGGGCGAGACAAGAGGGCTGGTGGCACGCCATCTGGGTGCCGGGGCTGATGGTGGGCTTCGTGGTGGCCATGCTGGCCGCACGCGGCAGCCCCGTGTGCATCGGCATCATGATCGGCGGGGCGGCCGGGGCGCTGGCACTCCGCGCGCCCGTGACGCTGTTCGCCGCGGCCGCTCAGATCTTCCCCCGCTGGGTCGCCGCCGTCGGCGCGGTCGAGCTGGTCCTCGGCGGCACGTACCTGATGCTCCTGCTGTCCACCCCGGTGCGCAAGCGCCTGGCCGGGCACGGCGGAAGCGTGCTGGCCGGGGCGATCTTCGGGTTCTTTCCGTTCACGGGGGAGCTGACGGCCGCCAGCGTGTACCCCTCGCCGCTGATGCTGTTCACCCACCAGCTCTACACGCCGAAGGCCAGCCCGCTGCTGGCGAAGTGGTTCCCGTCGCTGGAGGCCGCCGGGCAGGAGCGCCGCCAGACCGAGGCGCAGAACTACTTCGCCACGATGACCTACGGCTTCAACGACTACATCAAGGCCAACCACAACGACCTGCCGCCGAACCTGGCGGCGCTGAAGGCCTCCGAGCGATTCGACCCCGGCAAGATGGATTCGCTGGACGGGAACGTGGTCTACCTGTTCGGCGCCGTCAACGGCGTGACGTACATGCTCCCGCAGTTCGAAAGCGAGGACAAAGACCTGGTCCGCGGGCTGGTGATGGCCTACCTCCGGCGCGACCGGCCGTTCGACAAGGGCGTGCTCGTCCTGCGCCCGCCCATCAGCGGCGTCGAGCTGGTCGTGTGGGTCCCCAAGGACATCTTCGCCGACGAACTGAAGGACACGCAGAGGTGGCTGGCCGACCATCCGCCCAAGTACGGCGCCATCACCGACCCCAACAAGCCGCCCACAGTGGAATGAGACACTACTGCCCCAACTTCGACGAGTTCTGTGCCCTGGCCGAGAAGGGCAACACCATCCCCGTCTACCGCGAGCTGCTCATGGACGCCCTGACGCCGGTGATCGCCTACCAGCGTCTGGCCCGGCCGCGGGGCCTGCCCCCCGGCGCCAACGCCTTTCTGCTGGAAAGCGTCGTCGGCGGCGAGCGGATCGCGCGCTACTCCTTCGCGGCGGCCGAGCCGGAACTGACCTTCAGCGCCACCCGCGACCGGATGCAGGTGCGGCGGGGCGACGGCAGCGAGGAGGCCTTCGACAGCCACGACCCGCTGGGCGAGATGGGCAAGCTGCTGGCCGGCTACCGCGCGGTGCACCTGCCGGGCCTGCCGCGCTTCACCGGCGGGCTGGTAGGCTACGCCGGCTACGACCTGATCCGCTACTACGAGCGGCTGGGCGACGGGCCGGGCGACGACCGCCACCTGCCCGACGTTTACTTCGGGCTGTACCGCACGATGGTGATCTTCGACCACGTGTCCAAGACGATCAAGGTGACGGCCAACGCGCACGTGCGCGACGATCCGGGGCAGGCGTACGGGGAGGCGGTGGAGGCGATCGAGGGCGCCGTCGCCCGCCTGCGCGAGGGCCCCGGCGGGGCGGTGGGGGAGATATCGCTCCGCGGGCTGCCGCAGAAGCCCTTCCGCAGCAACATGACCCGCCGCCGCTACTGCGAGATGGTCGAGGCATGCAAGGAGTACATCCGCGCCGGCGACATCTTCCAGGTCGTCGTCTCGCAGCGGCTGATGGTCGACACGCCCGCGGCGCCGCTGGACATCTACCGCGCCCTTCGCGTCGTCAACCCCTCGCCGTTCATGTTCCTGCTCGACACGCCCGCCGCCACGCTCGTCGGCAGCAGCCCCGAAATCCTCTGCCGCGTCGAGGACGGGCTGGTCACCAGCCGCCCGCTGGCCGGCACACGCCCGCGCGGGGCCACCGAGCAAGAGGACAAGGCCCTGGAGACCGAACTGCTGGCCGACGAGAAGGAACGAGCCGAGCACATCATGCTGGTGGACCTGGCCCGCAACGACGTGGGGCGCGTGGCCGAACCGCGGTCCATCCGCCTGGACGACGTGATGACCGTCGAGCGCTACAGCCACGTGATGCACATCGTCAGCAAGGTCACGGGCAGGCTGGCCGAGGGGATGACCGCGCTGGACGCCCTGCGGGTGTCGCTGCCGGTGGGGACGGTCAGCGGCGCCCCGAAGGTCCGCGCGATGGAGATCATCGACGAGATGGAGCCGACGCGCCGCGGCCCGTACGCCGGGGCGGTCGGCTACGTCGATTTCTCCGGCAACATGGACACGTGCATCGCGCTGCGGACGATGGTCATCGCCGGCGGCAAGGTCTACGTGCAGGCCGGCGGGGGCATCGTGGCCGACAGCGTCCCGCAGCGCGAGTACCAGGAGACGATCAACAAGGCCAAGGCCCTCATCCGCGCCATCGAGGTCGCCGAGCAGGGATACGGCGAGTAGGGGAATTGCGGTGTGGTTCAGGTTCGGGGCGCATTCCGCGCGTCGGGGTTGGTTGCGCACGCAGCCGCGACCTGCCTGCCGCAGGCAGACGTGGAGACGGAGCTACGGGCCTGCCCGCCGGAAGGCGGGTCGAAATGAGGCACCGGCCCGAAGGCGGAAGCCGCCGGCAAACAGGTACTCCCCGATCCTGTCATCACCGCGCCACGTCTCGACTCTACCCGAATTCCCGCCAACGGAGAGCGTCAAGCATGAAATAGGTGACTGTCCCTATTTTCCCGGAATAACGAACATCGGGCGTGAGGTGGTGGCCGGGGCCGCGGGTTCCGCCGCCTCGCTTACCGCTGCCTCCAAGGCCGCCAGCGCCAGGCCCAGTGCGACGAGCACGGCGAGCGATGTTGTTTTGGTGATTGCGTTCATCTGCTACTCCTCGCGGTGCTCAGGCACCTTGATGGTGGTCGGGTCGGTCTCGTCCGCATACGGGTAACTGCTATTCCAGCTTCGGCCGCACCAGCTTGCCCTGGGCCTGGCCTTCAAAGTCGTGATAAGCGCCGAAGAAGTTGGCGCCGGTATCGAGCCAGACGGTCAGCCGGTGCATGTCCTCCGGCTGGAGCTTCACGTCGTGGTGGCCGGCCTGGAGCAGTTGATACAGCAGCGACGACCGCGCGCCGATCTGGCCGGGAATGCTGCGGTCGCCGATCCAGCCGGGAATGGTGAGGCGGGGAACGGGGCCTCGAGGCTGAGCCCAGGGGCTCAAGCCAACAATCGCGCTGCTCCACTTGTGTCCCCGCGTGCTGAACAGCAGCCCTACGCCCTTGGTTCTCGCCCATGCGGCCGAGGCCATCTTCTGATCCTCGCCGGTCGCCTGCGTAGCGGCCAGGTTGGGGGCCTTGTCGGCGTGCTTCCGGTGACAGGCCACGCAGTGCTTGTCGAGCACGGGTTGAACCAGAAGCGGGAACGAAACCGGATCGGTCCCCGGGCCGTCGGGCTGAAGCTTCGACGGTTTGCGGCGCAGGGCAAGCGGCTGGTCTTTTGCGGACGACGGGGAATCGTGCCGCGCCTCGTGGCAGCCTTGGCAGGTCAGCCGCTCGCCGGGGGCGACCCAGGCCGCGGACTTCATCGACTGAATGGCCAGGCCCTTTTCGTCCAGGGCCTGGAAGTACAGCACCTTGCCCGCCGGGGCCTCGAAATACGCGCTGCCGTCGGACTCGACCGGCACCGTGCCCAGCACGCTGCGCGCCATGCTCATGTGAACCAGGCCGATATTCGGGGTCCCCCCGTTGCCGGCAAAAGGATAAACCTGGATGACGCGCAGCCGCTGGATCCGCGTGCCTTCGGGCCAGGGGAGAAGCGAGTCATAGACGTTCATGCAGGCCATCGTGCCCGTCGCGCCCGTCTGTTTGCCGGCAGCCGGCACGTTGCCGCGATCGGCCACGCTCAGGCCGTCGGGAATCGCCGGAGGGGCGGGGTGGGGGCGAAGGGGAATGGGGCTGAGGCAACCGATGGCCGAGTCCTCGTAGATCAAGACGCGGTTGCCGAAACTGTCCAGCAGGACGAGCCGGTACGGCGGAAAGGTGAGGTTGCCGGACTGTATGCCGTAGCTTTCCCGAGGACCAGCGGGCTGATAGACGCATAGATGGTAGTCCTCGCTCAACGGCCAAGCCGTGGCGTAGGTTTGTAGTCCCGACGGCCCCTCGCTTTCTGGAAAGCGGACCTCCGGCGTCAAGCGGCGGAGCTGGCCGTCCTGTTCACGTGCGCGGGTATCCAGCAGGAACAGCGAGCCGTAGGACTGGTTGTGGTGGCACGACGCCGTCCCGACCAGCCACTGGGAGCCGGGGATCGCGCGGAGGTCGGTCGTCATGTGGGCGTGGGGAAGCACGACCTTGCCCGCGCCCACCCGACCGTAGTTGCCGTGGATCGCCCGCGCGTCGCGTCCATCGGGATACACGACCCAGGGATGGTGGGCGGCGCTCGATCCGCGGTCCACGTAATCCCATCGCGTATAGACGATCCGCCCGTCGTTGAGTACGCTGGGCTGCCACTCGTTGGTCTCGTGGTAGCTCAGCGGCACGATGCCGCCGCCGTCGGCGTTCATCGCGTGCAGCGTGTAGGTGGGCACCATGCGGCCGCCGTGGCAGCGCCCCTTCCCGCCGCGGCGCTCGGAGATAAATACGAGGCGGCCGTTGGGCAAGAAGCACGGATCGAAGTCGTTCCACCCGCCGTCGGTGAGTTGGCGCAAGTCCGTGCCGTCCACGTTGACCTGGAAGACGTGGTAGCAGACCTTCGGATCGCCCCAGCCGCCGTCGTGATCGTTGTAGCGCGGCCGCTGGTGGATCGGCCTCCGTGGGTCCTTCGGCTCCACATACGCGAAGAGGATCGTCCGGCCGTCAAAGGACAAATCCGGCGACAAGAACGAGCCCGGCACGAGCGGCTTGCCCGCCAGCCGGCCGTTGGCGACAGTCGCCCCGGCCAGGACGTCCCGCAGTTTCGGCTGGTCGCCGAAGGCTCCGTGCAGCACATAGAGTCCGCCGCCCATCTGGGCGGTGAACCCGAAGTACTGGTCGCACATGTGGTTATAGACTGAGCGATGTCTCTTCACGAAGAGAATATCGCCGAAGTCCAGGAGCGGATTCCTCAGGGCGACGCCGCGGCGGACCCGGCAGAGCGACTCGTAGAGCCGGTAGCGGGCCTCGGCGTTGTCGAGCGGCGTCCGGGCGAGTTCCGCCCGCAGCGCGGCAAGCTGATCGCGCTGTTTCGCCAGCGCGCCCGCCGGCAGCTTTGCCTCCAGGTTGGCCAGCAGCGCCGCTGTCCGCCGGGCGACCACGTCGGCCGGGTCGCGGTCGTCGGCCAGCACCAGCGCATCGCGGCGCACGGCCTCGGCCTCCAGCCGCGCGCCCTGC
>Ga0172362_10003395_pt1 | contig 13718 bp, 15 predicted proteins | sample LakKivs1_kivu2a2_FD_114534 | JGI IMG/M metagenome (GOLD analysis project Ga0172362, IMG submission 114534) | Sediment microbial communities from Lake Kivu, Rwanda - Sediment s1_kivu2a2 | ecosystem: Environmental > Aquatic > Freshwater > Lake > Sediment | place: Rwanda: Western Province, Lake...
GGAGCGTGGCGCAATGGCTAGCGCACTGGGTTGTGGTCCCAGGGGTTGCGGGTTCGAGCCCCGTCGCTCCTCCCAGAGAGGCGGTATGTGGCACGTGGCCTGTAGCTTGTAGGCAGGCCGCGCGACTATCGTGCCAGAACCCCACAACGGGGCAGAGCAGCAGGACCCGAGCAATGGGAATACAAGTCTGGAGTTTCGCAGCGACCAGACCGGCGAAACTCCCCAGCTGAGCAGCATCATCGAGCGCTGCTGCTCAGCCCGCGCCCGTAGCTCAACTGGATAGAGCATCGGTCTTCGGAACCGGGGGTTGGGGGTTCAAGTCCCTCCGGGCGTAAAGCGAGAGAGGGGTCCACAGGGCCCCTCTCTCGCTTTGCGTCTGGGAGCCACCTTGATTCCCTGGAGTTCGCATTGGCCAAACCAGCGAACTCCCTAGCTGTCCTCCAGCGGACGTATAGGAGGACGGCCGGGGGTCTCAAATCCCTCCGGGCGTAGAAGTGAGGGGCGGCCCGCACATGTCGGCCGCCCCTCACTTCTACGGTTGGATGCTCTCGAATCCCCTGAGTTCGCAGCGACCGTTCATGCGAACTCGCAAGCCGCCCCGCAGGGCGGCCGGGGTTACAAGTCCCTCCGGGCGTAAAGCGAGAGAGGGGTCCGATGGGCCCCTCGCTCGCTTTCAGCTCGAAGCCACCTCTGATCCCCTGGAGTCCGCAATCTCCGAGGCCCGGCGGAAGGGTTGACCCATTCTGTGGGCCGGCTCCTAGGGCTCAGGTCATTCTGAACTCGCGAGAACGAACGCCTCGAGTGGCACAGCCTTCTTCCTTGGGCTGCGAACCTTTGCGGTGCGCCGGCGATCGCAGCGCGCGACCAACATCGCCGAGCATCTCACCCTGGGCAGCTCGCCTCTTGACACCCCAAGCTCCGCTGCCACCTAGAACATCACTCCGCAGCTGTACCCGACGAGAGGAGCTGACTGGACGTCTAGAACTTGGTGCGGGAAGGCGTGGCTTATCGTGTAGATCCTCTCCGAGAATCCACCCCACTTGCTGAATGTCACGATGCGGACTCGCACGAAGTCGTCGCCGATCGACACCCACGGCTCAACATTGATTGCTCTCGCCCGCTCCTTGTCCGATTCAGGCATCGCGGCACCGAAGCTTCCGTCTAGGGTGAGCAGCACCTTCTCGATCGCGTCACGGCCGCAGAGAATCAGGGTGTCATCGTACAGGGCGTGCCAGTAGAGGTAGAACTGCTCTCCCATGATCTCGAGAACCACAAACTGAAAGAAACCCTCAGGGTGGCCCGGGGTGCTATCTATCCGAATGCGTGTCAAGAACGTGCCTTCGGGATCACCCTGGGCGGCGGCGAGATCCTCATAGGCAGCGAAGGGGGCCTGCGCCTCAGGTCTAGCATAGAGGACGGGGTCGCCGCCGATCCCCTCGAAACGGTAGACGTAGTCGAGGGCATATCCTGGTTCCATTGACAGCCGGTCAAGGACGGTGAAGTAAGCCGCGGCGTCGAACTCGTCACCGCGCTTCAAAGCGCCCTCCTGAACCAGATGCTCAGGGACTTCGATATTCCCCGTCAGCGCCAGGAGTCCGCTAACAATGCGTTGGCATGACAGGTCTGTAGTGGCAGTAGCCGTGCCGCCATCGGTCAGGCCGGTCGCGTGTAGGACGATGCTATCCTCCCGGAACGCCACGTGAGGCCCCGCAGGGGAAGCACGCTCGATGAACACTGTCAAGGTTCCCGAAACAGGACCCGGCAGAGAAGGCGGAACCCGCAAGGTCCCACGGCACGTGTAGCCTACTGGGTCCGTGGAGGCAGAAACGTTGGGAAGCGTCACCTCTTCCACGGTATACACGCCTCCCATCACGCCGGTCCCTGCGGAGCCAACCCCCAGCCGGAACACAGCTGGCACGCCCCTGCTGCCGTTCACTGTGTCAGTTGCCAGGCACGTGATTTCGAGGGCTATGTCCGCGGCACCAGATGGGACTCCTTCGAACGTCCACCATGCTTGTTGCGCCAGCGCCCCGTCTCGGAGCCAGTACCACCCACTGATGAGGTCACCGTCCGAGCGAAAAGCCGACGACAGCATCCCGTCTCCCAGAGAGATCGCGCCGCACGCGAAGAGGGTACAGACCGCTACCGCAGCACAACGCGACCACTTGCGCCCGTTCATGTCGCATCACCTCTCCTTTCAAATCTAGCAGGGTCTCTTCGCGTTGACGAATGCTCCCCTGATCAGCCATAGGGCGCCCCGGTGACGGATGATGTGAAAGCCCTTGCCCAGCGAGGCTGCCACCTGTCGCCAACGCTGCAGGGCAACTCGCCAAGGCGTAGACCAAGGCTTCAGCTCGATCCGGCACGTGCACGAGCCCAGCGCGGACTCCTGGGCGACAAGTCTACCGGTCTCGTGTCCGTCCGTGTCAGGGCCCGGAGGACCCAACACCGCCACACGGTGGTCCTTTCGAGGAGATGAGGCCAGGTGCTACAGTCGGCGTTGCATGGTCCTAGCGCAGGCCTGCGTCAGCACACAAGGAGGCTCTTGCGGAGGGGTGACGAAGAGGACAGTCCTAGGTTTCGCTATTCCCGGACTGGCGGCAACGATCGGTCTGCTCATGCCCACGGCTGCGCACACGTGCTCTGTAGCAGAGGTAGCGTGGGCAAGGCAGGGGGGCAGAAGTGCCGTACCATCGGGTTGGCACACGTACATGGACGAAGGTTGCAGATTCACTCTCCGCTACCCGAGTGACTTCACTCTCAGTCTGCCTGGATGTGGTCTCTCCGCCCCGGGCGCAGTAGTGACGTTTGCACCCAGCTTCAACCCATCGATCGACAGCACAGGCGCCACGACGAACCTCGACGAGGTCTCGGTGACGGTTGCGGTAGTGCGATCCTCACGAGATCAGCCTAAGCCGGAGACCGCGTGCGTTGTTGCTGGAACCGATTCTGGACTTCCCGCGGTGCTGGCAGTTGGGGGACAAGTCTTCTACAGGTCTTGTTGCTCGGACGCGGCGGCCGGCAACATGTACGACATCGTGAGCTATCGAACCACTCGAGGGATCTGGTGCTATGAGGTCGTGCTGCTCCTTCACTACGGCAACCTAGGCTGCTATTCGGAAGGAACCGTGACTGCGTTCGAGCCTCGGCGCTTCCTCAGGATTCTCGAAGCGATGGTAAGCACATTCCGCGTGTGCTCCCTCGTCGGGTGTGCCGGTCGACCCGGATCCGATCCCAGAAACCCGGTACGAGTCGGGAGCTAGGATCGGGAGCCAGGCGGAAAGTGTTAGCTGAGCTGCCTTTGTGGTTCTGCGAGTGACACGACTTCCTCCGCCTTCGGCGACGCAGAAGTTCCATGATCGTGCTCCAGTCCCAGTCAAACCGGCCCGAGCTCTCAAGGAGGTAGTGAATTGGGGGAGTATCGCCGCCGGGCCCACGCAGGAGTTCAAGAGTAGTCCCGCAGAGGGTAGAAGCGCAGTGGGGTAGCTGGGTTTGCCCCACTGCGTTTCTACGCTTGGATGCTCTTGAGCCTCCTGGAGTTCGCATCCGCCCAACCGCGCGAACTCCCGAGCCGCACGAAGTGCGGCCTGGGGTCTCAAGTCCCTCCGGGCGTAAAGCGAGCGAGGGGTCTATTGGGCCGCTCGCTCGCTTTCTGTCTGAAGCCACCTTGACCTCGTGAGTTCGCGCCACCCAAGCCGGCGAACTCCGTCGCCACCCCATGGGTGGCCGCTGTCCAGAGGACAGCCGCTGTCCGAAGGGCGTTGAGAGTCCTCTGGACGGCCGGGGTTCCCAAATCCCTCCGGGCGCAGTAGCGCCGGAAGAGCCGTGTTAATGCGACTTCCGTGGCCGACCTTCTGATCGCTCTTGAACTTCGGGGTTCTCCGTACCAGCGCGATCCCGATTGGGTAAGGATTGACCCATTTCGTGGACTGGTTCACTGGGCTCAGGTCACGTCTCCAAGTAGCCTTACGCCACATGCGAGGAGTGGCTGCACGGGACTTGACACGCGAGAGGCCGGCGGTGTAGAAGAAGGCGCTGGAGCGAGTCTCACATCAGTCAGTGGGAAGTGCCATAAGCGGGCAAACCTGCTGTGAAGCAGTGACGCAAAGCCACGGATCTGATCGGCAGGCCGCCGGGCTGATATGGCAGAAAGGGTCGCGTGGCGGTCATGTTTGTCCTTCTGAGCACAGGTAGATTCGTCCGGAAGTCCCTCTTGTCCCTAGCAGCGGGAGGCGATTTCGCCGATTTGTGTCTGCGCTTCTTCTCGGTCGCCATAACAACTGCGCCCGAGCCGGCGCACCGTGCTGGGCGACCCTTGACTCTCGAGAGAGCCGGTCTGCGGCGTGGGTCTGCGGCGTGAAGGAGGTGGTCGCTCGCGCTCGACGAGTACCCCCACATGGACAGCCTGGATCCAACTCACGGAAGCGAGGGTGCGTCCTCTGGGACAGCGGGGTTCGCAGACAGCAGTGACGGTGGAGGGTGGTTGTGTTCTGGCAGTGGACAAAGGAGGCATAGTGTCGACATCTCGACGGGCGGCAAGGCTGTTGATGCTGACAGTAGTAGTCGTCGTTTTGGCCGGGTTGCTCACCGTGGCAGGGGACTCAAAGTGCTACTGCGTGAGTGCCCCGGACAGCGCGTCCGTTTGCATGGGCTCGGATGTAATGTTCCAGGTCACCGCGAACGGAGACGGGCCCCTGACGTACCAATGGTATCACGGCTCTGAGCCGCTCAGCGACAACCAGCGCGTCTCCGGAACAACTGCGGCAGAGCTCCGAATCAGCGGAGTGGAGAGTCGCGATGCAGGAGGCTACAATGTGGTCGTCACCGGCCCAGGCGGCGGGGTGACGTCCAGCGTCGCAACCCTAACGGTGAAGGCACTCACGGCAATCGGCGATCAACCGGATCCGCTGTCCCTGTGCCCGGGAGGTGACGCCATCTTCTCGGTTGCCGCCACCGGAGAGGGAACGTTGACCTACCAATGGCATCGTGGCTCGACACCGCTCACCGACGGCGGGCGGGTTTCCGGCGCGGCCACCTCGCAGTTGACAGTCACCGACGTCGAGGCTGGTGATGCCGGCCCCTACGCGGTTACGGTCACGGGTGAGTGCGGTGCCGTGGCGTCGAGCCCGGCGACGCTCACAATCATGGCGCCGACCCTGATCGGCGATCAACCAGATCTGCTATCCCTGTGCCCAGGCGTTGATGCGGTCTTCTCGGTCGCCGCCACCGGAGAGGGAAAGCTGAGCTACCAGTGGTACCGCGGCTCGACACGGCTCACCGACGGCGGACGGGTTTCCGGCGCGACCATGTCTCAACTGACGATCGCCGGTGTTGAAAGCGACGATGCCGGGGACTACCAGACTACGGTCACGGGCAAGTGCGGTGCCGTGACGTCGAGTCCGGCCACGTTGACGATCAAGGCACCGACGGTCATCAACGATCAGCCGGATCCGCTGTCCCTGTGCCCGGGCGCGGATGCGGTCTTCTCGGTCGCCGCCACCGGAGAGGGAAACCTGACCTACCAATGGCATCGTGGCTCGACACCGCTCACCGATGGCGGGCGGGTTTCCGGCGCAACATCGCCTCGACTCACGATCACCAGCGTCGAGAGCAGCGATGCCGGGGACTACAAGGCCACGGCTGCCGGCGAGTGCGGTGAACTAACGTCCGACGGAGCCACCCTGACGGTCAAGGCGCCCACGGTAATCTCGGATCAGCCCGATGCGCTGGAAGTCTACACGGGAGCGGACGTGACGTTCTCCGTCGCTGCAAGCGGAGAAGGCACGCTGACCTACCAGTGGTTCCACAACTCGACACCGCTCGCCGACGGCGGACGTATCTCCGGCGCGACTACTCCTCAACTGACGATCGCCGATGTAGAGATCGGTGACGCAGGCGATTACACGGTCGCGGTCACCGGCGAGTGCGGTGCCCTGACGTCCGACGTGGCGACGCTGAGTGTCCACCCGTCTGTGGGCAAGGTCGAGATCGTCCTCGCTGCCGGACTACCGAAGGATGTTCTGATCGTCTTGGACATCACAGGCAGCATGGAGGAGCCCGTCCAGGGAGGCAAGAAGATCGATCTCGCCAAAGCGGCACTCCGGCAGTTCCTCTCGAAGGTGCCGGGGAGTATGGAGGTTGGACTGCGCACGTTCCACCACTGCGAGCAGAGCGTTCTGGAAGTGCCCATCCAACCGGTCTCGACCGGGCGTGTCCTCGCGGCGGTGGAGAATCTGAAAACCGGCGGAACCACCCCGCTTGCCTACGCGCTGCGCCAGATTCCGGGCGACCTGCAGGGCCTGGAAGGTCCGCACGTGATCCTCTTCATCACCGACGGAGCGGAGACCTGCGAAGGTGATCCCCTCGCGGCAGCCAAGGAGCTTGCCACTTCGGGCCTCAACATCATCTTCCACCTGGTCGGCTTCAATCTCTCCGCCGTCGGGAAACAGGCGCGAGCAAGCGTCATGGCGATCGCCAATGCAGCGGGTGGGCGGTATGTGGACGTAGAGAGCGGCGAACAGCTTCTTGCGGCGCTCGGCATGATCCTCCCGCCCACCTACCGCGTCTTCGATAGCACGGGAAAGCTGGTTAAGGAGGGCATCGTGGGAGAGGCACCGTTCGAACTCCCGACAGGCACGTACTCCGTCGTCGTGACCAGTGACTCGAAGGAGCTTCTGAGGAAGGACATCACGGTCGAGCTGCATGAGACGGTGACGGTGACGGTCACCGTACCTAACTAACCCGGCGAGGAACGGTGAACTCGAGGGGCCAGACCGACATGGGCCTGGCCCCCTTTTCTTTGAGCACCATCCACGACGGCCTCCCCTCGATTTGCCTCAGTGCCTATGCGACTCTCCCGAGCGTGCGGGTTGACCAGTCCAGAGAACAGCCGCTGTCCGAAGGGCGGTGAGACCCCTCTGGACAGCCGGAGGTCTCAAGCCCCACCAGGCGCAGTAGCACTGGAAGTCCCCTATTCATGGGCTATCTGCGACTGGCCTCCTGACTTGCGCTAAACAGCACGGCTCTGCCGGGCAATGCGCGCCCGGGTGAGGATTGCCTCACCCCTGTGAAGACGTTTGCTGGGATCGGGTCACCCTGCACCATCGAGTACGTGCAGACTCTCCACAGTCCGCGGCCACGCATTCAACCCGTCGCTATAGCCTCTAGTACGGCTCTCCCAGGTCGTCTCAGCATCTCCCGTGTCTCGGGCGGGTTCGCCGTCGATTCGCTTAGTAGGGCGTAGAAACCTCGTAGGAGATGACCACCCCGTGCAGCGTCGTAAGACAGTCAAGCCCCACCGCCAAGTAGTAGAAACCAGTTGAGTTGTCGACAACATGGTTGATCGCTGACGACAGGCCTCCCACCTTCGTCTGGATCTCAGCCAGAAACGTCACCTTCCCGCTCAAGTCCGACCTTGCCAATCTCAGGTACGAGTCGGACGTTAGAGTCCCGTCGGACCCCCCCGCGTAGCTGTAGTGGAACTCCAGAGTCCTCAATTCAACTCCGTGTGGCAGCTGCAGAGATGCGAAGTACAGCTCCCTTGCGGTAGGATCGTAGTCCCTGATCGACCGCCCGCAGTCGTACCTGGGGGACCCTGTGACTGGCTTCCAGTCGCGCCGGCTGCCAAGCGTGAACGGATCGATCGCCGTTGCCGCGAAGTCGATCGGGCCGACAGATACGTAGCTTATGAATGGCTTCCAGGTGAGCTTTCCGTCGACGTGGCTGTTGCCCTCGGAGTAGACTCCGTATCCGGTGGGGTGAGTCGATTCGCCGTAGACCCCATATCCGTTGGTAGTACATTTCCCGTAGACACCGTACGTGGGCGATGAATGCGCCGCCGCGGTCGAGCGCGGCTGTCCGTACACCCCAACGGCGCCACCCTCTGCGTAGACGCCGTATCCCGACGCATCGCCGAACGGGTCAGTTGGAACCCGTGCCAAGATTGCGGTCCCGCTTGGATCATTGGCCTCAGCCATGACTCCGACATCTCCGGTGAAGAAGCCCCCTGCACTCCCCTCGGTATCGCTTCTGTTGGTGCCGTGAACGGCGAATGTCTTGCCGCTGTACCTCTCAGCTATGAATCGTCCGGCTGCAAGGTCATCCGCTGCCCCACTGATGATGCCGACGACTCCGTACCCCGACACCGCAGTTCCGAGCACGCCATAGTGATTGGCGCCTTCGCCGAAACTCCACCCTCGGCGTACCGTCTCGACGCCCCCGGCATGTCCCCAGACGCTGACTACATCAAGCTGGGCCGACTCACGCTCGTTCAACACAAGCAGTGAGAAGTGCGGGATGTAGGCTGCCACCGTCAGCGCCGATGAGGAGAGATCGCTGGAACCGGACGACACGATCATCCCGGTGTGGCTAGTGCCGAAGTTGAACAGGGCTCCTCCCGTCGCACGGACGAGGAACTGGTACCGGTCTGTCGACTCGAAGGGGATGCCCAGCCCATCAGCCCAAACGAAGCTTCCTTCATGAAGCGCGCCTGCCCAGTACCCGGCAGCGAAGCTGTAGTCTCCGGAGGCGCTGTTGCCTCTGCCGCCTGCGGCGAAGGCGTATGCACCGGCTGCGCTGTTGGCGAATCCGCCGCCCACGGCTGCCGACATTCCACTGGCCGAGTTGTCCCTTCCTCCCGCAACCGTAGCCGCATTCCCCGATGCGGTGTTCTTGTAGCCACCCGAAACCGCGGCGAACCAGGTCGTGGTCGAGTTCTGCTGGCCACCGCCGATGAAGCCGTAATCGGCGGCCTCGTTCCAGTAACCACCGGCGACGGTCCCGTACTGGCCAAGGATGTGGTTGGCGGTCCCCCCTCCAATGCTGCCGTACTCCTTCATCACCCTGTTTGTGTGGTTCTCATCTCCTCCGCCGCCGATTGTGGCGCCGAAGACGCCGGGCAAGACGCTGTTCAGATGGTGTCCCCCGATGAGGTTAGGGCTCACGGGATCAGCCTCGAGGCGTAACGCTGGCTGATTGTTGACCCGGAGCGTAAGGTCGACGTTGTCGGTCGTCCCAAGGAAGTTGACGGCGGCAGACGTTCCTGCGTTGCCGTGCAACAGCCAGGCATCCGAGGCGCCGCCAGACGATGTGGTCGACGCCTGTCGGTCATTCTCTTCCTGTGAGGACTCGCCCGGCATCGGCGTGCCAATGAAGCTGTAGGTCGGACCGGTCAGCGGCAAGCGAGTTGGGAGAAGCTCAAACCCCGAACACTCAAACCCAGCCGGTTGGCATACCCAAACCTGAACGTAGTACCCCGCCTCGCCCTCGGGGAGGTCTAGCACCGGCTGCCCCATGCTGCCCAGCTCAACATCGAACACCCCTCCGCTGACGATCACGAGAGGGTGCTCCTCGTACTCCACGAGCTGCGGCCAGATATGCCGGCCGCCGGTCTCGGCATCGAAGATGGCAAACCGCATGCTGTAGATCCCGCTCTGCAGGGTTCCGTACTCCGTGCCGATAACCTGTCCTCGGAAGAAGAGCGTTCCCGATTCGGGTCGAGCTGCGACTCCGATGAACACGACCAGTAGCAATGCGAATCCCGTGCTGATGAGTCTTGTGTTCCTCATCGGATACCTCCTTCTTGCGCGCTTCATCGTAGGTGCGCGCGCCCCCACACCTCATGTCAGCGTGCGCGGTGCGCCGTCTGCGCCCAATCCGACCGGTCGAAAGCCTCGCCTGAAGCCACCGGCGCTTGCATCCTTGGGAGCAGTCCGGATCCAGCGAGAGGGGACCCTGGAGATGGCGCGATCCGCCCCTTGCGCGGCTGGGGACTCAGGGCCCGGGACATGCCCTGTCAGCGGCGTCCCTGATCCGCGGCGCTCCAACGGCAGCCCACTCACCACCACAGGTCGAACTCGAAGGGGACGACATCACCCACGCTGTCGTCAATTGTCACCGTCAGTAGAGTGGGATGCAGCGTTCCACCGGCTTTCCAGTTCACATACGTCACGGTCCTGGCTGCGAGGTCGATGAGGAAGTTGCCGATGTACATGGCGTTGGGATTCGTCTCGTGCCATCTCCAGCCGGCATCGGCCAACAGGACCAGGTTCCCAGCCCGGAAGCGGGCTTTCCCGCTCCAGCGGAACCACTCCAGAGTTACTGAAGGAAAGGTGATGTCAGCCTGAGTAGGCTGCGTGGTGGGTCCCTGCATGCCCAGGGGCCCCAGCGTGATGCTGGGCGCGGGGATGATCGGGAACCTCTGTGTCGGAGCGGGGATGGTGCCGAATGCCACTTGAGGGATGACGCTCACAGCGGTTCCGAGAGGAGTACCCCAGGAGAGCGTAGGCACGTCGATGTGCAAAGCATAGTTCACCCAATGGACCTGGAGGTCCATCGCCGGGCGCACTTGATACTGCTTAGCGCCAGGGTAGGTGCCGTACAGCTCCCACTGCGAGCAGATGTTGATCAGCACCGCTCCATACCCGTACGTCGATCCCGCCTGGGGAAGGACGGAGTTGAGCTGCAGCTGCCCATTCTTCCGCAGATCGACGTAGAGGGTCGTATTGGGGATGGCGACGGTGATCGACCGGGGCGGGGAGATGCTATAGGCGACTCGAGTCGCCGGCTGTATGAAGAACATCCCCGGCTGAGAGAATGCCCACGAAGCACACAAGATCAGAAGACAGACGACTGCCATGACTACACGACGCATGCTACGCCTCCTTACGGCTCCGCCTGAGTAGAGACGAGTCACCCTATCATGACTCGGCCGCCGGGAGGAAGCCTTTGTTCATACGAGGGCGAGAACTTGGATGGGCTGCTATGTGTATCTTCCTGTGGGGGTAACGAACTATGGCCACACGATGGGCACTCAGAACGCTCGGCGCTCTTGGGCTAGTTGTCGCGCTTGCTGCGAGCCTATCGGCTGATCACGGCGGGAGCGCTGGGGTACGTCGCGTCGCATGTGCAGAGGAGCTCGCTGCATGTCCCAGTGCGGTTCCTGAAGAGGGGCAAGCTTCGTGCAGCGGTTTCTACGCCGTTCCCCTTCCGGCGTCGGAGCTTGTCGTCATCCTCCGTCCGCTCCCACGTGAGGAGTACAACTCCTACCAGGTCCGGGCGGTCAGCTACGACGTAGTCGAGCTCGAGATGCTTGCCGCAGCGGTCGTCCTCCCCGTGCTGGAGATTGGCGACATCGCTGCCCTTCCAGCTTCGTTGATCGTCTTCCTTCGGGGTGCGGTCAACGACCTCTCCGGGTACCAGGTCTTTCCGCCCACAGGCCCGTCAGGGTGAGCATCGGAAGAGCGGCCTGCGCCGCGTTCGGGAGGTCTCGAGGACCAGCTACCTAACCTAAGGGACGGTCTGTGAGTTGAGAAGCCTCCCATCTCGCATTCGGAAGACATTCACGGCGATCTTCTCGTACGCGTAGGTCTCTGCGCGGACAATGCAGAGCCCCATCGCGAAGTCCCGCCGCCCACTGGCCAGGTCGGATAGGCGGTGGACCTTGCACGTTCCTGGGTTCACGACTCCCTGCTCCACCGCAATGATTGTCCCGTACGCATCGTGCAGTTCGATCACATACCCATTGGCGGTTTCTGTCGGATTCATCACGCAGATGTGCGAGTCGTTGTCGGGCCCGCCGAGGCTCTGGGACGCGTTGTAGAAGAAAGCGTGCTTGGCGCTCACCGCGTCGCGCGGCACTTCGTCGTAGCCGACGAGCATCCCTCCGATGTACCGCTCAGCGACAACCTCAAGGTCCGTCGGATACCCCAAGCTGGTCTCTACCTTGCACAAGCCCCAAGCGTAGGACCTGTCACCGGACAACAGGTCCGGAAGCCATGTTTGGCTGCACGCGTGGGCATTGACGAAGTACGTAGCGGAGCCCAGCCTGATCCCATTCGGGTTGTGTAGCGTCACCGTATACTGGATACCAGTGTCCCCGGGGTTCGATACGAACAGCCGAGTTGCGCTCTCAATGCCCCCCCAAGGGAAGGTGCAGTCGTAGTAGACGGGATAAAGCCCTTGACCCACGGCCGCCAACGAGACACACACCAGGACGAAGGTGCAGAGGAGCCCTCTCTTCATGGTGATCGCCCCCTTGCTGAGTACTCTAGCAGACTGGAAGAAAGAGGCAACCGCCTTGGCGATGGTTGATCGTAGCGGTCACGAGCGGGTGATCGCGGCCTCTCGTCGATTCCAGCATCAGAGGAGCGGCCTTCGGAAGGGCTGGTTCGCTCCGTGATGCCGGATGAGCGGTTGGTGCGAGCAGGGTGCCCAGCTAGACTTGACTGGCAAGAGGAAGGAGGTTTCCGTGGCTGGCGTCAGGAGGTGCTTGGTCGTCGGGGTGCTCACGGCTCTTCTCTTGACCTCAGTCTCCGGTGCGCAGAGTGGGTCTACGACCCCGGAACTGCTCGTCATGCTGGCACAAGTGCCGTTGGACGTTGCGTTCAGCCAAAGCGGCTGGGCCACCGCGCGCTTCGTGGACTACGAAGCCCTGTTCCGTGCCGAAGGTGTGTCTTTGCTTCGTGCGCTCGGCGATGTCGGCTTGCTGATGAATAGCGTTCCCCTGGGCGGGATATTGAGCCGGATCGTCGCTGGGCCGGATGCGTTGAGCTACCTCTACTCAAGCGCGGGACAGATGGCCGACGCTGTCGGGTTCGAGTGGTTGCTGCATGTCGACCGTAGTCTTGAGTTTGGCGACCCGCCCAGCGTTGGGCTGCTATTGGGGGGAGACTTCGATGACACAGCGATCGGCACGGCGCTGCAGGGCCGCGGCTTCAGCCTCTCGAACGTGAGTGAGGTGCCGGTCTGGTACCGCTTCGAGGATGGGGCGATCTCGTTTGCGGCCCGCGACATCGTCGATCCCTTCGGCGGGCACCTCGGTGCCGCAGCGCGAATCGCCTTGCTTCCGAACGGGCTCGCCAACGCGCGCAGTTGGCCGCTGATCGAGACCATCATCGGTGCCGCGCAGGGCATCCAGCCGTCCTTGGCGGACAACCGAGGCTACAGGGTGCTGGCCGAGGTGATCTCAGAACCTGATGGGTTGCTCATCCAAGCGCTGTTCTTCACTGGGACAGCGCTTCGGCTCGCCGGTGACCCTACAAAAGCAGAACTGGAACCCGCGGTCGACTTCGCTTCGCTGCCAGCGTTCTCCCTGGCTGTTCTGGCCGACCGGCAGGAAGGAGACAACCAGGTGCATCTCATCGGGCTTGTCTGTGCCGACCTGCCGACAGCGCAAACTGCCGCTCAAGTGCTGGCAGGGCGCGTCGAGGCGTTCCATCCCCCCGATCGCCCTGAGGAGGTGTTGGTGAAGCAGCTCGGGGCGACGGTCAGTTGTTCGGTAGTCGAGCGACTGCAGGACAGCCTGGCAATCGCTGTGGTTGAGGCACGCTATCCACTGCCGAGCCCGCGAACCGATCCGCAGACAGGGCAGTTCAGAACAGGGGGGCTGCTGTACCGCGCTTGGGTGCGGGCGATCATGCGGCGCGAGTTCACGCCCTTGTGGTGAGCCCGGCCCTGCTCCAAAGCAGACCGGGTTGATAGTCCGCGGGTACATTCGGCGGCGCTTCCGACGCAGGGCTCGACTGGCAGTTCGAGAGCAGTCCCGAAGAGGGTAGTGCGAGGCTGCACGTGGGGACGCCGTGAGCTGAAGCGCGCCCCGAATCGATTGGCCGCATTCGGGGGACATAGTACGAAACCCGCAACGATCGACGCCGACTCGTGGTGCGTCCCCAGAACTCATTCGGGGGACATAGTACGAAACCCGCAACGATCGACGCCGA
>Ga0172362_10003397_pt1 | contig 13716 bp, 12 predicted proteins | sample LakKivs1_kivu2a2_FD_114534 | JGI IMG/M metagenome (GOLD analysis project Ga0172362, IMG submission 114534) | Sediment microbial communities from Lake Kivu, Rwanda - Sediment s1_kivu2a2 | ecosystem: Environmental > Aquatic > Freshwater > Lake > Sediment | place: Rwanda: Western Province, Lake...
ATTCTGTAGGAAAATGGGTAATTCACCGCAGAGGTCGCAGAGAACACAGAGAAAAACGGGGGAAAAATAGATAAAAGCCTCTGCGTTCTCCGCGTGCTCAGCGGTAAATTCTGTGTTTTCCTACAGAATCGTAAGGGCATGAGCGCCTCACAATGCGCGGTTGGTTCCCCCCGATCCAGTCGGGGGCGCGCATGAGGCGTCACTACAAACTTCGCGCCTTTGCCCTTCGCGTTTTTCGTCCTTTTCGTGTATTTGCCCTTAACCTTTTCGCGTCTTTGCTGTTCTCATTGGCGGTTGATCTGCGCATTCGCCGAGCAGATCAGCCCCTGTCTTCCGATCACGGAGACGGTGATGGAGCTGAGTTCGCCCTCCGGCGCATGAACCCGGAAGATGTCGGCCTGGCCGACGGGCACCTGCGGGTTATCCAGGGTAAGCAACTTGATAGTGCCTTGAGTAAACTCCATGCGCGGCACAAAGTCGCACTTGCCCAAATCCCAGCGAACCGACACCGTGCAGTTATCCGGGGTGCAGTCGCGCAAGGCGACGACCTGCACTATCAGCTCCTCATCACAACAAGCGGGAAAGCAAGTGATGGCCCCCACGGCAGTATCTGCTAACCTCAGGGTAAAGCGCTGGCTCACTGTTCCCCCCAGGCGGAAGAGCACCGTCAGCCAGGGCACCTCGACCTGTAGCTTGATGCCGAACTGCCGGTAGCTGATCCGCCCGTCGCACGCCCCCTCCCCATCGTCCATCGGGTCATCGGGCTTCAGCCCATTGAGAAACTCGCTGCAATCGGCGAAGGAGATCCCCGGCTCGACGTTATCCTCCCAGGCGGGGTTGGAAGGGTCGCGAATCCAGTACAGGGTAATCTCCGGCTCGCCCAGGCGATCGCCCAGGATTCCCCGGTAGCCGCTTAACGAATCAAGCACCAGGCCGCGCACCCCCTCGCAGACGGGCACCGGCGGTATCGTGTGTCGCTGGTAGAACCCGTCCGGCAGGGCAAAGGCCGTCACGTAGCGGGCGGCTTGGGCAGCGGTGGTGCGCAAGGCGCTGCGCAGGCTCATCAACTGCCAAATCTCGAAGGAGGTCCAGAACAGGGCCAGCAAGAGGGGCAGAACCATCACGAACTGGACCAGCTCTGAGCCACCCTCACCTCGCAGGAAGCGCCGGAGAGGCTTCGGCAACCGATGAAAAAGCCGACGAAGGATCGAGGGATGCCCCACGCTCACGATTCTGTACCTCATTCAGGCCCGTTTCCGCCCGCCGGCTGGGGCGTGGGGGTCGTCCGCTCGCAAAGGACCGGCCCTCCCGCAGAGGCCGACATCTTCAGGTCGGGCAGTTGCATAAAGCCCAAGAAGCTCCCTTCGGGGAAGGCCCAGCCCACCAGGCCCTTCCCCAAAGTCCAGCGATAAGTCACGGTGATGCTCACGCTCCCCGGCTTCAGCGGCTCGTAGGGATCGCCGCTGAAACACTTCCCGCCGCCGTCGTTGACCAGGACCTCGAATAGCGGCGGGATAGTGGTCAAGGCCTCGTCGCCGACAAATTGGTTCCGCGACGCGGAGCGGCGCACCAGGGCCTCGGCCTCCCGCGCGATCCCTGGATGGTTGGGGCGCATGGCGAGCAGGCGCACGCCTTGATAGACGGCGTCGTTGAGGGTCTGCTTGACGTAAAGGATCTTCCACACCTCGAACGCGCCGACCACAATGATGATCAGGATGGGCAGGATCAGGGCTACCTGGATGGCCACGGTGCCCCGCTTATCCTTCAGAATGGACCCAACGATGATTTTGTTTACAAAATCACCCATAGATATATGACCCCTGGCAAGGCGAAGGTCCAAGAGAAGTTCTGGCCCCTGGTGCGCAGGGCCTCCGCCGTGGGCAACAGCCCCTGTTCGGGCGTGCGAGAAGGGGCCTTGCGCGGCGCTCTGGAGAGCCTGGGCAGGACATGCCTGACCACGACGATGGGGATGCTCACCGCAAGTACGACCAGCGAGAACAAAAGGAGGAACTGTCCTGTGGGGAAGATGGCGAACAGGGCCATCAGGAACTTGGCATCGCCCCCCCCAAAGACATGCACCCGCCACATCGTGTACAGGACAACCCAAGCACCAAGGCAAAAGACGAGGCCCTCCGGCTTGCCCCGGACCGCCTCATACACCTGCCAGCCCAAAGCCAACAAGGCCACTGGCACTACCAGCCAGTTGGGAATGCGCCGCGCAAGCGAATCCCAAACGGCCACCGCCACCAACCAAAAAGTCATCAAGACCTTGAACGCCAGCCCCACGACCGGATCGGGGGCCAGCCCAAGCCACGGATAGGACATCAAGATACCCCAAAGGGCCTACGGCTCAGGCGCGGAGAACTGCCGCAGGATGAGCGAACGAAACATCTTGGCCACCTGATCGCGCAACTGTGCCATCACCAGATAAGTGGAGAGGATGATGATCACCGTGAGCACCGTCCACTCGACGATGTGTGCCCCGCTTTCATCCGCGTAGAACAGCGCCAACTCCCTCGCCCAAGCCAGCTTCCTTGGGTGAGGAGCTTTTGAGGTACTGAACCACGGACGACACGGGGTGATCATGGCGGCATTCCACGCGGCAAAAGGATAAACCACACACACCTGAGCACCGCCTCACGGCGGCCACTGTACCGGCCGGCTTCGGGGCGCAAACGCACCACTCCACCGGCGAACGCTCAACGGAGTTTGCTAGCGACCCAGCCCAGCAGGTTTTTGAGTTCGGGACCGATAGCTTGCAAGAGGGCAAAAGCTGCCACGGTCAGAATCAGCGTGACCACGACCCACTCCACTATCTCCGTCCCGAACTCATCCCCCCAAAACTCTCTTCCCTCCATACTCATCGGACGAGCTTCACCACTCATCTTGAACCTGCTACAGATGGATCGTACTGACCCTGGCGCTAAACACTAACCTGCGCACCATCTGCGCGCTGTCTTGCGGCAGACTAGGCCGTGTTTGCGAAGCGGTAGCCTAGCCCCTTGTGGGCGCCATTTTCTCGAAAATGCACGCCTTGATGCGATAAAACGGGCACAAGGCCCTAGGCTACGAGAGCTTGCAGACACGCCTTAGTAGAGAGTCCAAGGGAGGACTGGAACGGGCAGTCACTCCCTTCATGGCCCTCGTCGGGCTGACTCTCCTAACTTAGCTGCCGACATTCTGCAGCGCGTTCAGGATCTGCTGCAAGAGGTCGTTGAGCCTGGTGCCGATGAGCTTCAGGGTGGCGTAGGTGGCCAAGATCAGGATGGCCGTCAGCACGACCCAGTCCACGATCTCGCCCGACTCATCCTTGAAGAACCGAACCTGTTCCTTCAACATCGAACTCACCTCCCATGCTGGTTGGACAACCTATCGAATGCGTAGCACACTACACATTCCAAGCCGCATCACCACGGCCCGCCCGTGATGACGTAGCGCGACTTGCTAACGCAACTGGCTCACTGCCGAGCCAACGAGGGGCCACATGAGCAACACCAGCGCCGGAAAGAACACCCCAGCAACCATCAGCGGCGACAAGCGAATGGGCGCCCTTTGGATGCGCTGCTCCACCTGGCCACGGATGTCCTCTTCGATGGCGGCGGCGCTCACCGAAAGCACCCGGTTGTAGGTAACGCCGCCACTTGCGGCCATGCGAATGCGCTCTAGAACTTCATCGAGCTGGGGACAGTCCAAATCCTCTGCCAGCCCCTCCAACACCGCCTCCGGCGAGATGCTCAACCGCGCCTCCACGTGGCGCTGCAGGCGCTCGCCGAGCACGCCACGGCCAGCGAACTGCTCCGCCGCTCGGGCCAACGAGCCGGTCAAGGTGGATTCCATCGAGGTGCCCAGTTGCAGGCTGATAATCAGGTCACGCACATCGGTCAGGGGCACCTGCACCTTCTTGGGCTTCTGGAAGATGGATAGCACGGCCGGCGTCGTCGTGGTAGGGGCCTTGGCGCGGCGACGCCGCTGAAAGAGCATGATGCGCCGAATGTGATAGTCAAGTCCCGTCAAGGGAATGGCCATCGCCCCCACAAGGACCACCGCAACCAGGACGATAAAGACAGTCATAGGACCTGCTCTTTCAGAGTCGCAACCTGCTGCTCGATGTAATACGACGTGCCGATGATGGCTGCCATGATGACCATATAGCCCAGGCGGCCCGTAAAGTTCACCATATCCTCCGCTGTCCCGACATACCGGGAGCGAAACGCGGGAACGATGGCCACCGCGAAAGCCACGCCCAGGAACAGGATTTGCATGAAACTGGTCTGGCCCGTCACGCTGCTCAGGCCCGTCTCCACCTGGCGCTCCAAATCCTCGATATGGCGCAGCCGGGTGACAAAGGCGTCCAGCGCCTCGGCCATGGATTCATCGCTGGCCGACTCGCTCATCTCCAGGATGTAGGCAAACTGCTCGATCAGAACATGGCTGCTGCGCTTGCGCAGTTCCATAAAGGCCCGCTGCGATGACGAGGTGAGGAAAAAGGTCTCCACCACCACATTGGCCATATCGCGCAGCGGCCCTTCGATCTTGGAGGCCGCCTCCTTGAGGCTGTCGAAGACCGCCGGGCGAAGCTGGTAGGCCGCGCGGAAGGCCAGCACCAACTGCAAGATGTGCCGCGCGGTGATCTTTTCTGCCTTCTTGACGGCTTGCTGGATGCGGAACCAGGCGATGAACCCCGCCACCGCCAGCAGGAAGGGCGTGATGATCAGGTCGCGCATCAGGATAGCCAAGACGCCGAAAGCGATCGTGGGGATCAGCACCGAGGGCGTCACGAACTTGCCGTACTTGATCTGATAGTTGCGCACGCGAGGACGGGCCAGGCGGGTCAGGTCCTCGCCCAGGGCCATATAGAGGACCCCCACAATCAAGAGCACGATGATCAGTGGAATCATCGGAACAACTCCGTAGCCCTGACCTCAAGGGGCGTGTACTTGTCCCCTTCGCGCCTCTTGAGCGACCTGATCTTGTAATCCCCGTTCTCATAGCCTTGCACGTCAATGATCTCGCTCAGAAAGCGCACATACTGGCGACGCTCTGCCACATAGTCTTTGGCCAGGTGCACTACCAATCCCAGGCCGTTGCCGATGACCGGGCGCAGCTCCTGGACGGTCATATCCCTCTGAGCCAGGTTTTCCAGACGCGCCAGGCCCATGCGTGCCGATTGGGCGTGGGTGGTGGTGTGGCTCACGATCCCCAGGTTGAGGGCCATGACATACTGATACGCCTCGCGCGAGACGACCTCGCCGATCATCAGCACGTCGGGGCGCATGCGCAGCACGCTGGAGTTGATGGCGTCCGCCATCTGCCCTTCCTCGTCTTCGACCACCAGATGATGGAAATGCTCCACCTGAGGCTGCAGCTCCTCAAAGGTCTCCACCACCGTGACCTGAGCATGGCTGGGCAGGTGGGCGGAGAAGGCATTCAGCCAGGTCGTCTTCCCCGCGCCGGGCCGCCCGGCAAAGACCACGCTCACCTTCATCGAGGCGGCCACCTCGGCGAGAAAGTCAATCGTCTCCCGGTCGGCGCTGCCGCGAGCAACCAGGTCCTCCAGGGAGAGCTTTTTGCGGGCGAACCGCCGGATGTTGATGGCCGTTCCTTCGCGGCTCAGCGGGGGGATGGTGGCCGCAAAGCGCGAGCCGTCGGGAAGGCCCACCTTGATCTTGGGCTCCTTGCCTCCCAGCCCCTTGCCCTCCATCTCGGCGATGCGCCGCGACAGGCGGTAGAAGTAGTCATCGTCGGCCAACTGGCCCTCATCCTGGATTTGTCCGCTGCGCTCGGTCATCACAAAGCCCTTGCGCACGATGATCTCCTCGATCCCATCCTCCTCCAGGAAGGGCTGGAGCACGCCCAGGCCAATGATGCGCTTGGCCACCTCTTCGGCAACTGCCTGGCGGTCCTTCTCGTCCACGTTCAGACGCAGCTCCTGCATGGCGCGCAAGATCCAGGCGCGGAAGGCCAGCTCATCCTCCTTGCGCGGGTCGCGCCAGCGCGGCACGGGAACCTCGTGCTCGACGAGGTAATCCTGAATCCCTGTGGTAATCCGATTGTAGTATTCGTTGCTATACATGTTGCCTCGTTCTAGCAAGGGCGAAGAATTTGCAGTTGGATGCGCCGTCTTCTGTTCATTTCGTCAGGCAAATTCTTCGCCCCTACCTGCTATCGTTGCCGCTCCACGTCGCTCCCTGTATGGTCCATGCTGTTATCCCCAGTATCGGGCGTCGCCGTCTTCGAGGTCGTCACCGACCACAGCTTCAGATCCCGGATCGCATTCTCCGGGCCAGTTCTCAGGACAGTGACGTAGGAACCGACCTCGAAGCCGCCACTCAGCGTCAGATCCTTGGGCATGATCCGCACCGACTTTGTTCCGCTTCCGCCCCCCCAGGTGCCCGAACTCAGTTGATACTCCTGATTGCCCTTTGGCGCAAAGTAGCCCTTGATGGTGAAAGGCATGTCTTTGGGGCAGTCTGTGAAGGTCATCACTGCCCAGACTTCTTTGACGTCTTCTGGGAAGCCCTCGATGGCGCTGCCGCCCTCTTGGTCACTCATGTGCAGCTTGGCCGTCCCTGGGGGTGCGGGGGTCACTGTCTCACCGGGCTTGGTAGGCGCGGGCGTTGAGGTCGCCGGCACCGCCGTAGGCGGGATCGGCGTCGCCGTGGGGCTGGGCGGCACGGCGAAGCCGAACTTGAGATAATAGTTTAGCCCTTCCCCCACCTTCTGAGTGATGCGCTTGGACGTCGTGGGAGCGTATGGCGCGGGCACAGCCACTTCCACGCGATAGGTGCCCGGCTTGAGATCCTCAAAGTAGAACTTGCCGCCGCTGTCGGTGATATAGGTATTCAGAGTCGCGCCGCCCTCATCGGAGAGGGTCACTGTGACCTCATCCAGGCCGCGCTCTTCGATTTCCTGCTCGCCGGAGCCATTTTTGTCCTCGAATACCACGCCGTCAATCTTCGAAGGGGTAGGCGGCGTGCGGCGTGCGGCAGTCTCGCCGGGGATGATATAGACCCAGGCATCGAACTGCTGCGCGCCCAGGTAATCGCCGATGACCCGCGCCGTCTCCCGATCGGCAGCCACCACCACCAGGTTGGAGGCCCCTTGCTGGGCGCGCCCGGCGTTGACGGGAAGCAGACCGGTGGTGTCGGCCTTTTCCCCCTTCGGGGTGGCCGTGGGGTTGTAGACCGCCGCGGTTGGCCGGAGCACGTCAGCCCCTGTGGATTGCTGGACGCCCACCACCCATACGTTATAGGCCAGCCAGAGGCTTTGGGCAGACTGATCCTGGGTCTCGCCACGGGTCACCAGCAAGTCGATATGGTGCCCCGGGCGCAACTGCCCGCCCAGGACGCGCGCCGTAGACACGTAGAAGCTAAAGATGCGCATATCCCCGGTGAGCCAGCTCGGATCGGGCTCCAGCACCTTGGACTTTTCCACGGCGTTGCCGCTGCGGATTTCGGTAGTGGTCATCATCCCGGCGACCTCACGCAGGCCGCTAAAGACATCCTCTGCAATCACCTTGTTAGCGGGGATTTGGCTGGTGCGCACGTCCTCGACCCGCAGGATGGTATAGGGCGGGATGTCGCGCTTGGCCACCACCACGGGCACCGTGGTGGGCGTCGGCGTAGCCTTGGTTCCGCCCGTGCTGGGGAGGAACTGTGTGATAAGGACGACGACTAGAAGCACGCCAGCTATGATGAACAGTATCGTTCTTCGATTTCCCATATTCCCTCCCCGCACGCATTGGCTGCGGAATTATGAGCGCGCCTTCCGCTGAGGCTTGCCTGATTTGTCGTAATCCTCCCACACGGGGGAAAAGATGCGCGACAGCACCTCATATCCCAGTGGTCCCCGATAATCGTCGGCACGGGCGACGCGCGAGAGCTTGATATCCCACTTGAGGTCCCCCAAGTCCGCCTCCGCCGCGCCGTTCCCGGTCTGGTTCAGCAGCAGGCCGACATGGCTTTCGCGGAAGCGCTCGTGCAGCTCTTCGTACAGCTTCCTGGCGTTGACGATTGTATCCTTCCGGCTGGAGGCGACCACGAGCCACAGATTTACCTGGTCCTCCAGGGCGCTGGTCAGGCCATGCGGCCATAGACAATCAACCACCGTCAGGCTATGCTCCTTCAGGCGCTTCTGCAGGTAGCCTTGCAGAAGCTCGGCCGAGAGCATGCGCACGTTCTCATAGTCCATCGGGATGAGCGTGACGCCCTTGTACGTGTGGGCTACGGCATCGGGCTGTGTGGCCAGTTGATACAGGCTGGGCATTTCCAGGCCGGTCATCGAAGTAAGCGAGGACACGCCATAGGTCATCTCCACCACCAGGGCCTGGTTCTCGCCGGCCGACTGAGCCTCCAATCCGATCTCATCCTTGTGCTTCTCGCGATAGGCTTTCATCACCGCAGCGTAATGGAAGGCGGTATCCAGGGCCACCGTCGTCCGGCCAGTGCCCCCCGAATAGGAGACAAAGGCCACGCAGTAATTGTCAGGCAGCTCGTACATCCCCCCAAAAGGCTCGCGAGTGGTCAGCCCCCCCAGGTACCTGTCAGGATCGGTGACAAAGTCCTGGCTACTACATTCGCGCACTCGGGCGGCAAAGAGCGCCTGGCGAAGGTCTGCTTCCTTGAGGGGATATTCAACGATGTCCTCATAATCAATGACCACCAACTGCACGTTCGGCAGCAGAGCCTCGATGGTGCCCGTGTACAGCGCGATCTCGTAGCTGACATCGCGACGCGCTTTGAGAATCTCGTATACCGCCTCAGACTGCGTGGCGACAAGGACCTTTGCAACCCTGCCGGTGACCATCTCCCCTCCGATCGAAGCCTGCTACGCAAAGGGCTGGAGCGCCCCAACCGCCGATCACTTCACCCGACGTCTGCGGCCGGTCTCGTAATCCTTCCACACCGAGTCGTACACGCGCCTGAGGATTTCGCGCCCCAGGCGGCCCTCGAAGAAGGTCTCTCCCCGCTGCATCTTGGGGATAACCAGGTCACGGCGCAAGCCCATGAGGGCCAGGGAAGCCGCCAGTCCCCCCATCTGGTTGACCGCGATCATCACTTTGTCCTCGCCGTACTCTATGGCCAGATCGCGATACAGCTTGCGGGCATTCTCCACCGCGTCCACGCGGGGCGTGGTCAAAACCACCCAAAGGTCCACGGCATTGCCCAGGGCCGTCACAAAGCTCTGCGGCCACAGGGTGTCAATGATGGTCAACACGTGGTTGGCGATCTGCTGGCGGCAATAGCGCTCCACCTGTTCGGCCGCCAGCGACCGTACCTGGTCATAGTCCATAGGGTAGACGGACACCCCCCTGAACTGAGGAGGCTCGGACTCGGGCTGCGAGATTAGCTCGTACAGTGAGGGGTGCAGCTCGCCGAGCAGGGCGTTCAGGGCCGAGTACCCATAGGTGAACTCGAGCACCGCCGCTGGGAGCTGCAATTGCCTCTTTTTGGTTTGGTTGACAAACTCCAGAGCTGTATCCAAAGAGAGGGAAGTCCGGCCGGTGCCCCCTGAGAAGGAGGTGAAGACGATAGTCCGTTTGGCCGGCAACTGGTAGGAGGGCCTTACGGGAATGTCTGCCTCAAGATAGGTCGCGGGGGAGGCCACGAACTCGGCCGAGTTGCATTCACGAAGCCGGCCCACATCCGGCGAGCTGGCCAGGGAGAGCAGCTTGCGAATCAAAGCCCTGGAGAAAGGCTGCTCGATGAGGTCATCATAGTCCACGATGACAAGCTGGGCGTCGGGGATGGCCTCGTAGAGGCGACGAGTATCCAACGCGGCTATGGGCTCCAGATTCTGAGCGTTGGCGAGGATATCGAAAACCTGGCGTTCCTTCGTAGCCACAAGGACTTTCATATCTTTTCTTTCCTGTGAAGAGGCCAAAACGCGACGTCAACTTATATTAGAGTATAACGCAACGTTTGTCAATGGCTACTCCCTTGTTCTTATTCTACGCGCACTTTGCTCCCGCTGCTGGATGTGCAGCTATCGGAATTCTGAGTATTTCCTGACAAAAGTCTGACTTTAGGCCATTGCCAAACGCCATGAGGAATGTTATAATACCATTGATCCCTTCACCTGCAAAGCGAGGAAAGGCGATATGAGCAAGTCGTCTCAGGATCGGCCCATTTGGCAAGGCGCTTTGGGTGACCTAACCTACCGCGCAGAAACCAGGATGGCTCCCCTCCTTGCCCCCCTGCTTCCCGACCGCTATCGGGGGGTCTATCTGAGGCACCTCACGACGACTTTGGCCCCGCTTCCGGTCCTGCGTGGCCTGCCGGAAGCCACGATGGAGACGGGATATGTGCCCTTGCTCCTCAGTGCCGCGGGCCAGGAGGCCGTCACCCTCAATGCCCTCGATGCCCTTTCCCAATCTTCGCGTCTGTTGATCTGCGGGGCCATGGGCGCAGGGAAAAGCTCCCTCCTCCGTTGGCTGGCCTGGCAATTCTCCGGCCGCCTCGATGAGCCGTATATCCACAATCTGACTTTCCGGCTGTTCGGCAAGGCCAGGGAGAGGTTGACACCCCTCCTGCTCGACTTGCATCCGTTCGCCCTCAAGGGGGTGCCCTTTGGGGATTTCCTGCTGTCCGGTATGGCCCAGCAGGGCTTCCCGGATGTGCCCAAGTTCCTGAGCCAGCAGTTGGCTACCGGGCAATGCCTCGTGCTCCTGGACGGGCTGGAAGCCTTGAAGGACCCCTCACAGCAGGCCCAGATCGCCAAAGCAGTTTCGGACTACCCGGAGAACATCTGGGTTATTGCCACGCGGCCCACGGCCGCCGCTCCCGCTCTGCCCGGGTTCTCCGTCATGTGGCTTGAGGGGATGTCCAGCGCGGGAGTGGATAGCTTCTTGCAGCATTACCTTGGCCCCCACACCACGGGAGCGACGGAAATCCTGGCAGCTTGCGAGCGCAGCCCCAGCATGTCCCAGCTCGTCAAGATGCCCCTGATGCTCGCCGCCATGTGCCGTGGCTTCCGCCAGAACACGGCGCTCCGCAGCGTGCGCCTGCCTCAGCTTTACGATCTCTGCCTGGAGGCCCTCAACGAATGGGGCGCGCCGGCGGACCGCAGCAAGGCTCTGGAGGACGAGCTGCGCCTCTTGGAGCCTGTGGCCTACGCCATGCAACAGCAGGAGCGCTCCTCCCTCGATGGCCAGGAGCTGCGTGCCCTCCTCGGCGAAACGTCCCCCGAGGGCCTGGCACTGTTGAGCCCGACGGGCCTCGGCAGGCAAGATTGGGGCTTCCTCGCCCCGGCCCTACAAAGCTACCTCGCCGCGCGGCAGATTGCGACCCAGGGGGAGATAAACTCCCTCTTGCCCCTGGTGGATAAGCCCGTCTGGCGGGATACGATCATCCTGGCCGCGAGCTTGCTGCCGGAGCCGACTCCCTTCCTGCGGGAGATCGAGGTCCACAGCCGCGAGGAGCCGGGCAAGTGGTTCTTGCTGGCGAGCTGCATCGCCGAGGCGCAAAGCTGCGAGGAAGCCCTCCGCACCCGGGTTTTGGACCGCCTCTTTGCGCTCCTGGAAGACGATTCGCGCCCCTATTGGCAAGGGGCGGCCGTGGCCATCGCCGGGATTGCCAGGGAGCAGGTGAGGCAGCATTTCGTCGCCCTCAGCCGTGCCCCGGACGCCGAAGCACGCCGGCGCGCGGCCTTGACCCTGGGGCGATTGCGCCAGGAATGGGCTATTCCCGCCCTGGGGGCGGCCATCACCGACTCCGAAGCGTCCGTGCGCATGCAGGCGACCTGGGCGCTGGGCCAAATCCCCTCGCTACAGACGATGCGCGTGCTGCCACGAGGATTGCGCAGCCCATACCCGGATACCCGCCCCGTTGCCGCCCAGTCGCTCGCCACGTTGGGCCAGGTTCCGGAGCTCAATAGGGTCGTCGTGCGCGAGCTGATCAGCACCTTCGCCGACGAGGGCGAGGACGTGCCCCGCCTGGCAGAGCAGGCCCTGACCCAGATCGGGCGCGAGGCTGTGCCCCAGCTCATCACAGCCCTGAACGATGCGCGGCGGCTCTCACAACGCAGCCGCATCGCCAGGACATTGGGGCGCTTGGGCGCCGAGCAGGCCCTGCCCATCCTCATTGATGCCCTCTTGAGCGGGGCCACCGAGGACCTTGAGGGGCACATCGAGGCCGTGGCGGGCGTGGGGGCCAAGGCCGTCCCCACGCTGATCGAGACCTTACGCGGCAAAGACGCGACAACGGGAGCCAATGTGGTCGCCGCGCTGGTGCGGATTGGCGGCCCCTCTGTGCAACCGCTCATCGAAGCAATTGGCGGAAGTTTCCCCGAGGTGCGCAACGCGGCCAAGCGCGCCCTGGCCCAGATCGGGGCGCCGGCGATTGAGCCTCTTATCCACTCCCTGCTGCGCGACGAGCGCTTCGAGGTGCGGCGCACCGCCCTCGATGTCCTGCGCCAGATCGGCGAAAGCCAGGTCGTCTCGGCGCTGATTCAGGCCCTCAAGGACCCTGACGCTGGCGTGCGCGCCTATGCCACGCGCTACCTGGGCGAGCTCGGCGACACCCAAGCAGTGCCCGCCCTGGTCGAGGTTGTGGACGCGCGCGAGTCGTCCCATCTGCGCAGCCTGGCCATTGATAGCCTGGGCGCTCTCCGCGATCCGCAGGCGATCCCCACCCTCATTTCGGCCCTGGACGACGTCAACGTCCGCGAGCCGGCCTCCCGTGCCCTGTCTCAGCTCGGGCAGGACGCGGTCGAGCCACTCGTGCAGCTTCTGCACGCCCCGGCGAGCATGGCCGAGGCCCGCGAGGCGGCGTGGGGGGTCCTGAAAGGGGTGGGCGCGCGCGGCCGCCCCAGTGACGCAAACCTCATCGGCCTGGCTAATACCTATGGCAAGCTGCAAGATGGGCGGCTTTCCTCTGAAGAGACCCTCAACCTCACCCAGAACCTGCTCTGGTGGCCGCAGGGAGCCGAGGTGCACCAATCCCTGGTCACCGCTCAGGCCCTGGGAGCTGTTTGCACCCTGGAAAGCATCGCCGAGTGTGGGCCTGTGTTCGACTGGATGGCAAGCACCGATGAATGGTTCCGCCCCCATATCAAGGAGATCCTGCGCGGCTTCCAGGCGGTGGTGGAGAACACCAGGCTCTTCCGCAACCTGACCAAGCGGGACAGCCAGCGCGACGCCTTGCTCAGCTCCGTGGACAAGCTGGAGGAGATCCGGCGCCGCACCCAGACGACGGCTTTGCCCTTCGAGAGGGTTCTGCTGGACAAGGCCACCTTGCAGTGGCGCACGATCATCCTGGACACGATCAAGCAGCTTCGGGGGCGCGCCTCGCTCAATATCGAGCTGCTCACCCCCCGCCTGTTGGTCCGCCCCGGGCAGGGGACAAGCACCATCGTCTTTGGCCTCTTCAACTCCGGCGACAGCGCGGCCCGCAACCTATCGGTCACTTTGCGGCCGGCCGCCCTCCGTGGCGTGGAGATACTGGGCGGGGAAACCCGCGAGCTCATGCCCCTCAGCATCGGCGAGAGTCGTCAGGTGGAGATATCCATCATCCCCAACGGCGCCCGGCAGGTCCAGCTCGCCCTTGAGGTGCACTATGATGATGACGAGCGCGAGGGCTTTACACAACCATTCAGCTTTCACATTGACTTCCATGAGGCGCCCGAGACCTATGTGCCCATCATCAGCAGCCCCTATGTCGCCGGCATCCCCATCAAGACCCGGGAGATGTTCTTCGGACGCCAAGATGTGTTCTCTTG
>Ga0172362_10003401_pt1 | contig 13713 bp, 13 predicted proteins | sample LakKivs1_kivu2a2_FD_114534 | JGI IMG/M metagenome (GOLD analysis project Ga0172362, IMG submission 114534) | Sediment microbial communities from Lake Kivu, Rwanda - Sediment s1_kivu2a2 | ecosystem: Environmental > Aquatic > Freshwater > Lake > Sediment | place: Rwanda: Western Province, Lake...
AAAAGGAGGAAAGATTACTTGAAGTGATAAAAATAGTAATGTGTCCGCCGATTGCAATCAGGTCAGCGGACCAATTATCAATGAACCATCTATCAGGGTTCAGCCCGTTTGTTACCGCATATTTATTTTTGACGACTAAAAAGTTTGATTTATTTGCTGGAGAATTATTTAGATGTTTAAAATATCCCGCAATAAACACCGCATTAGACAAAACCGCACGGGAAGTGATCGAATGGCAAAACGAAGTATTGTTAGACATAACTGAAGGTTTTTTTAAAACCATAAATTATGATTTAAAACAATTTGTGGTTTCCCCGGATCCTGAACGCGAAAACAGCGGTACTTTTTGTCCGAGATGTTTTAATCAATTTTATGATTTAAGTGGTGAGTGCCCTGATTGTCCGGGGGTCAAACTTTTGTCGTTCTGTGTCCCCCAAAATGGGAATAATCTATGATTGTTGTTTTAATTATCGTCGTAGCTGTAGCGTTCATTACCGGTTATCTGATCGTAGGTTTTATTATTAATAAGGTAAAGTTAAAACAGCACCCCGATACTTTTGGTGAAGGGCAGGCAAGTCAGTCACAACAAGGAACCCCCGAGTCTGAAGATACAACAGATGGTCGTACGCATTCCGATGAAAGTCGGCAGTACGGTGGAACATGGGAATCGCAAAGAGAAGAACAAAAGTACGGACGCATACTTGAATTAAAGGGCAAGATTACCGGGGTAGATGTTAGGAAGTCTTATTGTACACTATTAGCCAAGTATCACCCTGATAAAGTCGATCATTTGGGTGACGAGTTCAGGAGAATTGCGGAAGTGAAAACGAGGGAGATTATTGAGGCATACGAGTATTTTCGTAAAAAATACGACATCAGATAAGAGGTAGCTAACCAAATTGTGTCCAGTCGGAGGGGTTCAGTCCAGTATTTGGGTGCTATAGCTAATAGGAAGTCAGACAGATATAATAAGTTGAAAGGGGTGATGTATGAACTTAAAGAAAGGTTTTCACCGGATAATGATGGTATTAACGGCTGTGAATGTAATCTGGATTTTGTACGTAGTTAGCGTAATGCTATTCGACCTTAAGTACGATCTTAAGTCACATTCCGATGTGCTTGTGGTAAGCGTTGGTGTTTTAGCATTCCTATGGGGCTTTTACTTTTTTATTAAATACGTATTGATTAATACCATAAAATATATACTCAGGGGTTTCGTTGATAAGCCTGATAAAAACGACGGAAAGATATAACTAAAACGATTCAGGCATCCTGGACAAATTGGGCAAAAAGGAGTGACGGTAAAATGAAGATGGGGGAAGCAATATTTACAGTATTGTTTTTATTTCTAATTTCAGATGTTGTTTTTTTGTGAAACAATCAGAAAAACAACAAAAAGATATCCCGACGGAACACCCCAAGAGATGGTTTACTATAGCGGGAATAAGGAAATAGCAAAACAAACATTCTACGAGAAAGGCAATAAAATATTGGTTGGTAAGATACCCGACGGTTTGGCAAAAGAATATAATGAAAATGGACAAATTCAAGCAGAAGAGAGCTTCAAGGACGGCCAGCTAAACGGTTTAGTGAAAGCGTATAATAAAAAAGGCAAGCTCGATGCGGAATTAAATTACGAAAATGGCAAATTAAGTGGTTTAGCGAAAGGGTATTATCAAAAAGGCAAACTTAAAGAAGAACAAAATTACAAAGATGGCAAAAGGGATGGTGTGGCAAAAATATATTTCAAAAACGGTAAACTTCAAAGCAAAATAATATTTAAAGATGGAGTAGAAGTAAGTAGAAAAAAATATTAGAGGGAAGGGGATTCAACGATTAGGCCATGATATCGTTTGACCTAAAACCTCGGAATGGCCTGACGGTATTTAACAAAGGAGTAAATAAATGGATGTGATAGGAGAGGAGAAGTCCGTAACGGAAAAGTGGAAGCCCAAATTTGAACCATTAGTTTTACTAATGTTTTTATTTTTTATATTGGGGTTAGGATTTGTTAATGCTCCTTTGGGGCATTATGTTATTAAAAAGATAAAGGGAAGCAACAATACTTTACGTGGCTTATGTCTAGCGAAATTATTCTGTTTTTGTGGCTGGATCTTTGTTTTGGGGCTACTTGCATTCTTAATTTCAAAAATAATCTAATGACATAAAAGAAAAGAAAGGAAAATAATAAAATGAAAAATTGGAAAATGTGGTTTTTGATTTGCTGTGTTTTGTGTGCCTCGGTTTCTTCCATATTACAAGCAGAAGAAAATTTGCCGGCACTAATAAAACAGTGTCAGCAATCGGTTGTTCTTATTACTACTTATGCTGAGACAGGGGAATCATTGTCCCAGGGAACGGGGTTTTTTATTAATAAAAGTGGAGAGGTGGTCACCAATAATCACGTGCTGGAAGATGCTCGGCGTGTTGAAATTAAAACAAGCAAGGGAGAAACTTATACTGCCAAAATGATTACCGCTGAAGACAAAGAAGGTGACATCATTCGTTTTTCCGTGGACATTCCTCAGGGGAAAGTGTCCCCCTTATCGTTGACTTCTTCCACTCCGGAAGTAGGAGAAAAGATTATCGTGATCGGCAATCCCTTGGGGTTTGAACAAACAGTATCCGACGGAATAATATCAGCTGTCCGGGATATCCCTGGTTTGGGGAAAATTATTCAAATGACTGCCCCTATTTCTCCTGGTTCAAGTGGTAGTCCTGTTTTAAATATGAAAGGGGCGGTCATTGGACTGGCTACTTTACAGAGCATCGAGGGACAAAATCTGAATTTTGTTGTCCCTTCTGAAAGAATAGCCAAGCTAACACAAAAAGAAAGGGCAATCTCGGTTAAACAAGAAAAAAATGAAATAGCGGAATGGAAGCAATCCGAAGAGGGGCTTTGTTATTTTGGAATGGTTTTTATTATAGCAGAGGATTACGAAAAAGCTCTTGCCTATTTTGAAAAAGCACATAAAAATAACGCGGATTCAGTTGATGCGTATTTTTATATTGGATATTGCAACAGCAGTCTCGGACATTATAATGAAGCAATGGAAGCCTACAAGGAAGTCGTTAGTCTTAGACCTGACGAAGTCGCGGCTTATAATAATCTGGGTTCGGTCTATGTTAAACTCGATCGATATGCTGAAGCTATAGAATCTTTCAAAAAGGCGATCAGCATTATGCCGAATGATTTTGGTGTTTATTATAATCTGGGGATTGTTTACGATAAGCTTAATCAGAGTACTGGGGCAATAGAATCTTACAAGAAAGCGATTAGTCTAAAACCTGACTTAGCCGAGGCTTATCTGGGTTTGGGTGCGGTTTACGGTAATCTGGGTCGCGACAATGAGGCAATAGAGGCCTACTAGAAAGTTATTAGTCTCGATCCTGATTCAGCCGAAGCGAACTCCCGATTAGGTGCGATTTACGGTAAACTCGGTAGAGACAAGGAACAGGCGGAATTATACAAGAAAGCGGCAAGTGTTAAAGCCGATGACGCCGAAGGCTACTATAATCTTGGTGTGGTCCAAAGTAAGCTTGGTCAAAACAATGAGGCAATAGAGGCCTACAAGAAAGCTATCAGTCTCAAACCGGATTTGGTAGAGGCCCACTATAATCTTGGTGTGGCTCACAGTAAGCTTGGTCAGAATAATGCGGCGGTAGAAGCTTACAAGAAAGTCATTAGTCTCAAGCCAGATATGATTAATGCATATATGAGTTTAGGTGTGGTCTACGAAAAACTCGGTCAGAACAATGGTGCAATAGAAGCATACAAAAAAGCCATTAGCCTCAAGCCTGATTTGTTTGAGGCGTATCTGAATTTAGGTGTGGTTTACGATAATCTCGGTCGTAATACCGAAGAAATAGAGTCGTATAAAAAAGCGATCAGTATTAAGCCTGACGATACCTTTGCTTACAATAATTTAGGCGTTGTTTACAGTAATCTTCATCGCTATCCTGAAGCAATAGAAGTATACAAGAAAGCAATTAGTATTAAGCCTGGCGATGTCTTAACTTATAATAATTTAGGTGCTGTTTACAGTAATCTTGGGCGGTACGCTGAAGCGGCAGAAGCTTACAATAAGGTAATAAGTATTGAGCCCGGTAATGCCAAAGCACATCTTGATTTGGGTATGACATATTTGAGTTTAGGGAAAAAGGATTTGGCTTTAGCCGAGCACAAATTCCTTATGAATTACGACCAAGACTTAGCCAAACAACTATTTAATGCGATAAATAAATAAATTCACTCATGAAAGTTTGGTAAGATCGGTCAGGAAGGTTATCCGGGAAGGTTCGTCTCGTTCTTAGCCGCTGTAAAAGAGCAGGCAATTTTGACCCTGTGGTCAAGGAAAATTGACCCCTTTGATCACGTATTGACCCTTTCGGCAGGACTAAGCATTGATCTTTTCCCGAAAAAATGAACATATTGAAAGATTGGTTAGTGAAAATAGATGGAAGAATAAACAGAGGTTGAATTAAGGTGAAAATGTTATGTTTAAGCGAATAAATATCTTCGTGGTATATTTGATGATGGTTTCTGTTATGGCAGAAGCTTCTGATTGGCCTTTATTTAAGTCAGATACCTCTCGTTCAAGTTCAATTGTCAACGTCGTAGATCTATCTAGCTCAATACAGATATGGAGTCAGCTATATAGCTCGGGTTTGACCTATACTTCTCCGGTCATAAGCACAGGAAATGTATCTAATGGAAATATTTCGGGGGACAGGTCAATAATGGAAAAAAATATGCACAAATGTTAATTGTCATTTCCTATTCCCAGTTTTCTACTACGAAAAACATTGTGACCTGAAGGGTAAATATAGTAAGATAACTCCATGAAAAACAAAATCATTGCGTTGTTATTGACATTTTTGCTGTTTTTCGTATCCATGATTTCTACTGAACAGGCAATGGCGGCGTCCGAGGATGCGTCCGTGCCTGAGGCGAAAACTGAGGCGATGACGCTGGATAAGGCAAAGGAGACGGCTCTTCTGAATAACAGGGAAATCCTGGCATCAAAAGAGCGAATAGAACAGGCAGATTACAAAATCCAGGAAAATCAGTCGGGATACTGGCCCAAACTGGTCCTGGGCGGTTCATACAATTACACTCCGGTGGTACCATCAATTGATATATCTATTCCTGCTGGCTACGGAAAAACAATTGATAAAACTATTGAGACCGGAGCCGCAGACAACTGGGTCTTCCAGGCAGGACTGAATGAGACGATTTTCGACTGGGGAAGGACCAGCGCAGGGGTAGATGCGGCTACGGCAAACCGTGACTTCCTGCAGGCGGATGCCGACATAATATCCGGCAGAGTTTTATACAATACCATTGATGCCTTTAACAGGGTGATTCTTGCCAGAAATGTGCTGAATCTTAACGATGAGATGCTCAGAAATGCAAAATCTCACCTGGAAAAGGTGAAACTGCAGTTCAGCCAGGGAACTTCGTCTGCCTATGACAAGCTCACGGCAGAGGTGCAGGTTTCCACTCTTCAGCCGATGAAAACACAGGCAGTTCATAACGTGGAAAGCGCTGAACTGAATCTTAAAAATATTCTGGGTCTGCCGCTGAATGGAACTCTGTCTTTAGCCGGCGCTTTATCCGAACCTTCTGAGGAGAAGATAGACCTGAATGAATCCATTGAACTTGCCAAATCAATACGTCCTGAACTTGCCAGGGCAAATTACCGGAAAGCGCAGAAAAATGCGCTCCTGGATGCTGTCAGAAGCACCAACAGGCCTGTGCTGAGCACAAACGCGCGGTACCAGTACCAGTATCCATATTATTCCGAAATCGAATGGAAAAATTCCTGGAGCGTGGGGTTGTCGATAAGTTATCCCTTGTTCGACGGTTGGGCTGTCGGGTCGCAGATAAATGAATCCGACAGGGATATAAAAATATCCGACATCGAGACAGCTCAGATTGCAAACCAGGTTGAGCTTGAAGTCAGGCAGGCAGTTTTGAAGCTCGACGAGGCAAGGGAACGCATATCAGGACAGAAGGAGCTTGTCAGGCAGGCCGAGGAACTTTTGAAAATAACCGAAACAAGTTTTGAAAATGGAGCATCAACGGAAATGGAAGTCGCTGATTCGCGTCTGGCATTGCATTCGGCAAAAATAAACTATTTTCAGGCGCTTTTCGATTATGCTTTGGCAAAGGCAGCCTGGGAAAAGGCAACCGGCAGGCTTAAATAGCATAAAGAAAGAAAACCGGAGGAACAAATGAAAAAAAAGATTCCTGCAGTAATCATTCTGATACTGGCAGTTGCGGCAATCTGCATTTACAAATACCGTATTTCAACTTCAGGACAATACTCCGGGTCAGGGACAATAGAAGTGACAGAGGTGGATATCGGACCCAGGATATCCGGCAAAATTGAAAAAATATCCGTTGAAGAAGGAGCGCCGGTCAAAACCGGAGCTTTGCTGGCGGTTATTGCCCATGATGAACTGGACGCGCAGATGACCCAGGCGCAGGCAGCACAGTCGTCTGCCAGAACGCAGGTCAGCCAGATTGAAACACAGCTGGCAAATGCCGGCACGAATTTGAACCGGGCAAAATCACTTTTCAGCGCAGGTGCTGTCACCCGGCAGAACCTGGACGACCGGCAGGCACAGTATGATGTGCTTTCCGCACAGCTGACTTCCGCTAAAATGGTAGACGCCCAGGCAGGCGCACAGGTCGCGTATATACAGTCGCAGCTCAACAACGCATATCTGGTGTGTCCTATCGACGGCGTAGTTCTGAAGCGGAATGCAGAGCCGGGAGAAATCGCCAGCGCAGGGATGTCGATTGTCACAATAGGCGATATTGCCAGACCATGGCTGAAGATATATCTGTCAGGAACCCAGCTGGGTGCAGTAAAACTGAACAGTCCTGCAAAGGTAAGCGTGGATGCTTTTCCTGGGCGCGTTTTTGAAGGCAGGGTATCATACATATCCGAACAGGCGGAATTCACTCCCAAGAATGTCCAGACAAAGGATGAGCGCACCAGGCTGGTTTATGCGGTCAAAATAGCAATGGATAATCCCGCAGGCGAACTCAAACCAGGGATGACTGCGGACGCAGTGATAAATGCCTCCAGCCGTTGAAGCCGAAAACCTCGTAAAAAATTTTGAATCCGCGAGGGTTATCCACGACCTGAGCTTTGAAGTACAGGAAGGCGAAGTCTTCGGGATAGTCGGTCCTGACGGTGCAGGCAAGACATCTCTTGTGCGGATGCTTGCCGGCGTCACAGACCCTACATCCGGTTCCATACGAATCAGCGGAATAGACCTTTCTCAAAATCCTGAATCTGCCAGAAACCTTATCGGCTATATGCCCCAGCGGTTTTCCCTTTACGAAGACCTGTCTGTCCGGGAAAATCTGGATTTTTTCACCGACATGTACGGTGTGCCGGAGGGAGAGAGGAAAAAACGGCTCGACAACCTGTACCGGTTCAGCAGGCTGGAGGAATTCCAGGACCGCTTTGCCGGAAAACTGTCGGGCGGAATGCAAAAAAAGCTGGCTCTGTCGTGCGCCCTCATTAACTTTCCGCGGATACTCATACTGGACGAACCCACAATAGGAGTCGACCCATTATCCAGGCAGGAACTCTGGGAAATGCTTTTCGAACTTAACAAACAGGAAAAGACAACCATTGTTGTAACTACATCGTATATGGACGAAGTGAAAAAATTCGGCAGGGTAGGAATACTTCACCATGGACGTTTCCTGGTATGCGACCGGACGCAAAAAATCATGTCAGGCGCCGGGTCGTTTGAAGAAGTATTTGTAAAGCTGATAGAGAAGGCGCATGCAGACAATGTTTTCGGTTGAGGTAAACAATCTCACAAAGAAGTTCGGGGAATTTACGGCGGTCGACCGCATCACGCTGTCGGTGAAACGCGGAGAAATATTCGGGTTCCTGGGGCCAAATGGTTCAGGCAAATCCACGACAATCCGGATGCTGTGCGGAATCCTGGAGCCGTCGTCCGGAACAGGGAAGGTGGAAGGACTGGACGTAAGCAGGGATTCCGAAAAAATAAAATCCGTCATAGGGTATATGTCCCAGAAATTTTCACTCTACAACGACCTGACCGTCGGAGAAAACATAAACTTTTTTGCAGGCATACATGAGGTTTCCGGAGAACGCCTGTCGGAAAGAAAAAACTGGATTCTGGAAATGGCAGGCCTCAGGGGGAAGGAGAAGCTTTTAACCAATATACTTTCCGGGGGATGGCGTCAGCGTCTTGCCCTTGGCTGCGCGCTGATACACAGCCCCAGTGTCCTTTTTCTCGACGAGCCCACTGCCGGCGTGGATCCGCTGTCGCGGCGCGACTTCTGGCGGCTAATACACGAGACAGCTGAACAGGGCACAACAGTATTCGTAACCACGCATTACATGGATGAGGCAGAGCAGTGCCGGAGGATTTCGCTGATTTACCGGGGGCGACTGATTGCCGCGGGTTCTCCGGCTGAACTGAAAAACGAATCAGGCAACAGAACCCTGGAAGAGCTTTTCGTCAGCAGAATCCGGGAGTACAGCAGTGAATAAAGTGAATATGAGAATTACAGCTCTGGCGCGCAAGGAATTTCTCCATGTTATCCGTGATTCGCGTTCGCTTTACCTGGCGCTGGCTCTGCCGCTGGTTTTCCTGTTTTTGTTCGGCTACGCAATTTCGCTGGATGTCGACCATGTAAAAATGGCGGTGTGCGACCAGGACCAGTCGGCGCAGAGCAGGGAACTCCTGGAAACATTCACGTCGTCCGGCTATTTCCGGATAATTGCAAGGACTTCGCGCCCCGACGACCTGAATGTTTTTCTGGACCGCTCCGACTGCCGGATCGGACTGCTTATTCCGCCGGGTTTCGCAAAGGCAGTCAAGCGCATGGAATCCCCGCAGATACAGATACTGATCGACGGCACCGAGACCAACACCGCAAATATTGTCGCCGGATATGTCCAGGGGATTGGATATGTTTTTTCATCCAGGCTCCGCACAGGAACGCTTAACCGCATAGGACTGCAGTTCTCGGGTCCTGCAGGCGTGGAAACAGCGACCAGGTTTCTGTATAACCCGGAGCTGAGAAGCAGAAATTTTATTGTTCCCGGTCTGATTGCAGTTATAATGGCTATCATAATGACGATTCTCTCGGCACTGGCAATCGTGCGGGAGCAGGAGAAAGGAACAATGGAACAGCTCATTGTGACTCCGGTGCGGCCCTGGGAGCTGATGCTCGGCAAAATGGCTCCATACTGGGTGATAGGACTCGTGGATATGCTCCTGATAGTGCTTGCGGGAACCTTTGTTTTCAATGTTCCCCTGAAAGGCAATCTGGTGTTTCTGTTCCTGGTGACAGGCATATTTGCCTTTGCAAATCTCGGCATCGGACTTCTGATTTCAACCTTCGCAGACTCCCAGCAGCTTGCCACCCAGCTTGCCCTTGTCCTGGGCATGCTTCCCAATTTCATTTTATCCGGCTTCATGTTCCCTGTCGGCTCAATGCCTCTGGTTCTGCGTCTTATCACCTGCATTATACCGTCGAAATACTTCATGATTGTTCTGCGCGGGATATTTCTCAAGGGCACAGGTTTCTTTGTCCTTACGGCAGAAACAGCAACGCTTACCGTGTTCGGTCTGGTGCTGGTAGGCTTGGCGTCGATGCGTTTCAGGAAAAAACTGGTATGAGAAAAATACTTGAAATAACCAGGAAGGAATTCATTCAGACTTTTCGCGACAGGAAAATGCTGGCGATTATTTTTGTGGCTCCGGTTCTCCAGGTGATACTGCTGGGCTATGCGGTAACAACCGACATCAAGCACATCAGGACAGGAATCATCGACCAGGATAATTCAGTGGACAGCCGTAGAATGATTTCCAGGATATTCAACTGCGGGTATTTCGACCCTGCACCTGCACCGGCAAATGATAAACAGATCGACAGTTACTTCGATCACGGCAGGACGGATATGGTTATTAAATTTCCTCCGGACTACAGCAAAAAACTCAAGCGGCACAACCCGGCAGACATACAGGTAATTGTGGATGGTTCTGATTCCAATATGGCAATGATAGGCGTCAACTATCTGAATGCGATCGTGATGACGGAAAACAGGGAATATCTTGAGCACGTTACCGCGGAACTCTCGGGACGTTTCGGCAGGCAGGTACAGCTGCCGTTCCTGGATTCAGCGGTAAGGATAAGGTATAATCCGGACCTGAAAAGTTCCCATTACATGGTGCCCGGGGTAATTGCGCTTATACTTACAATGACCACAATGCTGCTCACTTCAATGGCCCTGACGAGGGAAAAGGAGCTCGGGACCATCGAGCAGATTCTGGTCTCGCCGATAAAGCCGTCGGAACTTGTTATCGGCAAAACTCTGCCGTTCATCGTGATTGGCATGGCAGATGTACTGCTTGTGATTACGGCAGGACTTCTTATCTTCAACCTGCCGTTCCGCGGAAACTTCTGGCTTCTGATGTCCGCGGCTTTGCTTTTTGTCCTGACAACTTTAGGCACAGGACTCTTTATTTCCACTGTGTCGCGCACCCAGCAGCAGGCACTCCTGACCAGTTTCATGGTGATTTTCCCGTCGATGATCCTCTCCGGTTTTGTTTTCCCCATCGACAATATGCCTGTGCCGGTTCAGCCGCTTTCGTATTTCATTCCGCTGAGGTATTTCCTCGTAGTTATCCGCAGTGTGATTCTGAGGGGAGCAGGACTGAATATCCTGTGGCCGCAGCTGGCAGCCCTGGCGGTTTTCGGCAGCATCATCATAGTCCTGAGCATGCTCAGGTTCAGGAAAAAGCTGGAGTAACCCGCTAACCGTCCGCTGTAAGAAAACTTACAAAAAGGATTCAAATGGCAGTCCTTCGTTTACTACGCTCCACAGAGTCATTATTGCCAGCAAAGCGACCTTAAACCCGCTTGTTCGCGAAAAGATTTCAGGAATCTTTCAGCGAGTATGTCTGAGCGAAGCGAGTTACGCAGCTGCCTGAAATTCTTTGAGCGAACGGTTTTAGGCGCGACTGCTGGCAATAATGAGCAAGTGTAAAAACGAGGGACTGCCATCCAGAAAGTTACTGAATTAAAAAATACTTGACAAATTTATTTAATCTGGTATAATTCCTCTTGAAATAGTTTCAAATGAAACCATTGGAGGAAACTAATGAAAAATATTCTTTATAACAGAATCGAGAGAATTCGCAGAATCCTTATCCGGGTGATGCCGTGGCTGCACACACAGTTTCCGATGCCCAGGGATGCATCATTTAATATAGACCTGACGATTTCGGAAATCAAGACGCTGATCTTTTTTGAACACCGGAAAAGCTGCCAAATGACAGAAATTGCCAGAGCAGCAGGCATGCCTCTGCCGACTTCCACCCACGTGGTTGACAAGCTTGTCACGCGCGACTATCTGAGACGCAGGCCGGATCCGGAGGACAGACGGCTTGTTATTGTGGAAATGACGGCCAAAGGCAAAAAAATCGTAAGAAGACTGATCGACTGTCACCGTAAAAGCATTATGCACCTGATGAAAATAATCCCCATGAAGGAACAGAAGCGGATTGTCAGGGTTCTGGAAAATCTTCACGATATTCTGCTGGATTTGAGCAAATATGCCGGACACGGAAAACCCATAATAGGAATTATACTGACATTATGCATGACCGCCAGCACGGTATTGTCCGACACTCCACCTGCACAGCCGGTACCTCCGGCACGCTCGCAGACACAAACTCCCGCACCTGCAAAAAAAATCACCCTGGAAGAATGCCTGGATTTTACCCTGGAACACAATCCGCAGATACTGACTGCAAAGGAAAAGATTACGGCTGCCGAAGGAGCACGGCAGGCAGCCAGCGCTCTGTTCTGGCCGACCATTTCCGCCACAGGCATTTATACCCGTTCATCATACCTGACCAATCTGAGTTTCGGCGAGCCGTACATGATACCGGTAGTCAATACATCCGGAAAACCCACCGGCGACTATGCACCGTATCCGACGTTCGCGATTTCTTCCGACCGTGTGGGAGATGTTTACATGGGAAAGATAGGTCTGCAGTATCCGATTTTTACCTGGGGCAGAATCAGAGCCGGTTACCGGATAGCCAGGTCAAACCAGACAGTGGCTGAACTCGACTACCAGAAAACCGTCGCTGATGTTTCATTTATTGTCAAACGTGATTTCAACACCATACTTCTCAGCCGGGAAATGACCCGTGTTCTGGATGAGACGCGCAATTCCCTGGCAGCCCATGTCAAGACAGTTAACGACAGGTTCCAGGAAGGTCTGGCATCCAATTTTGAGGTTCTTCGCACCAGAGTCCAGCTGGCAAACATCGAACCGCAGTTGACCAGAGCCAAAAACCAGATGGAGACCGCAAAAATCAGTTTCAATAATGATTTAGGCGCGGATAAGGATTCGTTCGACGCAGACGGAGAACTGGGATACAAACCCTTCGACCTGTCTTTGGAAACATGCCTGGCTGAAGCAGGGGAGAACAGGCTGGAATTAAAACAGCTGGATATGCGGCAGTCAATTGCAGAAGATGCCATTACAGTGGCAGCCTCTTCGTATCGTCCCAGTATTATGCTCACCGGCGATTACCAGGGAAACAGGGGACAGCAGATGCCGCCTGACCAGGATAAATGGCAGACCGGCTGGGACGCAGGAGTGGTTATCAATATTCCGCTGTTCGACGGCTTTGCCTCATTCGGCAGGGTAAAGGAGGCCGAAGCAAACCTGGACCAGATTAAGACAGGCAAAACGCAGATTGCAAGGTTAATCGACCTGGAAGTACAGTCGTCTTACCTTTCTTTGCGCAGTTCAGAGGAAACGATTCATGCCCAGACGGAAAATGTCAAGGTAGCCGAGGAAAGTCTGAACATAATAAAGAAACGCTACCAGGAAGGTCTGGCAACCAATCTGGAAGTCCTGGATACCCAGGTAAGCCTGTTACAAACCCGTATAAATTATCTGCAGGCGCTTTATGAATATAACCTTAATCTTGAAGCATTACGTAAAGCAATGGGACGTTAAGGACTGAAAGAGAAAGAGAGGAAATTTATGAGAAAACAATCCGCAAAAAAAATGCTCGGCTTAGCAGTCGTTATGTGCCTTTTGTTATGCGGCTGCAGTAAAAAGGCTCAACAGGATATCAAGAAAACAGGAACCGGTGAAGGGATCGTCATATCAACCGTTGTTGCCCGAACCGGTGACATTCAGGACAAGATTCGGCTGATAGGAACGGTTTTTCCGTGGCAGCAGGTCAATATCTATTCCAAAGCCTCGGGAAAACTGTCGAAATACCTTGTCGAAGAAGGTAGCGAGGTTAAAGCCGATGGTGTGATTGCTTATGTGGACAGAGATGAGCCGGGCTTTGATTTTTCACCGTCGCCCGTAAAAAGTTCAATGGCAGGAATAGTAGTTAAACGTTACCTTGATGCAGGTGCAATGGTCAGTCCTGCCTCACAGTCGGTGGGAATGGGCACTGCAATTGTGGCAATCGGCGATATCAAGCAGCTCAAGGTCACAGTGAATGTGGTTGAACAGGACATCGGCAGAGTAAAGGAAGGACAGCCTGCAGAAATCACTGTAGAGGCGTTTCCGGATGAAATTTTTACAGGCAAGGTTTACAACATCAGCCCTGTTGCCGACCCTGCAAGTCATGCCTGCAAGGTGGAAATAATGGTCAACAACCCTG
>Ga0172362_10003402_pt1 | contig 13712 bp, 12 predicted proteins | sample LakKivs1_kivu2a2_FD_114534 | JGI IMG/M metagenome (GOLD analysis project Ga0172362, IMG submission 114534) | Sediment microbial communities from Lake Kivu, Rwanda - Sediment s1_kivu2a2 | ecosystem: Environmental > Aquatic > Freshwater > Lake > Sediment | place: Rwanda: Western Province, Lake...
ATTTTGTCAATATTTCCTTTAAAAGCCTGCTTATCTCCTGAGGATCGGCTTTACCTTTGGATTCCGCCATTATCTTGCCTATCAGATATTGGAAAGCTGTCTCCTTGCCCTTCTTGTAATCTTCCATTGCCCTGGCATTGTCTTTTACAACCTTACCGATGATTTTTTCGATTTCCGCCGCATCGGTAATCTGGGTCAAATTGTCTCTTCTGATTATCTCCGAAGGATGGCCGCCGCTTTCATACATTTTTAAAAGAAGCATCTTGGCGATTTTGCTCGATATCTTGCCTTGGCAGATTAAATTAATAAATTCGGCGAAATCTTCCGGAGCGATTGAAAATCCGACAAGAGTGGACGATGATTCTTTCAATAATCCCTGCAAATCGGTGATCAGATAGTTGGCAGCCAGTTTAATTGAACGTTCTTTAAAAGAAGAATCCGGTTTTAATTCAAAAATAACCTTTTCAAAATATTCTCCCAAGGGTTTGTTTAAAACCAGAATCTCGATTTCCCGGGAAGACAAGCCGTATTCCTTTTCAAAACGCTCCCTTCGCGATTGAGGAAGTTCCGGCATTTCATTTTCAATACCTTTGATGAAATCCTGGGAAAAATAAAGCGGCGGCAGGTCCGGCTCGGGAAAATACCGGTAGTCATGGGCTTCTTCTTTCTCCCGCTGACTGACGGTCACTTCTTGGGCATCCAGCCAGCCGCGCGTTTCCTGGACGATCTTGCCGCCTTTTTCCAGAATTTTCTTCTGTCTGACGATCTCATATTCCACGGCTTTTTCAACGCTTCTGAAAGAATTGAGGTTTTTTATCTCCACTTTCGTACCTAATTTACCGCCTTGGCCGAGAGAGATATTGACTTCCACCCGCATCTGGCCTTTTTCCATATCAGCGTCGGAAACGCCGAGATATCTTAAAATCAGCTGCAGTTCTTCGCCGAATCTCCTCGCTTCCTTGCCCGAAGCGATGTCCGGCTCTGTTACCAGCTCCATTAATGGAATGCCCGCCCGATTGAAATCAACCAAAGAATAATCGGCGGCCTGAGGATGAATCAACCTTCCTGTATCTTCTTCCAGATGAATCCTGGTAATACTGATTTCTCTGCCGTCTATTTTCAAAGAACCGCCGAGACATAACGGTTCGTCATACTGCGATATCTGGTAGCCTTTGGGCAGATCAGGATAAAAATAGTTTTTTCTGTCGAATTTCGAACATTCGGGAATCTGACAATTCAAGGCCAGGCCGGTTTTTATCACTTTAGCGACAGCTTCCCGGTTTATGACCGGCAGCGTTCCCGGCTGGGCGGTGCAGACCGGACAAATGTTAATATTGGGCCGCTTCTCATCAGGATCATTCAAACAAGAACAAAACATCTTGTTCTTGGTATTCAATTCCGCATGTATTTCCAAGCCGATGACCGGTTTATACATATTCTTATTTATTCTTTTTTCCTCCATTCTTCGGACAATTCAACTTCCTGCCCTTTGGCCTGATTAACGATTTCCACTCCGGAACTGGTGCCGATAATGTCGGCTCCGGCTTCAACCATCATTTGTAAATCCGGCAAAGTCCTGATGGCACCGGCCGCTTTAATCAGCAAGCCAGGGGCCGATTTTCTCATGATTCTAACGTGCTTGGCTTTTTCCGGCAGTTCCGCGCTATCCAAAGGATCGTTGATAGTGGCGGTTTTAACGCAAATGGCTCCAGCCTTTTTGGTAATTTCTGAGGTTTTTTTTATTTCCTCGTCGGTTAAGTAGCCAGAACCAATAATTACTTTTGTTGGTAAAATCTTACAAATCTCTTTTAAATCTTTTAGAATCTCGTTCCATTTTTCATGCTTTACGGCTGGAATATTTATCACCACATCTAATTCATCAGCTCCATCTTTTTTTACCTTTTTACTAATTTCAACTCTTTTTTGATGCGGACTATCCCCTATTGGCGGATCAACTAAACAAATCGCTTTAATTTTAGTATTTTTTAGTTCGTTTTTCACTAATTTTATCCATTCTGGTCTGACACAAACTCCTCGAAAACTATATTTTTTTGCTTCCTGACAGGTTTTTTTAATATCGTCAGCCGTAGCCGTAGGTTTTATGTTTGTTTGGTCGATGATTTTAGCGATATTTTTAAACATAATACAAATCTACAAATGGTATGCAAATCTACAAATTGCGAATATTCGCATGTGCCTTTTCGCATACTATTTTTTTAATTTCTTCAAAAGCTTCTTTTATTGGTTTTTCGCCGTCAACCACAACCCAGTGACTAAAAACTTGTTTTTTAATCAGCGCTTTGTAAAATTTGACTAATCTTCCTAAAAATTTTTTATTGGCTTCATTACGATCTAGCTTCTTCTTTTCTTTAAATTTTCTTTTCATGGAAGTTGCCGGTGAAACTTTAAGGTAAATTATTAAATCAGGTTTTGGTAACTGAAACATTTGAGCAATTTTCAAAGCTATTTTTAAAGGGAAACCCTTCAAGCATTGGTAAGCTAAGGTTGAAGTAAAATATCTGTCTGAAATTATAGTTTTTCCTTCTCTCCGCCATTTTTTAATTTTTTCCTTATCTTTCAAAAAATCAAATAAATAAAGAATAAATTGAATTTCTGGCGAAAATTCATATTTTTTATGAAGGAACTGATGAATTAATTTCCCAATGGGGCCTTGATAATCGGGATAAATTAATTTCTCAACGAGAATTTTTTCTTTTTTAAAAAAGTTAAATAATAATTTACTTTGAGTTCCGCCTCCTGCCCCATCAATCCCTTCGAAAACAATAAATTTCCCACGGTAAGGATTTTTAATCATATACCGAGCCTGCGTTAGCAGGCGAAGGTGGTGATGAGGACGAAGTCTTCATCACCTTTGTTTCTCTTTTTTCTTAGTTGTAATTCTACCGCCTTGCCATTGGCCGCGATATAAGTTTGATTTTCCTTTAACTTCAAAAAACATTAAATGTAAAACTCTTGCTCCCATTTCTAATTCAAACTCTTCATCTCGAAAATTGTAAATTCCAGTTGTTAGTTCTCCTTTATATCCTGGAGCAGTCTGTCCACCAAAAATGTAAACTCCTGAGCGATAAAGAGTGGAACGAGGAGTAAAGAGAGCTAAAAGGTTTTCTGGCAAATTTAATTTTTCAATGGTTTTCATTAAATAATAAGTCCTGGGCAAAAGGGTTACTTTTTGTGACTCTTTCCTATCATATTTTGCCACCAGTTTAATTTCAGGTGTCTCCCTTTCATCTATTCCTAAAAATCCTTTTCCTTTTACCCTATATAGCTCCCCTATTCTTATATCAAAACCAGCACCTTCCGGGGTTTTTAATTCTCTTTCAGAAAGATTTTCAACTAATTTCTCTTTTTTAACCAATTCTAAAAGTTTTTTTACTCCTAAAATCATCTACCTAAGTTTTTTAGATTTTTTTCAAATTGTTTTTTTAGCTCGGATTTCATTTCTTGATGAAATTTTGCATTGTATTTTCTGACCGAAGCTAAAATCATACCGCAGCTTTTTTCTTCCGGACAAAAACCCATAATTTGACATTTTGGGCCAATAATTTTACTTAACCAATCGTACCCCTTTTCTGTTAAGGATTTTTTAATTTGTAAAACTTCTCTTAAGGTATTCCTTCTCATTTCTTCTTCTGCAGTTTGGCATAACCTAAGAGGATAATAGCCAGTTAAAAGATTATATAAATCATATTCCTGAATGATATCAATTTTTACTGCTCTGGGAACTAAAAAGATTGAGTCTTTGGGTTTAATTTTTAAATCAATTAATTTTTGGTATCCCTCAAAAGCTGTTAAAGCAACCGAAAGATACTCTAATAGGAGCGCTTTATTTTGTTTTATTGAAGGAGGAATAGAAAATACTTCTTCAATTTCTTTGACTGATTCTTTATTAATTTGTTTTTTTTCAATTTTATTTTTAAATTTATTAAATTTTTTAGCTGTTCTTTCAACGCAATAATAAATTGATTCTATTATCTGGAGGCAGGTTCGGTGTCTCTTTTTCTCCCCCCAGATACGCCAAGGAATAGAAGATAAAACTTTAAATCTTAAAGCTAAATTGTAATCTCTCAAAATTTCCTGGCGCAAAAATAAAAGCTCCAGCCATTCTTTTTTGATTCGTTTTAAAAAGGGGAAAATTTCTTCTGACTTTTTTCCTAAATTGATTAATTTTTTCTTTAACCCTGAAGGGATTAAAATATCTGTCGATATCAGTTTTGAACCATCAATTAATTCGTTATTTTTCCGAAGTTCTCTAACTAAATTTGATTTTTGGGGATTTTTGAAAATGTTTGGATAAGGATAAACGTTTCTTGGAGCAGCTTCCCTGGTAGCATAAAGTAAATCCACTCCTAATTTTTTTGCCCTCTTCTCTATTTTTTTAAGTAAAATGCCTATTTCTTCTGGCATCCATTCTTTTTCAGTCAAATACTCCCTTTTTAATCCAATAATTGTCTCTACTGGAAGCTGAATTATTCCTGTCCCATAGATTCCATATTGTAAAATTTTACTCGCCTCGTCTTTTTGAACTCCTTGAGATAAAAGAAAATTGAAAAATCTGATAATTCTTTCTGATACGGTTTTATAGATTTTTTTTGCAATTTTGTGTGCGAAAATTTTATTTGGAAAAACAATGTCGTTCTCAGTAGTCTCTGTCCTCCTGCCAGAAGAAACTAAAGATGAAGAAAAAACAATACCAGTTAAAGCTGAATCTAAAAATTTACTTCCTTCATAAGTCAAACAAAGAGAAGGAGTAGTCGCGATTGAGGCATGGCCCCTGAGAGAAGACTTTTGTAAAATCGAACTAATTCTTTCTTTTAAACTTCCTCCCTTTTTTATTGCATCTTTTAAAAGTCTTTTTATTGATTTTCCTTTAAAAGTTAAAAGGGCAGAGAGAGCAACAATTTCTTGGGGATTTAAAACTCCGGTCTCGTCTTTTAAAACCGGAGTAATCCCCAAAAATTTTACCTTTAAATCCGAGGTTAAAAGCGGCTTCATAAAAAGTTTTTTTACTTCTTGATTTCTTGGTTTATTTTGCTTGCCTGAGGAGATTTTGGTTTGGCGTATTTATGGTCTTTTTGCTTTAAATAAGGTTTCTCGCAGGGACTAGAAAGTGTTTCAAAAGTTAAAGCACAAATCCTTGTCACCCCGGCATATAAAACAACCGGCATAATTCCCATGTTTCCTAATTCCATAACAGCTTTACCCTGCCAGCCGGGATCGAATCTGGCAGCTGTTAAGTGAACCACCACTCCTAATCGCCCCAAAGAGCTTCTCCCGTCAAGTCGAGCCATCAAGCCATCGTCGATAGCAAACTCTTCTTTCGTGGCAGTCAGAACAAAGCTTTTTGGTTGCAGAATAAAAGGGTTTCCATCTTCAATTTCTATTTCCTCCATAATGTCTTCAAAATCAATCTTGCTTTTAATATCTAAGTAAGGATAAGGAGATGATTTGAAGGTCTTAAAGATGTTGCCCAAATGTAAATCTAAAGAACAGGGACCCAACTGTTCTTTAAAAATTGGCTTGGGTTTTACTTTAATTTTCCCTAATTTAAGATATTTTTTAATATCGCGATCGGAAAGAATCATATTAAGGTATTATATCTTATATTACTCAATAGTAATACCCATGTTACGGGCGGTGCCTTCGATGATTTTCATTGCTGCTTCAATATCCTGGGCATTCAAATCTGCCATTTTCTGCTCAGCTATTTTTCTCAGTTGCTCCCGGGTGATTTTTCCAACCTTGGTTTTATTTGGTATACCAGAGCCCTTTTCGATTCCGGCTGCTTTTTTTAATAATTCAGAAGCTGGCGGTTGTTTTAATTTGAAGTTGTAAGTTCTGTCTCCATAAACTGTAATTTCTACTGGTATTACCCAACCTGCTTGACTTTTGGTTAATTCATTAAATTTTTGGCAGAATTCCATAATATTTAAACTATGGGGAGCTAAAGCCGGCCCCACTGGTGGAGCTGGTGTGGCCTGACCAGCAGGTATTTGTAATTTAACAATTGCTTTAATCTTTTTGGGCATAAAATTAGATTTTCTTTATTTGTAGCGAATCCAATTCTACTGGCGTGTCCCTGCCAAACATATTTACTAAGACTTTAACTTTACCTCTTTCTTCATCAATTTCTGAAACCTTACCATCAAAATCTTTAAAGGGCCCGTCGGTAATTTTTATCAAATCTCCAATTTTAACTTCAATCTTATATTGAGGTTCCTCCACTCCAATTCTTTTCATTAAATTTTCGATTTCCTCTTTAGAAACCGGGGTGGGGGTGGTCCCAGCACCGACAAAACCAGTAACATTAGGAGTATTTCTGACAACATACCAAGAGTCATCAGTAACAATCATTTCGACTAAAACATAACCAGGATATATCTTTTCTTCAATCGTCTTCCTCTTCCCATTTTTTATTTTAATCTTTTTTTCTTTTGGGACAATAACATTAAAAATTTTATCTTCCATACCAAGGGACTCAATCCGTTGCTTCAAATTTTTAGCAACGGCATCTTCGTAACCAGAATAAGTGTGTAAAACATACCAATCTCTTTCTTTGGGTAGCGTTTGTCTTGGCACGTTCCTTCGCCCTCACTCGCCTTTCAGGCTTCGTTCGGGCTCAGTCAAATTAAAAATTAAAAGTTAAAAATTAAAAATTATTTTAATATAAATCGATTAAGTATTGTAGTAAAGGCAAAGTCTACGCCACCCAAAAACACGGCCGCGGCAACCGAAACACCAATCACAATTAAAGTGTACCTTATAGTTTCTTTTCTGGTTGGCCAATTCACTTTTTTCATTTCCAACCTGACTTCTTTAAAAAAAGTAGTGATTTTGTTTAAAAAATTCATGGATTTTAAAATGGCCTTTTCCGGCCACAATTTTATTGTAGCCAAGGAAAAGTTAAATGTCAAGATTCCTTGCCTTTTTCGCGTAGGCGTGAATGAACTTTTTCCTTGGTAAAACCTCGTCACCCATCAAAATATCAAAAATTCTATCGGCCTCTTTGACATCTTCAATGGTTACCTGAAGTAAAATTCGATTTTGAGGATTCATAGTGGTCTCCCAGAGTTCAGAGGCATTCATTTCTCCAAGGCCTTTATATCTTTGAATGCCAATTCCCGAAGCTCTCTTCTTCGCCCATTTTAACACATCTAATTTTTGGTCTTCAGTATAAGCATATTTCATTTCTTTTCCTGCTTGGATTCGATAAAGAGGTGGCTGGGCAATATAAAGAAATCCCCGTTCAATAATTGGCTTGAAATAACGATAAAAAAGAGTTAAAATTAAGGTTCGGATGTGATTTCCATCGGAGTCGGCATCACACATTATAATAATCCGGTGATATCTGGCTTTTTCAAGATTGAAATCCTCGGCAACGGCTGTCCCTAAAGCAATAATCAAAGATTTTATTTCTTTTGAATCTAAAATTTTATCTAAACGAGCTCTCTCAACGTTTAAAATCTTGCCACGTAAGGGCAAAATGGCCTGAAAATGTCGGTCACGGGCCTGCCTCGAGCTGCCTCCGGCACTTTCGCCTTCCACTATATATAATTCGCTTTCTTCTGGTTTTCTGGAAACACAATCGGCCAATTTTCCCGGCAAAGCCAATCCCTCTAAAATCCCTTTTCTTAAAACAGTTTCTCTGGCAACTTTGGCTGCCTTTCTGGCTTTTTGAGATAAAACACACTTATCAATAATTGCCCTCGCATCTTGGGGGTTTCTTTCCAAAAAATCCGCCAAAGTTTCTGAAACTACGGCATCAACTGCTACTTTTGCCTCTGGGTTCCCTAATTTTGCCTTAGTTTGTCCCTCAAACTGGGGTTCTTTGATTTTTACCGAAACTACACACGTTAAACCTTCTCGGATATCTTCACCGCTAAGATTCTCATCGTCCTCTTTTAAAAGTCCATTTTTTCTGGAAAAGTCATTGAAGGTTCTAGTGATAGCAGTCCGGAGACCTGTTAAATGGGTCCCACCTTCAGCAGTATTAATATTATTAGCAAAACTTTCTTCATAGCATTCATATTCGTCGGTATATTGAAGTCCGGCTTCAACTAAAATTCCATTTCGTTCTCCTGAACCGTAAAAAATATTTGGATGTCTCGGCATTACTCCGCGTGTTAAATTTTTAACGTAAGAAGCCAGGCCTCCTTCAAAATAAAACGTGTAAAATTTTGGTGGTTTTTCTCTTTGGTCGGAAACAGTAATTCTTACTCCTTTAGTTAAGTAGGCTTGCTGACGAAGATGGTTTAAAATCCTTTTTCGGTCAAATTTTATTTCAGGAAAAATTTCAGGGTCAGGTTCAAAGGTTATAGCTGTTCCAGTTTGTCTGCATTTTCCATCTTTTTTTACTTTTGTCTTGACTTTTCCCTTTGAATATTCCTGGGTATACCTTATTCCGTTTCGACAAACTTCAGCTTGCATAAAAGTCGACAAGGCACAAACTACCGACATCCCCACACCATGAAGACCACCAGCTACCTTATAGGCCTTGCCGCCAAATTTTGCTCCAGCATGTAAGGTTGTCATCACGGTTTCCAGTGCTGATTTTTTTGTTTGAGGATGTTTTTCCACCGGAATTCCTCTTCCATCATCAACGGTTTTTACTTTATTCCCTGGTAAAAGGATAACTTCGATATTTTTGCAGAAACCCGCCATTGCTTCATCTATACTGTTATCAGCACACTCCCAAATCAAATGATGGAGGCCATCAGGGCCAGTTGAACCAATGTACATTGCCGGTCTTTTTCTAACCGGCTCCAAGCCCTCTAAGACATAGATGTCTTTGGCAGTGTAGCTTGATTCAGTTTTTTGGTTTTTAGGTTTTTTGGTCATATCACTTTCTCACTTGCCACTCTGGTGTTTCTTCTAAAGCTTTTATTATTTTACTTTGTATCTTGTCTATTTCTTCTGAGGATAGAGTTCTGTCTTCAGCTTGATAAATTATGTGGAAAGCTAAATTTTTCTTACCAGCTGGCAATTCTTCGCCTTCATAAATATCGAAAAGGTCAATATCTCGAATGAGACCGCCGCCAGCTGTTTCAATTTTATTTAAAACCTCCTCAACTCTAACTTCTCGGGGAACCAAAATGGCAATATCTCTGACTGCTGAAGGATACCGCGAAATTGGCCGATACTCATGTTCTTCAGAAGCTAATTTAGATAACTTTTCAAAGAAAATATCGAAATAAATTATTTTTGAATTTATTTTAAATTCATCTAAAATTCTGGTAGAAATCTCACCTAAAAATCCAATCCTTTCATGGTCAATTTTAATTTCCGCACACTTTTTAGGATGCCACCAAGAAATTTTTGATTCCTCTTGTTTTGTACTATATTCATCATACCAAACATTACTAATTCCTAATTGATTTAAAAGTAAATCTATCACTCCTTTCGCTTCATAAAATTTATCTCCAGTAAGAAAGGCGGTAAGTAGTTTTTGTTCAGATTGGGGAGATTGAAAAATTTTCCCCAACTCAAAAATCTTAATCTCTGCAAAATTCTTCTGATTCTTTTCTATATTTTTCAATAAATTCGGAATTAAACTCGGCCTTAAACATTGAAAATCGGTGCTGGTTGGATTTTCTACCTCGATTACCTCTTCATTTTTGTATTTAAAAATTTCGGCATCCTTTTCTGAGATAAAAGAGTAATTATAAACTTCGGTAAATCCAGCTTCTTTCAAAATATCTTTTGTAAGGTCTTCCCAAAAAATATCGAGATTTCTTTTTGGTGGAACCAAAGTAGCTAATGGAAAAATTGCCGGAATTTTCTGATATCCATAAATCCTGCCAATTTCTTCAATTAAATCCTCCGACAAATTTGTATCTAATCTGAAAGTAGGCACCTCCACGAAAAGTTGTAGATGTCCGACATCTACAACTTTAAATTTTAATCTTTTTAAAATATTTATTATTTCTTTTTTAGAAATTTCTATCCCAAGCAAACTTTTAACATAATTCAAATCTAATTTAATTCTTGTGGGTAAAACTTCTTTAGGATAAATATCAACTAATCCCTGAGTTACCCTGCCTCCGGCAATTTCTTGAATTAAATAAGCTGCCCTGTTTATGGCAAATTCGGTTAGATTAGGGTCAATCCCATGCTCAAAACGCCAGGAAGCATCGGTCTTTAAATCAATTCTTTTTGAACCTCGACGGATAACCTGGGGATTAAAATTAGCTGATTCTAAAACAACAATTTTAGTTTTTTCGTCGATTTCTGGAAGTTTTCCGCCTTTAATTCCAGCAATGGCTACTGGGGATTTCGCGTCAGCAATTACTAAAATATTTTTATCCAGGTCATATTTTTCTTCATCTAAGGTAAAAATTTTTTCTCCTTCTTTGGCAAACCTAACAATTATTTTTTGACCTTCAAGTTTCTCACCATCAAAAGCATGTAATGGCTGACCAGTGTCCAACATTACATAATTAGCAATATCAACAATGTTACTTATTGGCCGAAGCCCACAAACTTTTAATCTTTCCCGTATCCATCTTGGTGAAGGACCAACTTTAACACTAGTAACCACTCTGGCAGTATACCTCGGACAGGCCTCCCTATTTTTTACTTCAACGGAAACAAAATCTTTTGCTTTTAAAGTTTTATCTTCAACTAATCTTAATTTTCCGACACCTGTAGAAAACGTAAGATTGGTAATGGCGGAAATTTCTCTGGCAATACCGAGATGGGAAAAGCAATCCGACGCCCTATTCGGTCTAACATCAATATCTAAAACAAAGTCTTTTCCTTCCTTTCTTACTTCTTCTACTTCGGCAAAATGCATTGTTAAGAGCTCTGCCAGCTTTTCTGGTTTTGGCAGCTTTTTTTCAAAAAAAGATTGTTGCCAGTTATATGAAAAAACCATAGCTTAAAATTGATTTAAGAATCTCAGGTCGCCGGAACGAAACAACCTAATATCATTAATTTTATATTTCATCATTGCTAATCTATCTAAACCAAAGCCGAATGCCCACCCCTGCCACTCTTTGGGATTTAAACCAGAATCCTTAAAGACATTTGGATGGACCATTCCTGCTCCAGCCATTTCCAGCCAACCAGAGTTCTTGCAAACCGGACATCCTTTCCCTCCGCAAACCAGGCAAGTTATACCCACATCAAAAGAGGGCTCAGTAAAAGGGAAAAAGTCGGGTCTCAATCGAGATTCAACCTGTTTCTCGAAAAACCTAATAAAAAATTCTCCGATTATTGCCTTAAAATTCGGTACCGAAACTTTCTTATCAACCATTAATCCTTCGACTTGAAAAAGCTGAAATTCGTGAGAAGCGTCAGTGGCCTCATGTCTAAAGACACTACCGGGAACTATTATCCTTAGAGGAGGATTATGAGTTTCCATATAGCGGACTTGAACCGGCGAGGTGTGAGTCCTTAACAATAATTTTTGATTTTTGATTTTTGATTTTTGATTTTCTGGTTTCAACCAGAATGTATCCCAGAGGTCTCGTGCTGGGTGGTCCTTGGGAATATTCAAAGCGTCGAAGTTGTACCATTCTGTTTCCATTTCTGGACCCTCAACAACCGAAAAACCCATTGATTGAAAAATTTCTTCAACTTTTCTTTTAACTTGGGTTAAGGGATGCAAATGCCCTAATGCAGGTTTTTTGCCAGGTGCTGTAATATCAAGCCATTCTTTTTCTTCTGTCTCTTGTTTTGTTTTTTCTTTAATATCTTTTGCTTTTTGCTCAAACTTTGTTTTCAAAAAACCTTTAATTTCATTTACCTCTTTCCCAACTTTTGCTCTTTTTGCTTTTGGTAATTTTTCTAAAGAACGCAAAACCAGAGTAAGTTCTCCTCGCTTCCCCAAATATTTATTAAAAATATCATTTAAACCCTTCAAATCTTGGGCTTTTTCAATCTCTTTTGCCGAGTTGCGTCGCAACGAGGCGAGAAAAGAAGCGGCAGCTTCTTTGAACTTGGCCTGTTTTTTGAGTAATCTTAAGTTGATTTTAGCCATTTTATTTATTCATTATAGCTTAATTTTAACTCAAAATCAACTGTGGATAAGTTGACCCAGCCTCCTAAGCGATATAGGTTGACTAATGAGGAAATTATGGGGCATAGGAGGCTGGGGAAACCCCGCCGTCTACGCAAGGAATAAATTATCATAAACATAGACGGCGGGGTTGTTTGTCTTTTGCGAGAGCCGAACAAAAAGCCACTGGAACCTGGCTGGTTCACAGTGACTTTATTTTAATTTCTTCAAATCTTTCTTGGCGTTTGTTCACGCATCCATCTCTGGACAAACTGAGTTGGTTTCTGTGGATAAAGCAGAAAGATGGCTCCAAAATGACAAGCAGAGGCACCGAGAATTTTCAATCTCCTAATGTCTTCGTACTCCCAGATACTCGGTCCGATAACCGGTATTGAGGTCTCTCTTGCCAACTCCGACACCATCTTCCAAGTGAAAGGTTGAGCAATTTTGCCAGAAACACCGCCTCCACCATATTTTGCCAGAGGTGAAGGTTTATCCCCAAAAACAGCTTTCCAGGGAACGCTGTTGATACTAATCGCCTCAACAATGCCTTCTACCTTTTTTGCAATTCGAGTATATGGTTGAACATAACTTAACTTCAGGAGAAGCGGATAGTCAGAGACCTCTTTTATCGCATAGCAATTCCCCACCACCATCTCAGCATTTTCTAAAAGAGTGGGGTCAGTATTCGGGCAGGAAGCATTATATTCAACTCCTACCACATTTCTCAGGCCATTTAGCATCTTTGCCATTTCGACGCAACCTCTGCCGCCCTCTGGTCCAGTGATAGAAACTATTACCTTGTATCTCATCCGTTGAATGATTGGATGATCTTTTATTAGCCACCTTTCAATTCCTGGACCAGTCAACCCAATAGCACTAATTACTCCTCCAATTAAATGAGGCATCGTCAGTGCTATTACCGGATTGACTTCATCTCCTTTTTTAGAAATAAATTTAACAACCTGCCAAGGACGGAACCAACGGAGATTACCTTTCCACTGCTCGGGAAGTAAAGTTTTAATGACAATTGTAAATAGTTGCGGTTCCAGTAGACCAACCCAGCGAAGCGGCCATTCCCAAGGCCAACCCCGACCATCAAAAGCTAAAGAGCCTGACGCCGCACAAAACTCAAAACTGTGACCATTACTCAATTCAATCATTTCTGATTCCTCCTTTCCCAAAAAATTGGGAAGGTGCTATCCCTCCCTTTTTTCTACCACTATTATAATTTATTGATTTACGAAATCAATAGATTAAAAAATAAAACAGCCCGCTGGGATAAACCCATCGGGCCGTTATGTTTTTTGTAAACCAATCTATTTAATCTAGGTATTCTTCTCCTCCGGCTTCCTCGGCCAGATATTTCTTTCCCTCTCCAACCTCAGTGTTAATCGGTACACCTTCTTTGCAAAGCGGGCATACTGCCGGTTCATAAGCAGCCATCTGAACGCTGGTGAGAGTGAAAAACTCTGGTACTGCTCCAATATCCTCTGCCTTAACTCCGCCACGATTACAAAGGCCTCCGACACCGACCATTTCTCCTCCTAAAACTCGGATCATCCTGACTAGTTTTTCCACTGAACCGCCAGTGGTAAAAACATCATCAACTATTAAGACTCTCTTACCCGGCACATCCTTACCGTATCCCCTTCTCAGCTCAAGGGCCTCTCCTTCTTTATCAGCATAGATACTG
>Ga0172362_10003403_pt1 | contig 13711 bp, 10 predicted proteins | sample LakKivs1_kivu2a2_FD_114534 | JGI IMG/M metagenome (GOLD analysis project Ga0172362, IMG submission 114534) | Sediment microbial communities from Lake Kivu, Rwanda - Sediment s1_kivu2a2 | ecosystem: Environmental > Aquatic > Freshwater > Lake > Sediment | place: Rwanda: Western Province, Lake...
GGAGAACCCTTAAAGAAAAATTTAGGAGCATCAGCTCGTGCAGTAGGTAGAAATAAAATTGACAGAGGAACTGGGCGAAGACCTAGCGCTTTTAGACGAGGCGCACTATCAATTGGTAAAACTTTGGCTGTCCCTAGTTTAATAACAGTTGGTGCCGTTGGTATGATGGGACTTTCTATTATGAATGGAGCTAATAATGCTGCCAAAGATATTATATTTGAACGCTATATGGCGGATCAAAGGTTCTCAAGAGATATGTTGCTTCAAAGTAGACTAGGAACAGCAATGGGAACTAATAGAATGAATAAGTATGGTAGCACAGTTGGCCTAAGCAACTCTTTATCAAGAACAAGACATGGAGCTAGTTACTAATGGCTAGAAATACAAATTATCCTTATGATCCATATGCTGGCGAAGTGCCAATGCAGGGTGTTGAAGATGTAATGACTGTTGGCTCCATTGCCAGAGAAGTTACCAATCCTATTAACTGGCTATTATGGAAATACCAGTATGATCCAAGAACGTATAGTTTATCTAAAGGTCTATCTGTACCGTTTGGAAAAACTATGGCTAAATATGGATTTGGTAATACTGTAAGTATGATGCCTGACATATGGAAAGTGAACACAGTTGGTAAAGGCTTTTTAGGAACTGTTAAAGGAACTCACAAAACACTAAAAAATATTGGTGGATCATTTTATTGGGGTAAAGACTATTTCAGTGACGATTGGCTAAAGAATGCTAAACTAGATAGAGCAAAAGCTCAATCTACTTTAAAAAATATAGCTAGGACTGATCGTAGGTTTAAACGACAGGAACTCCTCTTACTAAAAAATAGTCTTCGCCCAAGACCAGTATTAAATCCTTATGAGACGATAAAACTAAATAAACGAGAACGACTTCTTAAAAGTTCTATTGCTAAATATACAGAGGCTAGTGCGGCCAGAGACGCAACTAAAACCGCTGCTTTTAAAACTATATCTGATGCTAACTTTAAAATAGGAGCCCGCACTCTTCTTAAATGGGGAGTGTTAGCTCCATTAAAAGTATTTGCTGGAGTAGGAGCTATTACTACCGCGTGGGATGTATCTAAAATGGTTGGTGAGCCAATAGGACGTTATCTAGTAGAAAATGCTAATAGAGTAGGAACTGCTTGGCAGAATAGATTTGCTCCAGAAATGGGAGGAAAGATAGCTATGAGTTATATGGCTACTGGAGCTGCAACAGAGAGGCAAAGAGCAATTGAGGGAATCTCTCGCTCATATATAAATGGTCGATCAGCACTTGGTAATGAAGCTCAGCTACTTCATTCATAAGGAATATTATGAAAGTTTGCATTATTTGTAAGAAAGAAAAAGAGTTGTTTTGTTTTCACAAAAATAAATCGAAACCAGATGGATTAGAATCAAGATGTAAGTCTTGTAGACACAATTATAACATTAATAATAGAGATAAACTTTCAATTCATAAAAAAATTCATTATGCAAACAATAAAGAAAAAATTAATAAAAAAAATAAAGAATGGTATAATAATAATCCTTCTAAAGTAAAAAATCAAAAGTTAGTATATTCGTATGGAATTACTTTAAATCAATGGCAGGATATGTTAATAAGCCAAGAATTTAAATGTAAAATATGCCAAAAAAAGTTGGATCCTAAAGAGAATGGTAAAGAAATACATGTTGACCATAATCATAAAACACATAAAGTTCGAGCTATTTTATGCAAAAGATGCAATAGTATTATTGGACTTTGTGATGAAGATAAGCAAGTTTTAGAAAGTGCAATTAAATATCTAATAGAAGATAATACAAATGAGATTTAAGGAGAACTATGAGTGAGAAGACGGAAGATATTCTAGAGTTATTTACAGATCCAGTCAAATGGTGTGAATCTTTTTTAAAAAATCCTAATGATAAGGAAGAACCAATAGTTCTAAGATCATATCAACGAGAGATTATAGAAAAGACGAGAGACTATAGACGAATCATATTAAGATATGGTCGTCGTATGGGTAAGTCTATTACAATGTGTGCTGATACTTTATGGTGGTGTTCGGCATATCCATTAGTAAGGATGATTGAAGAAGGTAAAACGAAGCAGCAACCATTTAGAGTTTTAATAGCTACTCCTTATGAGACCCAGATTAAAGAATTATGGTCGGTATACACTGCATTAATAGCAGACTCTCCCCTTCTAAAAGAACAGATTACAAAGATTAGAACATCAGATGTTCATACAATAGAATTTGACAATGGTTCTCGTGTTACAGGTTACACAATTGGTGTTTCATCTTCTAATAGAGGTACATCACTAAGATCGCTATCTGCTGATATGGTTTTTCTAGATGAGATGGATTTTATTCCTAGAGATATTATAGAGCAGGTAATTATGCCAATCTGGACTACTCACACAGACACTAGATTAAGAATATGTTCAACACCTAGTGGTAAGCGAGAAATGTTTTGGGAATGGTGTTTTCCATTTTATCAAGAAGTTAATACATCTAACGGATTGATAAATATAGGAGATATAAAAGTCGGAGATTATGTTTATGGCGAAAAAGGGATAGCTGAATATGTAACTACGATTTATAAACAACCTTATAGAGGATCACTATATACAGTTAAATCTGCAGTTGGCGAATTCTCTTGTACCCCAAATCACGAAATTAAACTATTAAAAAAGAGTTTTGTAAGAACAGAAGAAGCTAAAGTTGGAGACTATATTTGCATTCCAGTTCAAAAGTATTTTTTACCACATCCCCCAGTTTGGAACAGAGACGATTACTTATCGGAAAGAGAACAAAAACGAATAGACATCTTAGAATATTCAAGATCTCATTCTAAAACCAATACAGCATTAAAATTCTTCAAATCTAAACAAATGAGAAGACAGGTACTAAAATATGCTAATGATGAAATTAAATACAAAAGACTATGGCCTTTTGATAATAGGAAAAGAACTAATATTGAAAAAGCGATGACCTTTTTAAATAAACCTATTTCGGAAGATATGTATAAGCTGCTAGGATTTTATCTAGCTGAAGGTAATATTCTTAAAGATTTCTCTAAACCTAACTATAAAATATATAGTGGTATACAATTAACCTTTAACGAAGATGAGCACGAGTATATACGAGAATCTGTTGAACTTATAAAGAAAATATTTAATAAATCACCCAAGATTGTTACCAATAGAGATGATCACTCTACAAGCATACTTCTTTATCTTTCATGGGTTTCTTATGTATTTATGAAATTATGTGGAGAGTATTCTGATAAAAAACAAATCAACAGATGTATATTAGGATCAGAATACGATAAATGGTTAGTAATCAATTATATTAAAGGAGATGGAACAGGATCTTTTTATTCGGATTTTTCTTTTGTTTCTACTTCAAAACAATTATCAAATCAATTACTACAATTATGTTATAGATATAATAGACCTGTTGGAAAATATGTTAGAAAAGGTAATGGTATAAGAAAAGAGTCATATCAATGTACCTCTATATCTAGATTTGTTAAATTTGAAGATGGTGATTACTATGTAAGAATTTCCTCTATATCGCAAAAAAAGCACGATGATTTTGTTTATAATATAGAAACCGATTCTACACACACCTATAATGTATCAAATATGTGCGTTCATAACTGCACTAAGGCAGAAGAACTTGGCTGGCTTCATAGACATTATCCATCCTGGCATCCTGATAATGTAAACTGGATGTCTATTGAACAAGCAAAAGCTAAAGGCTTACCAGTTACAGAAAGTACTGAATATCAAGTTAAAGCTATTACATCTGCTTCTAACTTTGAACGAGAATACGGGGCTGAGTTTGGTGAAGAGTTTGGGGGAGTTTATAAGCATCATTTAATAAATAAATCTTTAATAAACTATGGCCGAGCAATTGATACAACTAACCCAGATATATTTAATCCAGGATTTACCCAAAATATGAACAATCTTTATATTATTGGTGTTGACTGGAATAGCTATATGAATGGTGGTCAGGTTGTAATGGTTGAATATTGTCGAGAACCAACCATAGTAGAATATTACAACGATGATCTAAAACAAGACTTTAAGATAGATTTTACTGGTAAATATAGACTGTTCTATAGAAAGAGTGTAGCAGTTAAAGATGCCACTCAAAGGAAAACAAGAGAAGAAATTGTTAGGCTTATTAGACAGTACAAAGTAGATTATATTTATGTAGATTATGGTGCTGGCGATACCAATATTGAGGAACTTACTCTATATGGTAGAGACAATCCTACATTAGGCTTAAATAGGAAACTTAAAGTAATAGATTCTGGCGCATCAGTTGAACACTGGGATCCAGTTTTAGGTAAGCTTGTTAAGAAAAGAAATAAGTCTCTAATGGTTAACTTTTCTGCACTGAATCTTGAAGAAGGACTATTTATTCTTCCAAAGGAAGAAGATGAACCCGTTAGATTAATTGGTCAGATGAGAGGCTATCAAATTAAGAATATAACTACTAGAGGAGACTATACTTATGAAGGTGAAGATCACATCCTTGATGCATTTAACCTAGCAGTTTATGGTTTCCAAAAAGAATATGGCGAAATCTTAAATAATAGAATAGCTACTAAGATATTATTTTTGAATGATCCTAGGTTTAGAGATTATCCTAATAGAGTACAGGAAGTTTCTAGTAGTCCTATATCAAATAAAGTTAGTTCTAGGACATATGATCCAGAAAAAGTAATTCAGAGATCAAGAATGCCAAAGAGATTGTCAATGCCTCAAGGAAGACCAAATATTAATTTCAGAAACGGTAGAGGATCATTCTAATGAATGCGAAGGATATTTTTAATATAGAAGAGCTATCTGGGCAACAAATTCCAGCAGAGATAGTGGAACAACTTAGAGTACTTGGACGAGTTCAATTTCCTCTAAAACCTGCATCTACTTCAGCAGTTTCCACAAGTGCTGAAGAACCAAGTCAAAATCAGGTAGATGGAGATGCCACTCTTAGTGGTGTACTTAATCATGTAGCAGGAATGGAAGACCTAGTTGAACAACTTGAAGATATGCTTGATCAGTTAACAAAAGATATGAATATTCCAGTTACTCCTGGTTCTGCTGTAGAAGCTGCAGTAAAAAGTCTTGGTGGAGATGGCAGTTCTATTGATAGAGACATTTTTGATAGAGCCCAAGCTATAGCAGATCATGCTGTAATAATGACTCTTGGCCGAGATCCATTTCTAGATGCTGTAGGTGTTGGTGGCAAATTAGAAGGACCATACACTAACTGTGACGAAATTACAAAACAAGTATCTAATCTTTGGAATACAGCAGATCCTAAGAATCCAAATCCAGAAGCACCAATCGTAGATGCTTCCAATCAAATTGCAGAAGACTTTGAAAAAAGTAAAAGTAATATGATTGTTGAGATCTTGCTAATGCTTTGGTGGAACATGCTTTGGCCAAAGTTTATAGTATCTCTTTCTATAATTAATCCTTTTCGACTTATATTTGCCATGCCGTTTGATACATTTGTATGTTTTTTTAAGGACATGACAAAGACATGCAATAAAGGACGATTTACTGTAAAGCCAAAAGATTGTTTAGAACAACATGGTCCCATTAATAAACTTCTAAATCGTCTTGCTTGTAGATTGATATGTAAAATTCCAAAGCCGCTATATGAGAGATATAAGCCAATGATTGATGCATCGAGTATTAAGATCATGAAAAACGGAAAACTAGTTCCGTGCGACTGTAATACTATTTCTGATTGTCCTCCTAAGGGACCAAATAATACTTCAGCAAAGGACGACGATAAGCTAGGGGCGCTGTCAGATGTATTAGAAGGCCTACTTGGTGGAGATCAAGAACCATGTGTTAATGACTCAGACTTTACTAGAGGCGTAGATAAAGATAAACTAACAGGACCAGGAATGCCACCAGATTGTATAGATTCCGCCCGAATTGTTCTTGATGCAGTTATTTCTGATGCATTGACCCCTTCTGATCCTGCTAAACGAGGAATTACGGGAGCAGCATCGACTACATCAATTCTTCAAAGACAAACAGACCAGCTAGGAGGAATATAATGCATATTAATAAGAATGGCTATGTAGCAGGAGCAGTCTTAATGATTCCTTTTGCCAAAAAGGTTAGAGACCATGTTGAGTATGAAAAATTCCTATGTAGAATGCTAGTAGATAATGAGCAAACAAGAGAATTTAAAGCTAAGACAGCTCAGTTGTCTAATCAACTATTTAACTTAAGATATAACAATCCTGGTATTGAAAAATTAACTGCAGCTGGGAGAAATAATGGCGATTAATCCTAACACACCGAATTCGATATCAGATATTAATAGATATTCTCAGGCAGTTGCTGATGGAGTAGACGCCGCTTTTGGAAGACTTGGTAGACTTACAGTAAAAGACGTCTTAGGTGGTAATATCCTAGATAGGTCTCTTCAAAGAAATCTTGATGGTAAGACTACCTCTGTTTTACTTGAGTCTTTAATTAACGATCTAGATAGACCTATTCTTAAGGGATTACTATTAGACTCAATTACAGTAGTTGGTGGATGGTTTGACGATCCTAAAATCTTATGCTGTCTAATTCAGGGAATTTGGGCTATGTACGCTGCTACTTATTCTAATACAGACCTAGCTAGACTCCAGCGAGAAGGTATCGCGATTGCTGATTCAGATTTTGGTAAGTGGCTTGACTTGATGATAGCATTTGTTGACCTAATAATTACGTTTATTGGAACAGATCTTAAGAAAATATCAATAATGCTTCCTGATCTAATAAAAGAAATTATGAATGGAGTGATTGGAGCAATTCTTTTAATTTTGCAACAAGTTTTATTTGCTATTAGAGACTCAGCCATAGCTAAAATAATCGAAGAAATAGATAGAGCAGCTAATGAAGGTATAAACATGAGCACAATCTGGGCAAAATGTATTCCTTTTGCTCAGTTGTTAGACGTAATTAAAAAGTACATAACAGACTATGGTCTATTCGCAGAATTATTTGAGAAAATTAAAGGCTTCGTATCTGGAAAGGTTGGAGACTTTAGTTACACGAAGGCTCTTAATTTTCCTAAGAGCGCACAAGATCTCGAGTTTTTATATTGGTTTAGAGACCTTTTAATAAAATTAAAACAAGCTGCACTTAATTTCGATTTATGTGTTAACTATGCAGCATCCCCTGGAGGAAACGCAGGAATTGTACCTCCTGATCCAGACGACTCTGGTTTAGGTGACGGCGGCGGGGATGGCGGAGGCGGTGGCGGCGGAAGAGATGTTCCTACAGTTCCTGGTTTGAAACTTGGACCAGATGGAACTATACTATCAAACAGGGATACACAACAAGAGCAAAGAGATAATATTCTTCCAGTATTATCAAACAGTTCTATTAGAGGTTTTTTAAATAAATATTATGGCTTGCCTCTAGATGTTGTAGATAATCTACTTGTTGGAGCATCGCCAGCTGATTCAATTCAAGGAACTAATATAAACGCAGAAAATCTATCAGCGGTTAATGCTGACTGTCCAAATAGCCCAAGTCCAGAAGAAATAGTAAAATGGGCTCTTAGAATCAAGAATAGGAATCTGTAATGAATATATTTCAGAAGGCAGCCAAGCTTTTTTCAAACGAAAAGCCCTCTATTGAAGAGGAAATTCTAGCTAACGGATCTGTTGTTGATAAAAGAGAAGTAGATGATCCGACAGGTAAATTTTCTGGAATGCGTCATGTTTCAACATTTTATAAGACAGAAAGACTAAGACGCAACGTAGAATTCTATAAGCCAGAATATGATTTGCCAACAATAGCCAATGCTGTCCAAATGGATGGTATTCTACAGAGATCCACCAACTTATTTGTTGAACAGATTCTTAAGAACGGTTATGAACTTACTTCTAAGAACGAAAGATTACAGAAACACGTACAAAGAAGATTCAAAGAAATTGAACATCTAACAGGCGTTCCATTCTATGAGACAATGAACTATATTTCTAGACAGCTAGTAACGTATGCTAATTCGTATATCATTAAAGTTCGTTCAGCTGCTAAGTGTGAAGAAGGCGAATCATTTAGATTATATGGTAAAAATTTAGATCCTATTGTAGGATTGTTTGTTGCTGATGCTACTACAATTGAAATTGGAATTAATGACGCTGGGCAAGTTGTTAACTATAAACAAGTGATTAGAGGAGAAGAAGTTTACTGGGATGAACGCGATGTAATTCACCTTACGTATAACAAAATTCCTGGGACTCTAACAGGAATGTCTAGTATTATTCCGATCTTAGATGATGTGAGAGCACTTAGAAAGTTAGAAGAGGAAGTTGAAATTCTTGGATTCCAGTATTCTATTCCCCTCTATCTTTATAAAGTTGGTAACAAAGAACAACCTGCTGCCCCGAATGAAATTGACCAAGTAACCTCAACTATTAATCATATGCCAGCATATGGAATGCTTGTGGTTCCTGGCCATCATACTATTGAGGTTCCCACTAATAACAATACTCCCGTAGATTTAATTGGTTTTATTAATCACTTTAAGAATAGAATTTATGCTGGACTTGGAGTTTCTCCAGTAGCAATGGGTGAGAGTGCAAGTTCTAATAGAAATACAGCAGAAGTTCTAGATCTTTCAATGCAAACTATTACGAAGAGATATCAACAGATTATTAAGCATAGTCTTGAGATGAATCTTATACGAGAGTTTGCTCTTGATGGAGGGTTCGATCCTGTTAAAGACGAGTTGATGTTTAGCTTCCCAGAAATCGATCTTGAAAATCAGATTAAGAAAGAAAATAACATTCTTCAGAAGTGGCAGAATAACCTGGTTACTAGAACAGAAGCTCGCATTGAACTAGATTATGAAAAGGGGCTAGACGAAGCTGATACATTCTTAGAAAAGGTTACAATTCCTGAAATTGAAGCTAAAAACTCTGCTTCTATTAAGATAGCAAATATTGGTGCCGCTGCTAAGGCTGCTGCTCCAACCGCTGGATCAAAGTCTCCTACCACTGCTCATAAGAAGGCTACAGCTACAGCAAATAGACCATCAAACCAACACGGAACCTCTTCAGGAAGACCAAAATTCAGAAAAGACTTCATTTCAAAAGTAATTGAGGATTCATCAAAGAGTCTATTAAATACTCTTAGTAATGATGGATATAATAGTAATCTAAATATTTCTACTGTTGCTACAAAGATAGCTGATGAAACACAAACCAGACTAAAGGACCAGATACTTTCTAACATCAAGGAAATCACTGAGTTCTATCACTTAGATGTGGACCAAATTGATACAGAGGCATTAGACACATACGTTAGCGATGTATCTTATATTCTAAAAGATAAGGTTATCAGGGTTGGTAGAAGAGCAAGTGATGAAATTAAAATTGGTATAGTAACTGACGATGTTAAACAGTTTTTAGATCTACAAAAGGATAAAGCCGAAAACCTAGCCAAGATGTTAATTTATAAATCTCTAGGCTTTAAGACTATACTAATAGATGCAGAGGATTGTTTGAGTCATGTAACAGCAAATATGTCATCTAATGACTTATCCTATGCTCGTATACCTCCTTTCAGGTATAACTGCAAGTGCGCAGTAAGCGAAGAGAGTTTTTATGAATTCATATAATCACGTTCCTACAAGCATAAGTGTTAAGCTAAAGGCTACTCACTTTAACTTTGTTAATAAGAATGCCGTTAGATATACTAATGATGCTGTTAAGAACGGAGTATCTTCTTGGATCACACCATATCAAAAGCCTCAATTGATTGGTCATGATAAACAGTCTGATCCAATTGGAAGAATTATAGGCTATCAAGTGACACACACTGATTCCTTATCAGAACCGCCAGATTACGTTGAACTTACTGCTAAAATAACAGATAGTGCAGCCATTGAAAAAATTCTAGATGGGCGCTATAATACAGTTTCAGTAGGATCAAAAAGTAGCAAAGTTTTATGCAGTGAGTGTAATCAAAATATAATTGAAGACGGACTATGTGAGCACAAAAAAGGTGCTACAAATAAAAAAGGTAAACAGGTTCATTGGATAATTGATCAACTCGATTATGTAGAATGTTCCTTTGTTAATGAACCAGCAGATGAATACGCAGGTATTGATCAAATAGATATAGGGAATGGGTTCATACCCTATAAAGATTTCTTGGATAACCGAGAAAATCTTATTTCTGAACTCATGATGGAGGATAAGCTAATGACTGATGCAAAGCTTTCCTACGCGTCGAGACAGAAACTTCCAGATAGCGCTTTCTGCTATGTAACAGGTTCTGGAGAAGCCAAGGTGCGTAAGTTCCCAGCCCATGACGCAGCTCATGTTAGGAACGGACTAGCCAGACTTCCCCAAGCTAAGCTCCCAGATAGTGCTAAGTCGAAGATTCTTGGATGCCTCAAGAGAAGAGCCAAGAGATTTAGTGTAAAAGTTGGAACAGACTTTGTAACACAGGAAAATCTTGACTATATTAATAACGTTGATCCTTCAGCTGGTCTAAATGACGATTGGACTGCAGAAGAGATCGCGGCTATTGAACAACTTTTCGCAGAGGATCCAGCATTCGATGATCTACCAGAGGAGAAGAAGGATAGCGTTGAAAATCCAACTCCAGCGGCAGAAACACAGGATGCTGATAAGATGAAGAAGGATGAACTTCTTGATGCTTATAAGAAACTTCAGGAAGATTCTAAGAAAGCGCTAGAGGAAAAAGAAAGTGTAATCAAGGATCAAACTGACAAAGTTACGAAACTTGAAACTATACTAATTGAAAGAGAAGATGAAGTCAATCGCTATCTAGATCAAAATGCTTCTTTGGAGCTAAGATTAAGAAATGCGATAATTGAGAACATAATTGATCTCAAAACGCCCGATAATAAAGATGAAAGGGAGCCGTTGAAGAAAAAGCTTGAAGGTCGTTCGATTGAAAGCTTGCTCGATACACTCTCAGATTCAAGAACAATAGAGGATAAATCGAAAGATTCAGTAGAATCTAACGATAAAATTCAAGATCCTACGCAGACTCAGCCACAGGCTGAATCAGCATTAAAGGATGAAAAGACTAAAGACCCTTGGGCTGTCTTTTCAAAAGATAATAGAATAACGGAGGTTGAATAATGGCCGTTGGAAATTTAGGATTGCCATTTAATCAACACAGGTCTCAGAAGTACGATCTAAGGGATAGACCATCCAAGCTAGCAATGTCTGACATTCGCAGTTGGAGATTCGAGCAGTCTGAAGGTATCAGACCAGCTGAATACTATGCCCCTTATAAGTACCTACCTGTGCAGCTACAAGACGTAAACACCGAGGATTATGTAGTAATTCCTAAGGGTCGTATCGTTGCTGCGCTATCCACAGAAGATGCTACACCACTAAGTGGTATGGTTTATCCTTCTTCAACTGGATATATTAATGTTGGTACGACTGCTCCAGAACTTGGCAGCACTCTTATCACAGCGCAAATCGACGATTCTTATTTTGGTTATGACATTCATATCAACGGATTACTAGTACCATGTAATGGTGGAACCGTATCAAGCGGTTACTATACATCAGACGACGTTGCAGCAACTACTATGACAGTTGCTGGAACAACAGCTACAGCAAGTGGCGCATTTGTGCTACCAGCTAATGCTCCTGTCGGCGTTGTATTCCATGATTGGTATCAAGATATTCGTGGTAAGTGGTTAAACTACAGAATGCATTCTGATGGTGGACACGTTTTGACAGACTGGTTTGTAGAAGTTCCTTATGTTATCGTTGGTGGTAAGGAGGGAACAGCGTACTCTGGTGTAGACCCACAGTTTACATCTGCAGACTATGCAAATCAGGTAAAGTGGAGAGATATTAACAAGCAGTATACATACCTAACAGTTGAAGCTGCTGATACTTTCCGTAATGGTCTACTTGTTATGTCAGATGGAATTGGTAACTACAAGCTACAACCTGCTGCATCTTTTGCAGCTGACGCAAGTGGTTTAATTGGTGGAGTAGCAGCAAGTGCTTACAACAATATCGTTACTAACCAGACTGTTGGTAAGATCCTAGCGATCGACAACAGATGGCCAAAAGACATGCTTGAAGATGTACAGACTTATCCAAGATCAGGAATGCCAGGCACACAGACAGCTGGAATGCCTAAATTCTTGTTTGATTTCGTATATGACTCAATTCGTATCGGTGTTGGATCAGCACCTACAGTTGAGGGAATATATGATGCTATCCGTGGCGGAAGCTTCGGTGTAGTACGAATCCAGCTACATGTGTCGTAAGGAGGAAATTAATGGCTTTTATGACAATTAGAGATCAAATCGCTTACGAACAGTATGGCCAGGATGCCGATAAGCGAAACAAGTTTTACAACGTATATGACGCCTTCCAAAATCGCGGACGCATTTTGGATAAGGATGGCAACTATAACAAGTTCGAACTAAAGGACTTAGTTACTAGAGAAGATCTAATGCGCTTTGTTCCTCAGACAGTGGAAACTGTTGTTAGAGAAGCAATCGAGCCTAACCTCTTCATCGTTGATCGTCTATTCCAGAGGATCACAATTGAAAGAGGAACAAGAGTCCAGATTGGTGCTCTTGGCGCTCTAGAAGCTGCCCGAGTTGGCCAGGGTGGTGAATATCAGGAGAAAACTCTTGATCTAGACGGCGGAGACATGATTGGGCTTACTACAGATAAGCACGGTCTTAAGATCTCTCTAACAGAGGAAGTTCTTCGTGATAACCTCTGGGACGTTGTGAACGTATGGCTTAGAGCGGCTGGTCGTGCTCTAGCGAGACATAAAGAACGTCAGGCTGCTAAGATTGTTAGTGAAATGGGATATGACGTGTTTGATAACGTTAATCCAACTAACAGCTATGCAGGCGTGACAACAGGTCGTGACATTACTGGTGCTGCAAACGGATCTATGACAGCTAACGACATCTTCGAGATGTATGCTTATATGTTAAACCGTGGATTTAGCCCAGATGTTGTGATGATGCATCCTCTAGCATGGAAGACTTTTATGACTGATACTGAGATGAGAGAAGTAGTTCTCGCAGGTAACACAGTAGCAAACAATAGAAGTCCAAATGGAAGTTATTCACAGAACTATCCAACCACTCATAATGGTTTTGGATTCAGATCTGTAGCAACTGGAAATGCCCAGACTTCAGGGAACACAATCAAGGGCGCAAGCCCATGGGTGCAGACCTTGAATCCACTTGGCGCAACTTTCAATATTGCTCCAAAGTATCTTCCAAGTCCACTAGAAGTAATCGTTACTCAGTATGTTCCATTCCAATATGGTTCAGCACTATACGAAAGACTCGACGCTGGCTGCCGTACAAACGTAGTCATGGTTGATTCATCTAACTGTGGTGTTATCGGACAGTCTCAGGAAGTTACAACAGATCGTTGGACAGATCCTGAGAGAGATATTGAGAACATCAAGATGAGAGAAGAGTATGGTTTCGCAATCCTTGAACAAGGTAAGGCGATCGCTGTTGCTAGAAATATCAACATCGCTCGTAACTACAACTTCGAGAATGTAAACAGCCAGGATCTTAGCAACCTTAACCTTAGCGGTGCGGTTCTAAGTGGGGTTTCTCTGTAGTCTACTCTAGAGTAGCTCTTGAAGCAAAATAAGAGGAGGCAGACCGAAAGGTTTGCTTCCTTTTTTA